>ENA-OQAY01000113-OQAY01000113.1-human-gut-metagenome-genome-assembly--contig:-NODE-113-length-20989-cov-0.933180_pt1 | contig 20989 bp, 25 predicted proteins | sample MGYA00242740_ERZ504537 | MGnify/ENA primary metagenome ERZ504537 (study PRJEB26092, sample SAMD00036272) | human gut metagenome | host: Homo sapiens | study: EMG produced TPA metagenomics assembly of... | reverse complement strand
TAAATAAAAGCATAAATTAAAGAAAGTGAAGTGAAAAATAATGTCTTTTTTGAATAATTGTAGACAATTTACTAATTTATCCGCTATGAAAGCTAATTTTTTACAAAGAATTAATACAGTATTACCTTTAGTTTCTGATTTGGTACATGCACATGTAGCTATGTATACATTTTCCAAAAAAGAAAATTATTTCACTGTTGTTTCTGAATTTGAACCACATACTACGTATAATCCTATAAAACAATCATTGATAGGGAAGGAAATTCCTAAAGTACAAGAGCCTTTAATTGATAAAACTATTAAATTTAAATCAAAATATGAAGGTCAAAGAGAATTAGATTTTGGTAAATTTTATCAAATGTATACTATACCGATTGTCGTTGATTATGAAGTAATAGCTGTTATTTGTTTTGAGATAAATTATGAAGATACACAAACAAGAGGTTTTACTCGTCTTTTGAAAACTGCCTTTATTATTTTGGAAAATGCGCCTAAAAAAGCAGATAATAAAATGTATAGAGCAATTTCTTCACGAGATGGGATTATCATTACAGATAAAAATGAACGCATTATTTTTGCTAATATGGTAGCATCAAGAATATATCACGTTTTAGGTGTTAGTAATTTGTTGGGTTGTCATCTTTTTGATAGACAGTTGACTTTGCATATTAGAAAAGAAACTATTTTGCCTAGATGTCCTTATGAAAAAGAAATTGAAGTGGGTAATTTAGTATTGATTAGAAGAGACATTCCAATCAATGAAGCAGGCAATTTATTGACACGTATAGTGATTTTATCTGATGTTACTGAAATTAGAAAAAAGGATAAAGAATTAAAAATAAAATCAGCAGTGATACAAGAAATTCATCATCGCGTAAAAAATAATTTGCAAACTATTGCTAGTTTACTTAGATTACAAGCTAGACGTTCAAATTCAATGGAAGTAAAAGAGGCTTTAAAGGAAAGTGTAAATCGTATTTTAAGTATATCAGTTGTGCATGAATTTTTATCACAACAAGGTGATGAAAATATAGATGTAATGGAAGTAACAAAAAATATTTTGCAATTAATCCAGCAAAATATGTTAGATAGTCATTTTAAATTGGAGACAGAATTCATTGGAGAGACAATAATTTTACCATCAAAACAAGCTAGTAATTTAGCTTTGATCATAAATGAATTGATTTTAAATTCAATTGAGCATGGATTTTTAGGCAGAAATTATGGTAAAATTGGTCTTAAAATAAGTCAAAGTGATGAAGCCTATATAATAGAATTGTATGACAATGGTAATGGTTTACCAGAGAAATTTTTTGATTTACCGACAAAATCTTTAGGACTTCAAATTGTGAGAACCTTAATTGAAGGAGATATGAATGGTTCTTTTGACTTATATAATGATAATGGGGTTCATGCCAAGATAGCTATTCCCTATAAATTTTTAATGGAGAGTGAAGTTGATGTCTAAGTTAAAAATTGTGATTGCTGATAATGAATCAATCATTCGCATGGATTTGAAAGAAATGTTAGAAGAAGCTGGGCATGAAGTCGTTGGAGAATGTTTTAATGGATTAAAAGCTATAGAATTAACGCAGCGATTAAAACCTGATTTAGTGATTATGGATATAAAAATGCCAGAAATGGATGGGATTACAGCTGCAAAGAGAATTTCTGACCAAAAATTAGCTCCTGTTATTTTGCTTACAGCTTTTAGCCAAAAAGACATTGTAGAAAAAGCTAAGAATTCAGGTGTTTTAGCTTATTTGGTAAAACCAATAAAGCCAAGTAATTTGTTTCCAGCAATAGAAATTGCACTATCTAGATTTAATGAGATTAAACAATTAGAAAGTGAATTAGATGATATAAAAAATTCACTAGAAATGAGAAAATTATTAGATAGAGCAAAAGGTATTTTGATGGATGCTTATAATTTATCTGAAAGTGAAGCTTATCGTAGAATACAAAAATATAGTATGGCAAAACGAAAAACAATAAAAGAAGTTGCACAATCAATTATTCGCGCAGCTACAAAATGATAAATAAAAAGGGCATTAACTTTTATAAGATAATGCCCTTCTTTATTATTTACACTATTTATGATAATTATGTTTTAGAAGTTAAATGTCATCATTGACTTTATTTTTTATTTTGCTCAATAAGTCCATCAGTATTTTTTGTTCTTCTACATTGACAGCTTCTAATACTCGGCGACAATTTTGAGCGATAACTTCAAACCATTCATTATATTGTTCAATCGCCAATGGTGTGAGATAAATATATTTTTCACGTTTATCCTCACCACTTTGACGCATGATAAGATTTTTTTTCATCAGCTGACGAATTGTTTTAGAGATTGCAGCAGGTTCAATATTTAAATAGTTAGCAAGTGCTGTCTGTGTCATAGTGCCTTGATCGTGAATTGTTTTTAAGATAGTCCATTCAGAACCATAGATATTTGTACTGTATAATGCATGGTTTACACTTTTTGACATAGCACGTGTTGTTTGATATAGTTGATGAACTAATTCGTCTGTCTGTTGAATTGTTTCTAGAGAAATTTCGATGATAATCCCCTCCTTATATACTGTTATAACAAATAATAGATATTTTTACAATGAAAATTAATGAAGAAATTAACGATGATTTTGTTATATTTATAATTTTTAGGGGAAAAAGTACGTTATAGGAGGTATATTTATGCTTTATTTAGTCAAGATTTTTTATGCTTTTATAATTCCACCGGGAGGAATTATATCACTTCTGATTTTATTCAATATTTATTTGTATTGGAAGAAATTTAAAGGCAAATATATTTTAACAGTGATTACTTTATTGTTTTATTTGTTATCTACAAATTTTATAGCTTATCATTTAGTTAAGCCATTGGAGAATTTTTATCAAAATAAAACTATTGAACAGTTAAAGCAAGATAAAGATGATGTGATAATTATGCTAGGTGGCGGTGCGATAAATGTAGCAGATATTGATGGCGAAGGGCAAGTTTCAGGATATGTAGCTAATCGCATGATTACAGTTATGAGATTGCAAAAAGAATTGGATATTCCTATTATTTTATCTGGCGGAAAGGTGTTTGAAGATACAGGACGAGAAGCTGATATTGAAAAGCGTATATTTGAAGGTATGGGCGTAAATTTGCAAGCTTTGATATTAGAAAATCAGAGCAGAAACACAGTGGAAAATGTGCAAAATAGTAAGGTTATAATGGAAGAATATAATTTTACTAAGCCATTAGTTATCACATCTGGTTTTCACTTACCAAGAGCAATGGAAATATTTGCACGTGAAGGAATTGAAGCTACGCCATATGTAGCAGATTATCAAATGAGTGATGAGTTAGTCTTTAGTATTTTTAATTTTTTACCTAATAATGGTAGTTTAAATACATCTTGTATGGCTATTCGTGAATATTTGGGTATTTTGGCTTTAAAATTAAAAATGCAATGAGTTTTAATATAAATATAATTAGATTAAAGAGAATATAAAATGATGATTAAGGAAACATTACAAGAAAAATTAAAATTATTGCCTACAAAATCAGGTGTTTATTTGATGAAAAATAAGCAAAAACAGATTATATATGTAGGTAAAGCGATTAATTTAAAAAATCGTGTGCGACAATATTTTCAATCAAGTAGAAATCATTCAGCAAAAACAATTGCTATGGTGTCGCATATAGAAGATTTTGAAACAATAGTTACAGATAATGAATTAGAAGCATTGATTTTAGAATGTAATTTGATAAAAAACATCATCCTAAATATAATATTATGCTTCGTGATGATAAGACTTATCCCTATTTAAAAATCACGTTGAATGAAAAATATCCAAGAATAGTAACTACCCGTCGCCTTATCAAAGATGGCTCAAGATATTTTGGCCCATATACAAGTTCTACAGCAATGAAGGAAACTTTAAATTTATTGCGTAAATTATTCCCTTTGCGAACTTGCAAACATTTAGCAGATAGACCTTGTTTAGAATATCATATAAAAAGATGTTTAGCTCCTTGTGCTAATTATATTGATGAAGATACTTATAAAGATATGGTAGATGGTGTATGTTTATTCTTAGAAGGTAAAAGTGAAGTTGTAGAGCAGAATTTGGCGAAAAAAATGCAGACGGCAGCACAGAATTTAGATTTTGAGAAAGCTGCTAGATTGAGAGACCAATTATTAGCTGTGCGCAAGATAATGGAAAAACAAAAGATATTATTAGATGATGGTGATATAGATGCTATCGGTATCGCTAGAGCTAATTATGGAATTTGTATAGAGATATTTTTTATTCGCAATGGTAAAATGTTAGGTCGCAATCAATTTTTTATTAAATGATGAAGATGATGATGAAAAAAATCTGATAACAGCCTTTTTGAAACAATATTATAATGATGCGGTGGATATTCCTAAAGAAATATTGATACCAGAAAAGATAGCAGAAATAGAATTATTGCAAGAATGGCTTTGGGCAGAAAAGAAGAAAAAGACAAAAATTTTATTGCCTAAACGTGGTGTAAAAAAAGATATTTTTGATGATGGCAAAAGAAAATGCAGAAAAATATTTATTAGAGCAAGAGCAAAAATTAAAAGATATGAAGGCTCGTAGTTTAGGTGCTGTCTATGATTTACAAAAATATTTAAATTTACCAAAGCCACCGATGCGTATGGAATGTTTTGATATATCACATATTCAAGGTTCAGAAACAGTAGCTTCTATGGTGGTATTTCAAGATGGCAAGCCAGATAAAAATTCTTATCGCAGATTTAAGATAAATTCTACTGAAGGAAAACCAGATGATTTTATGTCGATGAGGGAAGTAACTACTCGCAGATATATAGGCATTGATAAAAATGATTTACCAGATTTGATAATCATTGATGGCGGTAAAGGTCAATTGAGCTCAGCTTTGGAAATTATTCGTGGAGCAGGTCATTATAGCGTCCCTGTAGTAGGGCTTGCTAAGCAATTTGAATATATTTTTACAGAACAATCATCAGAGCCTGTTATTTTGCCACGTCATTCAGATGCTTTATATTTGGTGCAAAGTATAAGAGATGAGGCTCATCGCTTTGCTATTACTTATCATCGTAAACTTAGAACAAAACGCAATAAAATATCTATATTAGATAATATTTCTGGAATTGGTGCTAAGCGAAGGAAAAGTTTATTTGACCATTTTGAAACGATACAAAATATAAAAAATGCTTCAGTTGATGAATTGATGACGGTACCAGGAATTAGCGAGCAAATAGCAAAATCTATATATAATTTTTCCGCACACATGAGTTAGTGAGCAGTAAATTAAAATAAATTTACAACTACACATTTAATTTACAAGTTTACAATAAATAATCATTGACAAATATAAATTTTATTGTTATAGTAATAGACAGATAAAAACAGTGAAGAGGAAAAGTAGATTTATGAAGCTTGCAGAGAGCTATGGTTTGGTGGGACATAGTAGTGAATTAAATTGAAATACACCTTAGAGTTGCAAGGCTGAACAATTATGATAATTGGGATTAATTAAGTAAGTTTTGTCGGAGTGCCTCCGTTATCATGGGCTAGGATATGTTAGTATCCGAATGAGTGGCTAAAAAAGCAAATTGGGTGGTACCACGGGTTATAACAGCTCGTCCCTATATAGGGGCGAGCTTTTTTGTATGCTTTTTTAGTTAGATGAATTTATTTTAAACTTATATCAGCTGATAATAATACTTAAGTTTTTGACAAATTAAAATTTAATCTGCAGTAATTTAAAGATTGATGTGAAAGTAAAAATTTTGATTAACATCATAAGAAAGGATGAAAACTATGTCTATTCAATTAATGATAGTCTGTCTATATGTAGTATTATTATTTGCAATATCTTTTTATGTAAAACATCGCGCTAATAAAAATCCTATGGAGTATTTATTTGCAGGAAGAAAATTGTCTACATCACTTATTGCTTTTAATGTAACAGGTCTTGCTGTAGGTGCTGCTTCTACTGTTGGTGTGGCAGAAAATGCAACACAGGTAGGAATTGCAGCTGGTTGGTACAATGGAGCATGGGCAATCGGTGCTGTGGTTATGGGAATTTTAGCCGCAGGAAAATATAGACAAATGGGTTGCTCTACGATACCAGAATTATTTGAACGTTATTATGATAAAAAAGGTCGTCTTATAAGTGCAATTGGTTTAGCAATTATTCTTATTTGTATTACTTCACTTCAATATGTAGCAGGCGGGGCAATTTTATCAACACTTATGCCAGATATATTTTCTATGAAAACAGGTATGATAATGAGTGCTATAGTTTTCATCGGTATCACTGTTGTGGGTGGATTGTGGTCTTCTGGTATGTCTAATATGATAAGTGTTAGCTTAATTTATTTAGGAATTTTATATTCAACTATTTCTGTCGTAGATAATAATGGTGGTCTTGTAAATATTAATAATAATTTACCTGTAGTTGATTTTTCTTGGTTTAGTCCTATTGGTGGCTTAGGCTTAGCTGTGGTATTGGGTTGGATTTTAATTATGATATCTCAAGCACTTACATTGCAAGGAACTGTACAGATTGCCTGCGGTGCAAAAGATGCTAAAACAGCAAAAAAAAGGCTTTATTTTAGGTGGAGCATTGATTTTTCCAATTGGCTTTTTATCAGCTATTTTAGGTTTAGCAGCTAAAGTTCAATATCCAGATATTAATCCAACTATGGCACTTCCTCAAATCATTATGAGCTTAGATCCTGTAGTTTCAGGAATAACACTTGCAGCATTATGGGCAGCAGATGTTTCCACTGCTTGTACAATATTATTAGGTGCAGGCACACTTATTTCTCAAGATATTTATAAACGTTTTATCAATCCACAAGTAACAACTGCAAAATTTTTGCAAGTAAATCGTTTAGTTATATTGTTAGTAGGTCTTGCTACTTTATGGTTAGCATTTAATGCAGTGGGAATTTTAAAAACTATGATGATTGGTTTAAGTTTGACTACTGCCTTCACTGTAGTATTTTTATTTACTGTATTTGCGCCTAGTCTTTGTCGTAAAAATTCAGCATTTTACACTACTGTTGTAGGTTTGATAGGGTTAGTTTTATGGCAATTTGTACCTCAGATACATGTATTGCCACATGTAATTTATTTTGAATGGATTATTTGTATAATCAGCTTTTTGATTATCAGTGTTGTGGATAAACAGCCAATTAAAATAGTTGAGAAAGAAACTACATCAGCAAAAGTAATGGTAAATCAAGAAGTTTTGAGCAGATAAAAATAAATAATAAAATTTATAACCTGACAAGTAAAAATACTTGACAGGTTATTTTTGTCATATATAATAGTCAAAGTCGTAGGACATAATTAAATTTGATGAATAATGAAAGCTCAGGTGGTTTAAATGTTAGAAAAGTTTTTGCACATGAGCGCTTTATTTGATATTTATGGGGCTTTGCTAACTGACAAACAGAAACGTTGTCTACAAATGCACTTATTTGAAGATTTTTCACTATCAGAGATAAGTACAGAGTTAGGAATTTCACGTCAAGCTGTTTATGACATGTTGCGTCGCAGTGAGCAAATCATGCAGCAATATGAAGATAAATTAGGTTTGGCAGCCCGTTCGACAAAAGAAAAAACAGAGCTTTTGTCAATTTTATCTGATTTATTAGCATTAAAGCAGGAATCAGAAGATAACAGGCTTAATAATATAATAAGACGTATTTCTGTGTTAACAAATGATAGCAAGGAGGCATAAATTTGATTTTTGAAAATTTAGCTGATCGTTTGCAAGAGACTTTTAAAAAATTGCGTGGTCATGGTAAATTAACAGCTGATGATGTTAATGCTACCATGCGAGAAATTCGCATAGCTTTATTAGAAGCCGATGTAAACTTTAAAGTAGTTAAAGATTTTATTAAAAAAATAAAAGAACGTGCAGTAGGACAAGAAGTTTTAGAGTCCTTGACACCTGCACAAGCTGTTATTAAAATTGTTAACGAAGAGTTAACAGCATTGATGGGGCAGACTCAAAGTCATATAAACATTTCACCAAAAGCTCCTACAATTATCATGATGGTAGGTCTTCAAGGGGCAGGTAAAACAACATCTGCTGGTAAACTTGGTTTGATGTTTAAAAAGCAAGGCAAACACCCATTGATGGTTGCAGCAGATATCTATCGTCCAGCAGCTATCAAGCAGTTACAAGTACTCGGTAGTCAAATTGATATTCCAGTATTTGCTAAAGAAGATTGTAAAGATGCTGTGCGTATCGCTAATGAAGCAATAGATTATGCAAAATCTCATGCTAATGATATTGTAATCATCGATACAGCAGGACGACTTCATATAGATGAAAACCTCATGCAAGAGTTGAAATCTATAAAAGAAGATGTAAAACCGCATGAAATCTTATTAGTAGTTGATGCTATGACTGGTCAAGATGCAGTTAATGTAGCAGAAAGCTTCAATAATGATTTAGGCTTAGATGGTGTTATCTTAACTAAAATGGACGGGGATGCTCGTGGTGGTGCGGCACTTTCCGTTAAGGCTGTTACAGGTTGCCCTATTAAATTTGTGGGTGCTGGTGAAAAATTAGAAGCCTTAGAACCATTTTATCCAGATAGAATGGCTTCTCGTATCTTAGGTATGGGTGATGTGCTTACTTTAATTGAAAAAGCACAGACTGCTTTTGATGCAGAAGAAGCAAAAAAATGGAAAAAGCTTTCCGCAAAAATGAATTTACATTAGATGATTTCTTATCTCAATTAAATCAAGTAAGAAAGCTTGGCTCTTTTGAAAATATCTTAGGTATGATACCTGGTATGGGTGGACTTAAGAAAAAACTCGGTGATGTGGATATCGATATGAATGGTAAAGAAATCAAACATATCGAAGCTATTATTAGAGCCATGACACCGGAAGAAAAAAGAAATACAAAAATCATCAATGGTTCTCGCCGTAAGCGTATCGCTATGGGTAGTGGAACAAAAGTTCAGGAAGTCAATAAGCTCTTAAAGCAATTTGACGAAATGAAAAAAATGATGAAGAAAATGTCTAATATGAAACAGTTAAATAAGAAAGGTAAAAAAGGAAAAGGCGGTTTCAAACTTCCTTTCTTTAGATAAACCTTCTATAATATAACTTAATCACTTTAAGGAGGTGAAAACATTGGCAGTTAAAATTCGTTTAAATCGTATGGGTGCTAAAAAACGTCCATTCTATCGTATCGTTGTAGCAGATTCTCGTGCTCCACGTGATGGTCGTTTCATCGAAATCTTAGGTAACTATGATTCCACAAAAGAACCTGCTATTATCAATATTGATGAAGAAAAAACTTTAGACTGGATGCTCAAAGGTGCTCAGCCTACAGATACAGTTAAATCTTTACTTAGCAAAAAAGGTATCATGACTAAATTTGATGCAGCTAAACATGCTAAGAAATAAGAAAGAGGCAAATAGATGAAGGAACTTGTTGAAGTAATAGCAAAATCACTCGTTGATTATCCAGAACAAGTTACTGTTGATGAAATCGTTGATGGTAATCATGTTTTGTTAAAATTGCGTGTAGCTTCAGCTGACATGGGAAAAGTCATTGGTAAACAAGGCCGTATAGCCAAAGCCATGAGAACTGTAGTGAAAGCTGCAGCTTCCTGTGAAAATAAAAAAGTTACAGTTGATATCATCGAATAATTGCAATAAAAATAGCCGAAGGTCGATTATGACTTTCGGCTTTCTCTTTATCCAAAATCTTTTCATTATAATATATATATGATAGTATATATCATGAGATTAATGAAATAATTAAAGTGAGGTTATAATTATGGAAAGCATTTCTTTACAATGTCCAGTAACAATTAAAGTAAAAGTTACTGAAAAATTTAGAGCTAAAATGTTAGATAAAATGGAAAAACAATTAGCAGAAGTAGATTTAAAATTATCTAAAATCGACATTCAAAAGAAAAAATTTTTAGAAGAACATGCTGAAGATAATATTCAACAAGTTGGAGCAATTGTTCAAAAAATGGAAGTAGACAAAGCTAAAGGTTTAAAATTAAAAGCTAAAATTGAACAAGATATTGCTGATATGAAACATTTAGGTTTAGGTGCTGAAATTATTCAAGGTACTATGCAACATGTATTTAATGTAAAAGTTGGCGATAAAATGCCAGCTGTTATGAATACTGAAATTATCGTAGAGGATGAAAAAATCATTGAAATCCGTAACTAATAAAAAGATTATTATTGGTAAAATCGGTGCAGCTCATGGTGTTAGAGGCGATATGAAAGTATATCCTTTAACAGATTTTCCGGATAGATTTAATACTATAAAAAAAGCATATGTAGACGATAAAGAAATAAATATTATTTCTACTCGCTATCAGGGGAATTTTGTAGTTATGAAAGTAGAAGGTGTTAATTCTCGTGAAGAAGTAGCACGTTTTACGAATAAATTATTGAAAATAAATCGCAGTGATGTGCCACCACTTGAAGATGGAGAATATTATGCTTTTGATATAATCGGACTTCAAGTAATCAATCAAGATGATGTTGTTTTAGGTAAAATAACAGAAATTTTGAAAACTGGTAGCAATGATGTATATATTACTAAAGCTAAAGATGGCAGACAAATTTTAATTCCAGCATTAAAGAAAGTAGTTACTGAAATAAATGTTGAAGATGGATTTATGAAAGTAATTTGGGATGAAAATCAGGAAGTGTAATTATGAGAATAGATATATTATCTTTATTTCCTGAGATGTTTGGCGGAGTTTTTGGTTGTAGTATTACTAAAAGAGCGATTGAAAAAAATATTTTAGATATACAAATAACAAATCCTCGTGATTTTGCTTTTAATAAGCATAATCAAGTTGATGATACAGCTTATGGTGGTGGCGCTGGCATGGTGATGAAGCCAGAGCCATTATTTAGAGCTGTAGAAGACGTTAAATCTAAGACGCAAATTGAGAATAGCAAGGTTATAGTGATGTGTCCTACTGGAAAAGTATTCACTCAAGAAAAAGCAAAAGAACTTGCTAATTTTGATCAGTTAATATTTATCTGTGGTCATTATGAAGGCTTTGATAATCGTGTGGTACAAAATTTATCTGATGAAGTAATTTCTATTGGCGATTATGTATTAACAGGTGGAGAACTTCCTGCTATGGTGGTAATCGATGCTGTATCAAGAATGCTTCCAGGCGTATTAGGCTCTGGAGAGTCTGCGCCAACAGATTCTTTTTATAATGGACTTCTAGAATATCCACAATATACAAAACCACGTGAGTATATAGGTCTTAGCGTACCTGATGTACTACTTTCAGGAGACCATGCTAAAATAGCAAAATGGCGTCGACAAGAATCTTTGCGTGTTACGTATACAAATAGACCAGACTTACTTGAAAAAGTAGAATTAAGCAAAGATGATAAGAAATTTTTAGAGGAATTGAAAAATAATTCTAAATAGAAAAAGGCTTTTAATAGAAGACAAAATCTATTAAAAGCCTTTTATAATTTTTTAATAATAAGATTCAAATACAACACTTGTTAAAGTTAAATAAAGCAGTATCCTTTGAAAAAGCATTTTTAAATGAATTCAAATACAACACTTGTTAAAGTTAAATCGTGATTTTATAACTAATGAACCTTTTATAGGCTCAATTCAAATACAACACTTGTTAAAGTTAAATAAAGAATTTTTTGCGACTCAACTACAAATACCTTAATTCAAATACAACACTTGTTAAAGTTAAATTAACTTTAAAAAGGGAAATGTGAATAAACATGGAATTATTCAAATACAACACTTGTTAAAGTTAAATAAATCGTATCAGATATTTTGTTCAACAAAGGGACAAATTCAAATACAACACTTGTTAAAGTTAAATGCAGTAGCGACGTGTATTTCTCTATATCTTTACGATTCAAATACAACACTTGTTAAAGTTAAATAGAAATAGATGATTAATAGTTTGGAGGATAAAACAAATTCAAATACAACACTTGTTAAAGTTAAATTTATATTGCTAAACCACTAAATCAGCTCGATATTCTATTCAAATACAACACTTGTTAAAGTTAAATTATAACAAAACAAGAACTATTAGCTTTTAATCAAAATTCAAATACAACACTTGTTAAAGTTAAATTGACTAATAGATGTAATAGATATAATTTGCGTTCCCTATTCAAATACAACACTTGTTAAAGTTAAATTATAGCAAATAAAAATAATTGTGTAATAGTTATCAAATTCAAATACAACACTTGTTAAAGTTAAATTGAATGTGGAGAAGAAACGACGCCACATGGACTTATATTCAAATACAACACTTGTTAAAGTTAAATGTTGGCAAAATCATAGAAAGGAGAAATAAAAATGATATTCAAATACAACACTTGTTAAAGTTAAATAAATAATTTATTTTGTTGTACAGATTGCTCAAGTTGATTCAAATACAACACTTGTTAAAGTTAAATACTAGTGCCTTTTTTATTGCAATAAATCGCCACATAATTCAAATACAACACTTGTTAAAGTTAAATACTTTTGCTTGTGTGGTGATATATTTTCTACTTGTATTCAAATACAACACTTGTTAAAGTTAAATTAGTATCAAACCACACACCGCCATTATCAAGAATAGTTATTCAAATACAACACTTGTTAAAGTTAAATGCTAGAAAAATCAATCTTTATGATTTTCATTATACTATTAAAAGTATTGATATACAAGGATTTTAGTTGTTTTTTACCAGCGATAATAGGATTTTTAGAGATTTTATAAAAAGATTTAATTTTCAAGCTTTAGAGAAGTTTTTCTTAATTTTAGCTGGTAATTTTATGGTAAATAAAATTTTATTAAGTAAAAAACAAAAAGCAACTATCAATGATAGTTGCTTTAATTTTATAAATCATATGGTGACCCACCCGGGACTCGAACCCGGAACCTGCTGATTAAGAGTCAGATGCTCTACCAATTGAGCTAGTGAGTCATTAATAACAAAAATTATTATACTGCTCATTTATGTATTTTGCAATACTTTTTTATAATTTTTTTCATATGACTAAAATGTTACAAAATTTAATAAATAAATAATTTTCAATAGTAAAACTTAAAAATATGTAATCTTTTTTCGTATTGTCTTAGAATTTATGAATAATTATGATATAATAAAAATTACTGTTGCAGAAATAAAAAAAATATTTGATAGGAGGAATTTTATGAGCCCTGCAGTAATAACTTTATGCGTTTTAGCTATAGCAGCATTTTTCTTTGTAACAGAGCTTATTCCATTGGCTGTTACGGCTATAGGTGCATCTATTGCATTAGGTCTTTTAGGAGTACTTACTCCACAACAAGTGTTTTCTGGTCTTTCTGATTCCACAGTAGTTTTATTTGCTGGTATGTTTGTCATTGGAGCAGCGATGTTTCAGACTGGATTGGCACAAAAAATTGGTATAAAAGTAGTAAAAAGCGCTGGAACTAGTGAAAATCGTTTGATGGCAGCTTTGATGTGCATTACTATTTTATTATCAGCAGTATCATCAAATACAGCTACAGTAGCTTGTTTGATGCCAGTAGTAATTCAAATTTGTGCGGTAGCAAAAATACCTGTATCCCCACAATTGATGGCATTAGCAGTAGCTGCAAATGTTGGTGGAACAATCACTATGGTTGGTACCCCACCAAATATTTTAATGAGTGCAACACTTCAGGCAACAGGATTAGAACCTTTTGGATTTTTTGAATTTGCGTATATTGGTGTACCTTTATCTATAGCTGGTATGGTTTATATGTTAAGTATAGGTAGAAAATTCTGCCCTAGACATTATGTAGAAACTGTAGAGAATGATAAAGCTTCAGATGAAGTCAAAGATCCAAAGAAAATGATAATATGTACTGTTATCTTAATTTTAGTTGTATTAGGTATGGCTTTTGAAAAAAATATTGGTATACCAATGCAAACTACTGCGATAATAGGAGCGTTAGCTTGCGTATTAACAGGTTGTTTATCTGAAAAACAAGCTTATTTAGGTATTGACTGGGTTACTATTTTCTTATTTGCAGGTATGCTACCACTTGCTTCTGCTATGGATAAAAGTGGCGCAGGTAAAATGATAGCAGATGGTGTAGTAGGAATTATTGGGGATAATCCATCTCCAATGTTAATAGTTGTAGCAATGTTTATTTTATCTTGTGGGCTTACACAATTTATGTCAAATACAGCTGCTGCAGCGTTATTAGCACCAATTGGTATATCTATAGCACAATCTATAGGTGCATCACCTTATCCTGTGCTTATGGCAATAGGTATTGCTGCTTCTTGTGCATTTACAACACCAGTTGCAACGCCACCGAATACTTTGGTACTGATACCAGGTCATTTTAAATTTATGGATTATGTAAAAGTCGGTTTGCCACTTGTTGTAGTTTCTCTAGTTGTTTGCATGATTGTAATTCCTTTCTTCTGGCCATTTTTCCCATGATGAATATCAGATAGTATAAGAGAGTTTTATTTTAGATTTTATTTATAGTTAAAGGATTGATTTTATGGATAGAGAAAATGCTCTTAGTACGATTGCTTCATTTGATACAGAATTATATACATTCTTTCAAGAAGAGTTACAAAGACAAAAATATACCTTATCTTTTATGCCAGAGGAAAATTATTCATCACCTTTAAGCACATATCTTGAAGGTAGTATTTTGTCAAATACATTGACAACACACCATGATGAAGCTAAACCTACAGGCTTAGAAGAAATCACTATTAATCGCATTAATAAATTATTTGGCAGTGAACATGCAGTTATTCGCTTAGAAAGTATAGCAGCCGCTTCTCGCGTTGTTTTTTATAGTTTAGCTAAAAAAGGCGATACTATATTATCTTTAGATAATAGAAAAAGCGACCATTGTAATAGTAAAAATTTAGAATTTAATTTTGTTAGATTTAGTATTGACCCTAAAACACAATTATTAAATCTAGATAGAGTTGAACAAATAGCCAAAGAACATAAACCTAAAGTGATAATTTTTTCACCAGTTAATTATCCAAGAGTTATAGATTATGAAAGATTAGCTAAAATTGCACATGATATAGGTGCTTATATGTGGTTTGATATTTGTCAAAATGTAGGTCTTGTAGCAACAGGGCAAATACCTTCACCAGTACCTTATGCAGATGTAGTAACTTTTTCAACACATGATTCTTTAAGAGGACCACAAAGTTCAGTAATTTTATGTAAAAAAGAATTAGCTGATATCATTGATAAAACAGTTATCACTACAGGACATTTTTCTTTGAAAAAAAATATTTTAGCTAGTTTAGCTGTTATATTTAAAGAAGCGACTACAGAAAAATTCAAACAGTATACTAAACAAGTTGTATTAAATGCAAAAGCACTTCAAAAAGGACTAGAAGAAGAAGGCATTACAATTTTATGTAAAGGAACTGATACAAATTTAGTTTTAGTGAACCTTACTAAATTAGGTATTAGCTGTAAAAAGGCTCATAATGCTTTACAAAGTGCAGGTTTTATCGTAAAACCAACCGTATTATCTACTTGTGATGAAAATCTTAATTTTGAAATCTTGAGATTATCTAGTTTGATTTTAACAACTAGAGGGCTTAAAGAAGTGCAGATGGAACACATTGGTAAAATGATGGCTAAGGTATTGAAAAATATTGATGATATGGCAATTATTGAAGAAGTAAGACAACAAGCCGTAGATATTGCTATGGAATGTCCATTATTTTCTGATGAATGGTTAGCGTTTAAAGATGTATTAAATCCTCTTTATAGTGCAAAAGATATAAATATATCTCATGAATTAGCAGCTGAAAGAAAAATGGCTGTAATGAAAAAATTATTTAGTTTCATGAAAAAATAATATCTATTTAGTATAAAATTTATTTATAGATATTTGCATTAACTATAAAATTTATTGTAGTAATATAAATTAAATGTTATACTAAGAAAAAATAAATAAAACTAAGGGAGGTTTTATAATGAAAAAAATAGTATTGATTTTTGTAGCTGTTATGATAATGGCATTTTCTAGTGTGTGTATGGCAGCTGATGGCGGAGATTTAAATAAAGATCAAAAAGTTGCTGAAACATTTATCAGTGGTATTACAACAGAAAAAGTTCCATATGATAAATTAGTAGCAAATATTGATAATGGATTAAAAAAGAATTTTGATGCAAAAGCATATGATGCATTAAAAAATGAAGTGAAAACTAAATTTGGCGATTTGAAAGAAAGTAAATTTTATTCTTTTGAACGTTATAATAATCAAGACAAAGTAACATATTTAACTTCTTTTAGCCAAGAAAATGTTGTAGCTATAGTTTTTATTTTTGATAAAAATAATAAATTAGTAGAATTTGGTTTATTACCTATACAACAAAATCAACAAGCTCAAGAAAGTGCTCAACAATAATTGTATTTTTATAAATTAAATAAGTAATTGAATTAAAGAATAGGTTTTTATATGAGTATATAAAAAACCTATTCTTTTTTTTATATACTAGTTAAATAGTATTGTAAAAAATAAAAAAGATGATAGAATTAATATCTATGTCGGGGAATAAATTTAAGAAAGGGAGTTTTTTATGGAGAAGCTTTGGTCAAAGGATTATGTATTAAACATTGTAGGCAATTTGTTATTATTTGTAGTATTTTATTTATTGATGGTTTATACAACTAAATTGGCTATTACAGAATTTAATGTTTCTGTCAGTGAAGCAGGATTAGCCTCAGGGATTTTCATTGTGGGCGCATTGGTAGCACGTTTGGTTATTAGTAGATATATGGATTTCATTGGTAGAAAAAGAATGTTAATCATTGCAGTAGTAATTCATGCTATATGTACATTTGGTTATCATTTTATTGATGGTATGTTGTTTTTATGTACATTGCGTTTTGTACAGGGTATGACTTATGGTATGGCTTCTACTGTTATTGCTACTACAGTAGCATCTATTGTTCCAGAAAGTAGACGTGGTGAAGGTATTGGTTATTTCACTTTGAGCATTACTTTAGGCTCTGCAATTGGTCCGTTTTTAGGAATTAGTTTACCACAGATAAATCCTTTATATGCACTTGTTTTATGTGATGTTTTGTCAATTAGTTTAATTGTTTTGGCTTTTATTTTGAATATAACAGAAATAAAAGTAGGTTTTCGTCAACGTGTAGAAGTTAAATCTTTTCGTTTAAGAACTTTCTTTGAACCTACGGCTACTCCAATTTCTATCGTAGCATTGTTAGGTGCTATTGGTTATTCTGCCGTAATGAGTTATATTGGTACATATAGTGAAACTATTGGTTTATTATTAGGTGGAAGTTTATTTTATATAGCATATTCTATCGCTTGTTTAATCTTTAGACCTATATCTGGTGTAATGATCGATAGATATGGTAATCATGTGGTAATGGTACCTATTTTATTCACTATGATTTTAGGATTTGTTGCTATTGCTTTAGCTCATTCTAATTTAGTATTATTGTTAGGTGCTGTTTTAGTAGGTATAGGATATGGTTCTATTCCTTCAGCAGGTCAAACTATTGCTGTACAAAAAGTTAAGTTAAATAAATTTAGTTTAGCAACTTCAACATTATATATAGCGTTGGATTTAGGAAATGGCATAGGGCCATATATTTTAGGTATGGTTGTGCCTATATATGGCTTTAGAGCAGTTTATATGTGTTCAGCAATAGCGGCTTTATTAGCATTTTTATTTTATATAGGTATGATTATAAAATCTCGAAAAGAAAGTGTGGCAGTGTAAATAAAAAAAAGAGGCGTATAGCCTCTTTTTATTTTGTAGTTAATATTTTTTTATCGTTTAAATAGCATTGATTTAATTTTTCAAAGGCAACAGTTTTATCAATAATTGTTTTTATGAGTAAGTCAAGTTTACTATTTTCATTATAATCGGCAGGAGCAAAATATTTAATGCGATTTTCAGTAAATAATTTAATGACTTTATCCATATTAGATAATTGAGGATTATATACACAAATGGAATGACCACCATAGCTACTTACTAGTTTCATACAAGGAATATCTGTTTCACTATCGCCTATATAGACTATATTTCTAAATGGTACGCGAATTTTTTCTTCAGGTATAGAATCGTTTACCGCAGGGTCATTTATATCTAAAAAACCTTTTTCAATGCGAAAGAGAAATTGTGTTTTATTTGTATAATTGACGGCTTGAGCGGGCCATTTGGCTATGCCATTATCATCAAAATAAAATGAGCTTGCATAGATTTTTTCAAATTCACCAGCTTGAGCCATAACAGTACCTTCAATCATCTCTTTTAAGCCACTTGAGATAATATAATGCTCAATGATGATATTATGTTTTTTGCCATAATCGCGAATGCGTTTGAACCATGTTTTGACGCCAGGAAAAAGTTCAACTTTGGCTCCATAATCAGCAAGTATTTTTTATCTAAACGGAAATTTCTTTGAGATTTTTCTACCATTTTATACATATAAGCTAAATTTGTATCCATATCATTAGCTGTGGCTAAAGCATTTGATTCTTCCCAGAAATTATTTACATCATAGCCTATATCTTGAATAAAGCCTTGAGCTTGCATATCTTTAGGTGATAAAGTCTTATCAAAATCATAACAAATGGCAATAACAGGAAATTTTTCTTTATATTTACGTTTATACATGAAATCACCTCTAATCTTTATTTTATTATAATCATTTAGTATATACTATGGAAATTTTTTATAAGTTTTTAAAAATATGTTGGAAAAACAACATATGCTTAATATGATTTGTTATATAATGATATATGAAATTTAGATGATTGTTAATTGAGTATAAATTTTTTGTTATTTAGGAGAGGCTATTTGATGAATATATTTGAAATTTTAAGAGAAGAACATGATAATATCAGTAAATTTGTAGATAAATTTGAAATTATGGCAATAGATTTGATGGAAAAAAATGAAATATCTATTGAAGAATATACAAAAGCTATAGAATTTATCCGTGTATATGCGGATAAAACTCATCATCAAAAAGAAGAAGAACTTTTATTCAAGCTATGCTGAAACGAAAGATGAGATGGCAAATAATTTAGTAAATCATGGCATGATTGTAGAACATAATTTAGCTAGATTATATGTATGGGAATTGGAAAATGCGTTGAAAGCGTATCAAAAAGAGCCTACAGTAAAATTAAAATTGGCGATAGTTACAAATACAATGTCTTATGTTTATTTACTTCGTAGACATATAGATAAGGAAAATAGAGTGGCTTATCCTTATGGTGAACGTTTATTATCTAAAGAAGTAATAGAAAAATTAAATGAGCAAGCACAAAATTATATGAAATAACAAAAAAGCCTATTATGATGATTTAAAATTTATTTAAATTATTATAGTAGGTTTTTTCATTTTTTTATTGACATGAAGTTAAGTTTAACAGTTAATATATAATGTAGATAGAAGACAAAGGAGCTAGATTATGAATAATATATTGTATTTAGAATGTTATGCTGGTATTAGTGGAGATATGTTTGTAGCTTCGTTATTAGATTTAGGCGTAGATAAAAATTATTTAATGGAAAATTTACAAACATTACCACTAGATGGTTATAAAATAGAAATTAGCCGTGTAAAGAAAATGGCACTTGATGCTTGTGATTTTAATGTAATTTTGGATATAGATAATCATGACCATGATATGAATTACTTACATAGTGAACATCATGAGACTCATCACCATAATCATAGTCATGAACATTATCATCACCATGAACATTGTGGTTTAAAAGAAATCGTAGAAATAATTAATAAATCACAAATAACAGATAGAGCAAAAGAAATAGCAATAAGAATTTTTAATATTATTGCTAATGCAGAAGCAAAAGCTCATGGTGTAAGTATTGATGAAGTTCATTTCCATGAAGTAGGAGCAGTGGATTCAATAGTGGATATAGTAGCTGCTGCTGTATGTATAGATAAATTAAATATAGATAGAGTTGTTTGTCCAAAGATATATGAAGGTCAAGGCTTTGTGCGTTGTCAACATGGCCAAATTCCTATTCCTGTGCCAGCTGTAGTAAATATTGCTATAGAACATGGTTTAAGATTACATTATACACAGACAAAAGGGGAATTAATTACTCCAACAGGGGCTGCTATTATTGCAGGTATTCAAACAGAAGATAAATTGCCAGAAGAATTTATTATAAAGAAAATTGGTATAGGCGCAGGGAAAAGAAAATATGATATACCAAATGTAGTTCGTGCTATGATGATTGAAGTTAAATAAAAAATAAGAGACTTTATAAATGATAAAAAATTTATAGAGTCTCTTTTTATTTATGAATTAAAATTTTATATTTAGATAACAAAAAAAGCCTTAGCTATTGCTAAGGCTCTGATTTCAAAGTGGTGCGTCCAGCAGGATTCGAACCTGCGACCGCACGCTTAGAAGGCGTGTGCTCTATCCAGCTGAGCTACGTAGACATTGCTTACTTTCAACTGCTCAACTAGAATAGCATATATTTTTTTAAAAAGCAATACTTTTTTAAAAATCATCTAAATTTTTGAATTCAACCTTCAAATCTTTACCTTCTACATAAATAACACAATAACTTCGATTACTTCCTCCACGAGGTAAAGTTGTAGATCCAGGATTAATAAGTGTATAACCATCAACTTCTTTATACATAGGAACATGCGTATGTCCTGAAGTAGTACATCATAGTTTGCTTCTTTGCAAAGTATAGATCATACTTGTTTCACGATCCATATATCCAAAACGATGCCCATGAGCAACTAAAAAAGTTTAAATCTTCAACTTTAAATTTGATTTGATTTGGAAAATCACTATACCAATCATTATTTCCTTTAACACATAACCAATCTTGCATCATATATGTTTCAGCTTCACTATCACCACAGTGAACATAATAATCTCCATCGGGTTCTAGTTCTTT
>ENA-OQAY01000111-OQAY01000111.1-human-gut-metagenome-genome-assembly--contig:-NODE-111-length-21007-cov-0.783573_pt1 | contig 21007 bp, 25 predicted proteins | sample MGYA00242740_ERZ504537 | MGnify/ENA primary metagenome ERZ504537 (study PRJEB26092, sample SAMD00036272) | human gut metagenome | host: Homo sapiens | study: EMG produced TPA metagenomics assembly of... | reverse complement strand
CAGGAACGTGTTTCTTCTGAAAACGGGCATATCGTTTCAGAATTCTTCGCCGTATGGTGTCAGTTCGCTATGGCTTCCCCTTGTACCGCCCTGGCTTCTGATGATCAGAGGTTCATGAAGCTGTGATTCCAGGGTATGGATCAGGTTCCAGCTGGTAGAATAGGAAATGTGCATGCGCTCACAGGCATCGCGGACAGATCCTGTTTCATGGATCAGTGTAAGCAGCGAATAGAGTTTTTCATCAAAAAAAAACTTTTTCCCGGGGCTAGCTGAATATGGATTTCAGAACGGATCAAGCTCTGGTTGTGTATGCGGAGAAGTTCAGCATAATCCTCTGGTGTATCAGCATCATGAATAATACCGGGATCCTTTACATTAAGATAATACATGGGTTCCCCGCAGTTATCCACAGCACCTTTAAGTCCTGATTTTCCGTCATCACTTAGGATGGAATCAATCAGTGTGGAACGGATCAGAATGGGATGACCGGGATTGCCATTACAGACCGGAGTTACAAGGGGACGCCCCAGAGAGAGCATTTGAGTGACTGTCTGGGCTGTGAACAGCGGAACATCAACAGGTGTAAAGAGTACCGTATCCACTTTGTCTTTCAGATACTCAAGTCCGATTCGGACAGAATCAAACATATGAGTGTTTGCATAGTTCTCATTTCGAAGAAAGACTACATTATTGGAAGCCAGGTGGCATTCCAGAACATCTGCATGATATCCGGTTACCACTACTACTTTGGAGATTCCGGCCTGCCGGAAATTATTGATCACGCGCTGTGCGATGGAAATGGAGCCAAGCTGAAGCATGGGTTTAAAGTCTCCCATTCGTGATGATTTCCCCGCAGCCACGATGAGGGCGCCTGTCTGCATTTAGATACCTCCTTCTTTCAATGATATTATACAAATTTGATATTATTATAACATATAAAAGAATAAAAATAGTTAAAATTTTAAATGAAACAAAATAAAATTGTCTGCAATATATAAAATAGCCAACTATTAATTATTTGTAATTTGTATAATTGTGCAAAATTATGGTAGTATGGATATATAAAATAACGTGGACAGGAGAACTTTTTTATGGATAAGATTTTTGAGATTACCGCAAAAGAAGTTACTGTACAGGTAAAAGATGAGCGTACAGGGGTTGTATATAGCCGGACGCTTCCCATCGATTATTATGAGAATGCAAATGTTTTAAAGCTCAGCGGTGAGAATCTGGACGGGAGCAGCTCTTCCATTGTTTTCTATTCCGCCAGAGGAATAGAGAGACTGAAAGATCTGACAGGCAGGGGAGCTGACCATGATTCGTGCGGAACACATAAGCCTGAAGATCAGTAAGATTGAAATGAATTTTTTTAAAAGGAGGAATGGGACATGATTAAAAAGACATTGAAGATTAATGGTGTTGAGAGAATACTTATTCTTGATAAGGATGAGACACTGGCGCAGGTGCTCCGTAATCACCTTCTTCTTACAGGATGTAAGATTGGCTGCGGTGAAGGTCACTGTGGAGCCTGTAATGTTATTATGAACGGAAAAGTCACAAGATCCTGTATCTACAAGATGAGCCGTGTTCCCGATCATGCAGAGATCACAACCATTGAAGGTGTGGGAACACTTTCTGATATGCATCCGATCCAGGTTGCATGGATGGCATATGGATGCGCACAGTGCGGTTTCTGTTCACCGGGATTTATTATTTCAGCAAAAGTGCTTCTGGACAATAATCCAAGTCCTACCCGTGAGGAGGTAAGAGACTGGTTTAACAAACAGCGTAATCTCTGCCGTTGTACAGGCTATAAGCCGCTGATCGATGCTACTATGGCTGCAGCAGCAGTTATGCGCGGCGAGATGACAAAGGAAGACCTTGTGTTCAAACAGACAGGTGATTCTATTGTTGGAACAAATTATATCCGTCCGTCAGCAGCACAGAAGGTAACAGGTACCTGGGACTTTGGTGCAGATGATGCATTAAAGATGCCATCAGGAACACTTCGCCTTGCTCTTACACAGGCAAAGGTTTCTCATGCAAATATCCTCAATATTGACACAGCAGAAGCAGAGAGTATGCCTGGTGTTGTTCGTGTTATCACAGCAAAAGATATTAAGGCAGCAGGCGGAACCAATAAGATCAATGGTCTTGTAATGCTTCCAAAACACAACAAGACAGACGGTTTCGAACGTCCTGTACTTTGCGATGAAAAAATCTTCCAGTTTGGTGATGCGATTGCCATCGTAGCTGCTGATACAGAAGAGCATGCAAGGGCAGCAGCAGAAGCAGTTAAAGTTGAGATCGAAGAGCTTCCTGCATATATGAATGCAATGGATGCCATCGCACCGGATGCGGCAGAGATTCATCCCGGTATTCCGAACGCATTCTTTGAGACAAACTGTATCAAGGGTCCTGATTTTGACTGGGACAGCATTCCGGATTCACAGCAGGTTGAGATCGAATCTTACTGTTCACGTCAGCCTCATCTTCATCTTGAGCCGGACTGCGGTTATGGTTACATTGACGAAGACGGTATGATAACTGTTCATTCCAAATCCATTGGTATCCATCTGCATATGCCTATGATCGCTGATGGTATCGGTGTGCCAATGGAGAACTTACGAATTGTTCAAAACCATGCAGGAGGAACCTTTGGTTACAAGTTCTCTCCTACAAATGAGGCTCTGATCGGCGCTGCTGTTAAGATCCTTGAACGTCCTGTGTCTCTGGTATTTAATCAGTTCCAGAATATTACTTATACAGGAAAGAGATCCCCTGCATTTATGAATATCAAGCTTGCAGCAGATGAAAATGGTAAGCTTCTTGCACTCTGGGGCAATAACTATGTGGATCATGGTCCATACTCAGAATTCGGTGATCTGCTTACAATGAGACTTTCCCAGTTTACAGGTGCAGGCTATGGAATCAATTCTATCCGTAATAAATCTACAACAGTGTTTACAAACCATGCATGGGGTTCAGCATTCCGTGCTTACGGATCTCCTCAGTCTTATATGGGATCTGAGATTGCGATAGATGTTCTGGCTGCAAAGATGGGAATCGACCCCTTCGATATCCGTGAAATGAACTGTTACAAAGAATCAGAAGGCAGTACGATCCCTACAGGTTATCCGCCTGAAGTATACTGTGAAGAAGAACTGTTCAAGACAGCTCGTCCACTGTATGAAGCAGCTAAGAAACGTGTGGCTGAAAAGAATGCAGCTTCTGATGGCAAGATCAAATATGGTATCGGTGTATCTCTTGGAGTATACGGTTGTGGTCTTGATGGTGTTGATACATCAAACGCATTTGCAGAGCTGAATCCGGATGGAACAGTTACAATGTATGCTGCATGGGAAGATCACGGACAGGGCGCTGATATGGGGGTTCTTGTATCATCACATGAAACACTTCGTCAGGCAGGAATCAGACCGGAACAGATCAAACTTGTTATGAATGATACCAAGACATGTCCTAATGCAGGTCCTGCAGGTGGATCACGTTCACAGGTTATGTCAGGTAATGCATGTCGTCTGGCAGCAGAAAACCTTGTGGCAGCCATGAAGAAAGAAGACGGAACCTTCCGTACTTATGATGAGATGGTGGCTGAGGGTCTTGCAACAAAATATGAAGGTAACTGGGTGACAACCTTCTGTGCAGATCATCCGATCGATCAGGATACAGCACAGGGTGATCCGTTTGCAACCTACATGTATACGATCTTCCTTCCGGAAGTTGCTGTTAATACAGAAACAGGTAAAGTTAAAGTTGAAAAATTCACCTGTGTGGCTGACGTAGGTACCATCATGAACAGACTTCTTGTAGAAGGCAACTTCTACGGCGGCCTTGTACAGGGTATTGGTCTTGCTCTTACAGAAGATTTCGAGGATCTGAACCATGATACTTCTCTGAAGAACTGTGGCATTCCGTATCCAAATGATGCGCCGGATGATATTGAACTTCATTTCAATGAAACATATCGCCCAAGCGGTCCTTACGGTGCTGCCGGCTGTGGTGAGGCTCCGCTGGATGCTCCTCATCCTGCAATCCTGAATGCGATCTACAATGCTACAGGCGCACGTATCACACGTGTTCCTGCCCGTCCTGAAAAGGTTCTTGCAGCATTAAAGGAACTTGAGAAATAACTGTCAGTATAATTTTATCATGTGATATAATAAGGGGAGACGGGAGACTGTCTCCCCTTTGGAAATGAAAGGAGTATCGGGTTATGACATATATACAGGAAAGAGGTTCCACTCATGTTTATCACGTAAATCGAATGTCAAAGGAAGAGATGGATCATATGATCAGCCTCTGTGTTCATGAACAGCCGGCGTACTGTGTTGCAGCCTGTCCTTTCAAAGCAGATACAAAAGAAATGCTGTTTTATGCTGCAAAAGGAAACTTTAAGAAAGCTCTGGCTATCTATGAAAAGATCACACCATTTCCCATGATCCTCTGTAACGGATGTACTGCACCATGTGAGGAAAAATGCAGACTCTGTGAGCTGGGTGATGGCATATCCATACGTGAAGTAGAGCGTGCCATTGTACGATATGGGGAACCTGGAAAACGGAGCAGTGTATTTCGTATCAGAAAGAAAAAAAAGGCTGTGATCTTTGGCTCAGGATTGTTCCCGCTGTTTCTTGCAGGGGAAACTGGAAAAGAAGATGTATCCTGCAACCATTTACTGTCAGGAGAAAGATTATGAAGCCTATATTGCAGCAGCAGCTCCGGAGCTTTTGGAATCAGATCGCAAAAATGAGGTAAAACGTCTCAGTTCCATGGACCTTTCCTTTGAATTCGGATGCAGTCTTGACCTTCCGTTTATCAGAGCGAAAATGAAGGAGGCAGATGTGGTCTGTGCTTCAGAGGAGGTGGCCAAAAAGCTGGCTCCAGAGGAAACAGCAGACGCAGAGATCATGCTGAGAGAACAGGCGGGAATTGTCAGCGGTCCGGTCCGGTCTGTGATGGATGCAGCTTTTGCTGCAAAGAGAGCTGCCCTGACTGTAGACCTCCTTGTACAGAATCTTTCGCCCCACAGCAACAGAGGCAGTGAAGGAGCAGTTACCACCAGGCTCTATACAAATATGGACGGGATGAAAGGCTCCAAAAAGATTCCCTGCAGCACAGATGGATATTCAAAAGAAGAAGCTGTTGAGGAAGCAAAGCGATGCATTCAGTGTCACTGTGATGAGTGTATGAAAAGCTGTGTCTATTTAAGGGAATATAAAAAGCATCCGGGTCTTCTTGCACGTGAGATTTATAATAATACCCAGATCATTATGGGAGATCACCAGATGAATAAACCGATGAATTCCTGTTCACTCTGCGGACAGTGCACTGTAACCTGTCCAAATGGGTTTGATATGAGCCAGGTCTGCAAATCTGCAAGAGAAAACATGGTATCTACAGACAAAATGCCTCTGGCACCTCATGAATTTGCACTGATGGATATGCTGTTCTCCAATTCGGAGGCTTTCTTATGCAGACCTCAGCCGGGATATGAAACCTGCAGATATGTATTTTTCCCAGGATGTCAGGCAGGAGCTATAGCGCCGGATGTTGTCACAGAGGCATATGAGGATCTGTGCAGGAGGACAGAGGGCGGTGTTGCTCTGATGCTGGGATGCTGTGGTGCTATCAGTGAATGGGCAGGACGCTATGAAATGACAGAAAAGGTAAATGAACAGCTGAAGCAGGAGCTTGCAAAACTGGGAGATCCTATGATTATAGCAGGCTGTCCAAGCTGTATGAAACAGTTAAAAGAGAGTCTTGGCGTCAGAGTCACAGGAATCTGGGAGATCTTAAAGGAAATCGGACTTCCCGGACAGGCAAAAGGACTGGAGATACCTGTTGCAATACATGATGCCTGCGGTGCCAGGGGAGATACACAGACACAGGATACAATAAGAGAGCTTCTTGCAGATATGGGGTGCACTGTTGTAAATACAGAATATTCCAGAGATCTGTCTCCCTGCTGCGGATACGGCGGACTGACTGCCTACGCTAATAAAGAGATGGCAGATAAAATGACAGAAAAGTGTCTGGAACGATCCGATTCCCCATATATAACGTACTGCATGGCATGCAGGGACCGATTTGTCAGGGAAGGCAGGGAATCCAGACATATCCTGGAACTTCTGTATGGTATAAATGCCGCCAATATGCCGGATATCAGTGAGAAACGCTACAACCGGCTTGAGCTAAAAGAGAAGCTTTTAAAAAATATATGGAATGAGGAACTGATGATGGAGAAAAAAGATTATACCGTTGCATATACAGAAGATGCCATCAGTATGATGGATGAACGTATGATCCTGAAAAGCGATGTGGAGCGTGTATTATCAGATTACAGAGAAAATCAGGAAGCGATCTTTGATGAAGAGACAAAAGAACTGGTGACAAGGAGCAGACTTGGAAATGTTACATTCTGGGTGAGATTTGTGGAAACAGAAGAAGGGTATCTGGTACGCAGAGCATACAGTCATAGAATGAATATTATGAAAAGGGTGGGACAGTAATGGCAGTAGAGAGAACATATTATACCATTGATCCTGAGGGAAAGCTGACCTGCATGAAATGCAAGGTTCCTCTTGTAAAGGGAAAAGCAAAATTTATGTATCTGGAGAACGGTTTTCCTGTTGAGATGCCGGTCTGTCCCAAATGTGGCTTTGTCTATGTTCCGGAAGAACTGGCTCTTGGAAAGGTTTTGGCAGTGGAACGTGCACTGGAGGATAAATAGATGAACAGACATCCCGGCAGGGAAGAGCAGACAATTCATCTTCTGAAAAGCATAGAACTGAAAAAAGGAATGAAAGCTCTGGATCTGGGAGCAGGAGAGGGAGAGACAGTGCGGATCATGAAAGCATTTGGTCTGAATGTGCAGGGGGGTGGATCTTGCTCCGCGAAGCAGTGAGGTGCAGAGGGGAGATTTTCTGGACCTTCAGTATGCAGCAGACAGTATGGATCTCTGTATCAGCCAGTGTGCATTTTTTGTCAGCAGAAATCAGAAAAAGGCAGTTTCTGAATGCTGGCGTGTACTGAAAAAGGGAGGATTTCTTTTGCTGTCAGATCTGGATCCGGGCAATCTTCTGGAAATTGTGAAAGAAACAGGGTTTACGATTCTCTGTCAGGAGGATCAGACTGCTCTCTGGAGAGAATATTATCTGGAAGCAATCTGGAATGATTCATTCTGCTGCGAGGATCATAAGCTTCTGCAGAAAGAATACAAAGGCAGAAAAATAGGCTATACCATGGTGGTTGGCAGAAAGGAGTAATGTATGGATCTTTACGAAAGAATAATGGAATTAGGCAGCATGGGATATCATTGTTCACAGATCATTATGATCATGACTCTGGAAACCATAGGAGAGGAAAATCCACAGCTTGTAAAGGCAATGGGAGGCCTTGGCGGAGGAATCGGTTACTGTGGAGATACCTGCGGATGTCTGACAGGAAGTGCCTGTGCCATCGGATATTTTCTCGGAAATCTGGCTCCTGAGGAGAAGGAAGATGCACAGATGAAACCGGCTGTACAGGAATTATATCAGTGGTTCCGCCAGAAGACAGAGGAAGAATTCGGAGCTTTTTACTGTAAGGATATCACTCATCTGGACTGGGGTGTGATCATGGAGAAATGTCCTGGACTTATTGCAGATACTTATACAAAAGTTATGGAAATTCTGACAGAGCGGGAGGTACTGGAGCTTTGATCACCATCGGCAAAACAAAGAGTGTCTGTCCGGAATGTATGAAGGTAGTTCCTGCCAAAAAGTGTATTGGTGAAGACGGGATTTATCTGGTAAAGGAATGTAATGCTCATGGGAAATTTCAGACTCTGATCTGGGAGGGAAATGTAACAGATTATCTTTCCTGGGGAAGAGAAAATCTCTCAGCGGAAACTCCTGTAAATCCGAAGGTTAAAGAAAATTCCTGTCCGGATAATTGCGGACTCTGTGAGGAACATGAAAGAAAAGGCTGCTGTATGATCCTGGAAGTTACAAAACGCTGTAATATGCATTGTCCTGTCTGCTTTGCTTCAGCAGGAGAAGACAGGGAAAAGGGAGATATTCCCATCTGTGAAATAGAAAAACAGTATGATTTTCTGATGGCTCACGGAGGTCCCTTTAATATACAGCTTTCAGGAGGAGAACCAACCATGAGGGACGATCTGCCTGAAATCATACATATGGGAAGAGAAAAAGGATTTACATTTTTTCAGTTAAATACCAATGGGATCCGGCTTGCCAGGGAGGAGGGGTATGCCGGAAAGCTGAAAAAAGCAGGACTGAATACAGTATTTCTTCAGTTTGACGGTGTGACAGATCAGGTTTATGAGACTTTACGTGGACAGGCTATGATGGAACTGAAGAAAAAGGCGGTCTTAAACTGCTCAGAAGCAGAGCTTGGTATTGCTCTTGTGCCGGTCATTGCGCCGGGAGTAAATGATATGCAGGTAGGGAATATTCTGAAATTTGGTCTGGATCATATGCCCTTTGTTCGTGGCGTACATTTTCAGCCTATCAGTTATTTTGGCAGATGTTCCCAGAAGCGCCCCACAAATCCCATCACCATACCAAAGATGCTGAGACTTATTGAAGAACAGACAGAGGGACTGATGAAAATTGAGGATTTTGCAGGCGGCGGCGCAGAGAATCCCTACTGCTCCTTTCATGCAAGTTATCTGAGAAAAGGAGAGCGGGAACTGAAGCTTCTTGAAAAAAAATCAGGAAAAGGATGCTGCTGTACTACCAGTGATGATTCCAGGCAGTATGTGGAAAATCAGTGGAGCTACAGTACAAAAACCTATGATGAGGGAGAAATGACACAGACAGATGCGCTAGATGAGTTTCTGATCCGGATACATAATGAAACCTTTGCAGTATCAGGTATGATCTTTCAGGATGCCTGGAATCTGGATCTTGACCGTCTGAAACGCTGTTATATCTGTGAAGTGGATCCTGATCACGGAATGGTACCGTTCTGTGCATATAATCTGACTAATCTGAAAGGAATATATTTATACAGAAAGTGAAACGATCCAATATAGATGCAATGATCTGTAGGCAGGAAAAAATTACAGATATTACAAGGGAAACAATAAACAAAATACAGTTGGATAAACTGAATGCTGTTCTGAAAAGAGAAAAAGAAAGGCAGGGATTTTATAGAGATCTGCCGGAAAGGCTGGAAAGCATTGATGATCTGAAAACCCTTCCCTTTACAACGGAATCCGACCTTGCTCAGAAAGGGGGCAGGATGTTACTGTGCTCTCAGGGAGAAATACAGAGGATCATTTCAGAACAGACAAGCGGAACAACAGGTGCAGGTAAACGTGTATTTTATACAGAAGGAGATTGTGAACATACCATAGAACTTTTTATGGCCGGACTTGGTGAGTTTATTTATCCGGGAAGCAGGACTATGGTTGCCATGCCGTTTTCAGGTCCTTCTGGACTGGGAGAGCTGATCGCAGAAGCAATCAGACGTATAGGAGCACACCCCCTTTTAACCGGGAACAATAAAACCTATGGTGAGTTAAAAACAATTCTGGAAGAGGAGCGGCCGGATACTTATGTAGGTATGCCGACAGCACTGCTTTCCATGCTCAGAATGTGTGGAAAAGGCAGTATAAAGAGAGCACTGATATCAGGGGATGCCTGTCCGGAAACAGTAATGAAAGCAATAGAAAAAATTTTGGGAACACCACTCTGGCCTCATTATGGTTCCAGAGAGATGGGGCTTGGGGGTGCGATTTGCTGTCAGGCTCATGAGGGCATGCACATGAGGGAGAATCATTGTATCACAGAGATCATAGATAAAGAGGGAAATGTTCTGCCTGACGGTCAATGGGGAGAACTGGTGATCACAACCATTGGGATGGAGGCACAGCCTATGATCAGATACAGGACCGGCGATCATACACGTATCATCCCCGGAAAATGTATCTGCGGAAGTGAGGTAAGGCGTCTGGATTTTGTAAGGCGCATCGACCAGTCCAAAAGTATGAGAGAAATGGATGAATTACTGTTTCAGTTTCCGGAACTGGTAGATTACTGTGTAAGGAGTGTTGGAGGGAAAAAAGAAATCACAGCACTTTTTATATCAGATAACGGAGAAGAACTGATCAGAAATGTCTGCGCAGAGAAGAATATTATTTCTTTGGACTGCAGAAAAGCAGAATGGAGCGATAGGGCATTGTATCCTGCGAAACGTATTATTTTATAGAGAAACTATTAGAAAACAGAACGAAACCCATTGACTATCAGTCGGATTTCGTTCTGTTTTTTATTTTATGAATAGTTATTTGTTCACAGGATAATACGGACAGTCCTCTCTGATACATTCTTTATTATCTTCAAAATATTTACATAGTACAGAAGACAGCGGAATCTTTACAGAGCTGAACTGCCTGTAAAACCTGATCGCTTCTTCAATAGCAATTCTGCTGGTGCGTTTACAGCAGCGCGGACCACCAACATCAGCCAGTTTGGATAAAATAACAGAGACAAGCTTCTGAGGAAAGGGCCATGCATCCTTATGGAGGGGACCGGATCCGGTCATAACGGACATAAAGATTCCGGCACCTGCTGCTGCACCACACACTCCCCAGTAACCGCAGGTACCACCGGGAACCTGCTTCGCTCTTTTACAGATTTCAGATAATGCGGTATCGTAATTCATACGCTCTCCATTATTGCGAAGTGCAGTCAGAAGAACACTGGGAACAATGGCATGATGTTCAGGTCCATGCATGTGGACAGAAGGAAGGTCCATGATCTCTTCCAGAAGCAGCAGGGGATCCTTCTCTGTGCTGCTTCTGAGGGCTGTGCTCACCGGTATATAAGTACCATAGCTGTGACAGGCATCACAGACAAAATGGCCATTTTCACAGACAGTATTTGTCAGCTGCTCTTTGTGGCAGATGCTGCAGGTTTTCACAGAACTTTCGACGCTGTATGTGACCGGTGCTCCACAGATCAGGCAGCCTGAAAAATGTTCTGTCTCTCCACAACAGCAGGAATTATTTGTATTATCCATAAAAATCAGCATTTCTCAGCAATATCATAGATAAGCCGTTCTGTATCTTCCCATCCGAGGCAAGGATCTGTGATGGAACAGCCAGGAGTCATATGATCACTGATATCCTGACGGCCCTCCAGAAGGTAGCTTTCAATCATAACACCTTTTACCAGCTTTTTAAGTTCCGGATTATAGTTACGGCTGTGAAGTACTTCTGAAACAATACGGATCTGTTCCTTGTATTGCTTGTTGGAGTTTGAGTGGTTGGCATCTATGATGATGGCAGGGTTCTTAAGGTCCTTTTTGGCATACAAAGCAGACAGATGTATCAGATCTTCATAGTGGTAATTAGGAATAGTCTGTCCGTACTGGTTTACACCACCTCTGAGAATTGTGTGTGCCAGATCATTTCCTGAAGTTTCCACATCATTTCCTCTGTAGATGAAGTGGTGAGGATGCTGTGCAGCAGTGACAGAATTCAGCATAACAGAGAGATCACCGCTGGTAGGATTCTTCATACCGACAGGAATATCCATGCCACTGGCAGTGAGACGATGCTGCTGGTTCTCCACAGAACGTGCACCTACAGCTTCATAGGAGAGAATATCATCCAGATAGCTGCGGTTTTCAGGATAAAGCATCTCATCTGCAGAAGAGAGTCCTGTCTCCTGCATAACTCTCATGTGCATCTTGCGGATAGCAATAATTCCGGCAAGAAGGTCAGGAGCCTTATCAGGGTCTGGCTGATGAAGCATTCCTTTGTAACCGTCACCTGTGGTACGGGGCTTATTTGTATAAACTCGCGGGATGATCATCAGTTTGTCAGAGACTTTATCTGCCACTGTTTTCAGTTTGCGTACATATTCGCAGACTGTATCTTCGTTATCAGCGGAACAAGGTCCTACAAGGACGATAAATTATCTGATTCACCGGTGAAGATACGGCGTATTTCTTCATCGCGCTGTTTTTTTACTTCTTTGAGTTCCTGGCTGAGAGGGTACTGAGATTTCAGAACCTCCGGTAAAGGGAGCTCGTGATTGATTTTCATAGACATGATCTGTTTCCTCCATATAAGTACATGCAGGTCTTTGATAATGCCGGAACTCAGGAATATTTTATACCTGACCGGACTGCCTGCACATTTTCCTTTACAAGTATAACATGGTGTTATCTAAAATTCCAGTACTTTAACACTTTAAACTGACATATTTTGAGAGAATGTAATCAGACCGTTTTTTATGCCTGTTTCTTAGCTTCACAAAAATGCTTTCAGATGTTACAATCAAATAAAAGATATAAGGAAAGAAATATCAAAAGAATACCAAAGAAAGTCGGGGTGAAGGTTATGGAGATTAAGAGTATTTTGATAAAGGACACAACCAGAGAAGAAAGAAAACAGATTGTGGAGGAATCTTTTGGGAATATTTCTGCAAGCTGTGATGGCTGTATGGCGGGACTGACAGAGATGTATCAGGAATATATTGATGGTACAAAGGAAATCCGCGACATTAACATGGAGTTTAATGCACACTACGTACGGGAAGATTTGGATGAGAAATCAAAGAGAAGCTGCCCGATGTAGATAAAACAACTATATGGGAAACTTGCAGATCCCGAATATGCAGGAAATAACAAGATAACAGGAGAAGGATAATAAAATGAGTACAAACAATATGGATAGATTTGAATTCAGATGTATCAGACCGGAGGAGACACAGCAGGCGATAGAGATCGAGCAGATCTGTTTCCCGCCAAATGAGGCATGTTCTCCGAAAAGTCTGACAGAGAGAATAAAAGCAACAGCAGAAACATTTCTGGTAGCTGAGGATAAGGAAACCGGAAAGCTGGCTGCATTTCTTAATGGAGTTCCTACAGATGAGGAGGCTTTCAGAGATGAATTCTTCACAGATATTTCTCTGAGTAATCCTGAAGGCAAAAATATCATGCTTCTGGGTCTGGACGTCCGTCCGGAATATCGTATGCAGGGCCTGGGCCGTGAACTGGTATCCAGATACTGCCAGAGGGAAGCTCAAAAAGGACGAAAGAAACTTTTCCTCACCTGTCTGGATGAAAAAGTGAAGATGTATGAGAAATTTGGCTTTACAGATCTGGGCCAGGCAAATTCCACCTGGGGCGGAGAAGCCTGGCATGCTATGAGCATCAAGATTGAAAAATAATTAACAATCAGAACAGACAGGAGAGTGTACAATGAGCCTATACGCAATCGGTGATTTTCATCTTTCGTTTACAGTCAATAAACCTATGGATGTATTTGATAAAAGATGGAAGAATCATGTAGTTAAGATTGAGAAATACTGGAAGAAGAGAGTGACAGAGAATGATACAGTAGTGATTACCGGAGATCATTCCTGGGGGAGAGATCTTGCAGAGTGTCAGGCGGATCTGGATTTTATTATGGCTCTGCCGGGCAGGAAGATTCTGCTTCGGGGAAATCACGATATGTTCTGGGATGCAAAGAAAACAGAAAATCTGAATGAGATGTTCAGAGGAAAGCTGGAATTTTTGCAGAATAATTTTTATACATATGAGGATTATGCACTGGTGGGAACCAAGGGCTACTGTTATGAAGGAAAAGACAGTTATGAGCATTTCCTGAAGATCCGAGAGCGGGAACTGGGGCGGCTGCGCTGCTCTTTTGAAGGGGCGAAGGCAGCAGGATATGAGAAGTTTATCATGTTTCTTCATTATCCGCCTACAAGTATTGGAGAGATGGAGAGTCCGTTTACCCTGATGGCACAGGAATTTGGCGCCGAGAAGGTGATCTATTCTCACTGTCATGGAGAGAAGCGATATGATGACAGCTTTAAAGGCTATGTGGATGGAATAGAGTACAAGCTGGTGTCAGGAGACTATCTGAATTTTAAACCGGAGCTGGTTTTACGCTAATTATATTGTCTGGAAAAAATCCCTGGGAAGTATTATACTTTTCAGGGATGATTTTATGTGCTTTGAGAGAAAATATCTTCGGGGAGAAACGAGAAAATGAAGATTTACTACAGAGAGAAATCTGGCGGGATTGAAATTCTGCGGTGTTTTGGAATAGAGGGCAGAGTTGAGATTCCGGGAATGATAGATGACAAATTGGTAATTAGTGCAGCACCGTATGCATTTTCTAGCCATATGGATGAGAAGGAAGACCTGAAAAATGCCAGTCTGTGGGAAGTGTCAGATGGTCTTGAGTTTGGCAGAGAAGAGCATGTTCTGGCAGGAAATGACGTGGAGGAGATTGTTTTTCCTTACACTTTAAAAGAGATTGGACGATATATTTTTTATGGCTGCGGGAATCTGAAAAAGCTGGAGTTTTCTGACAGCCTGATGCAGATAGGCTGTGGTGCATTTACAGGCTGCCATGCATTGGAGAAGCTGACTGTGCATATGGAGCAGGGAAAGAAGTCTGGTGTTAAGGAAATGCTGGGCGAGATGTGGCAGAGGATAGATGTGAACTTTCTTTATGAGTATGAAGAAGCCAGACTTGTATTTCCGGAGCATTATGATGAGGCGGTTGAGAACACTCCGGCGCGTATTTTGTATACGGAATATCATGGATCAGGCAGTAATTACAGGCAGTGTTTTTATGATAAGGAGCTGAATTATCAGGAATATGACAGGCTTTTTGAAATGGCGGTAGCCATGGATAAGCTGGAAGTTCTGGTTGATATGTCATTTGGCAGATTGGAGTTTCCTTATGAACTGACCGGGAAAGCCAGGGAGAACTACAGGGAATATATCCGTAAGAATCTGGGAGATATTGCAGAATATCTGGTAAAGCAGGAGGATATGCACAGATTGGAAGTGATATCCTCGCAAAAACTCTGGACACTGGGAGGAATTGATTCTGCGTTGGATTGTGCATCTAAGAGAAAAGAAACGGAAGTATCCGCATTTTTGATGAATGAAAGAGCAAATCTGGTGGATAATACGGCAGGAAGTGAACGTATAGATGTGGATAAGCTGCAAAATAGTCAGGAAGCTGACAGGACAGAGCAGGGGAAAAATGAACAATCACAAACTACAGAAAAAATCTTTGAATACAAGAACTATACTAAGAAAAAAGAGGTTTGAACTGTGATAGATATAGAGGAAAATAATGATGCAGCCAGAGGATAAAATACAGGAAATAGCAGAAAGAGCAGAGCGTTTGCAGGAAATCGGCAGCAGTATTCTTAGGGCTGCGCGGGATGAATTATATCTGGGAATGCGGTTTTTGGATGTGGCGCTGAGCAGTTTTTCTTATCAGATGGATGGTCAGGTCCATGGATTTGGAACGGATGGAAGAGTGATGTATTTCCAGCCGCAGATGCTGGGAGGCTTATATAGAGAGAATAGGATTCTGGTGAACAGAGGGTATCTGCATATGGTATTCCACTGTATTTTCCGGCATTTTGCATGGAGCGGTACAGAAGGTAAGAAGAGGGCAGACGATGGAATCACAATCCAGGAACGTATGCGTGATCTGAGTTGTGACATTGCAGTGGAGCATATGATAGATGGGATGAACTATCGGAGTATCCGTTTCTCACGCAGTCTTCTGCGAAGGGAAACTTACCGTCTCCTTGAAAAAGAGGGAAAAACCCTCAACGCACAGAGAGTATATAAAATATTGTCAGAATGGAATCTGAACGAAAAGGATCTTACAAATCTGGAACAGGAATTTCGCACAGATGACCACAGATACTGGGAAAGTAAGAAACCGGATCAGAAACCGAATCCCATGCTCAGCCGCAAATGGGGGGAGATCAATGATGGAATCGAGACGGATCTGGAAACCTTTTCCCAGGAAGCAGGTGAGCGGGACGGAGATTTCCTGGAGCAGATAAAAACAGAGAACAGAAGCAGGTATGATTACAGAGAATTCCTGCGGAAATTTGCAGTTTTTCATGAAGAACTGGCAGTGGATGATGACAGTTTTGATTACAATTTCTATACCTATGGTCTGCGTCTCTACGGAAACATGCCGCTGATCGAACCACTGGAATCTAAAGAAGTTAAGAAGATAGAGGAATTTGTGATCGTCATCGATACTTCCATGTCCTGTTCAGGAGAACTGGTGAGAAAGTTTCTGGAGGAAACCTACGGTGTACTTAGTGAGAGTGAGAGCTTTTTTACAAAAATAAATGTGCACATCATTCAGTGTGATGAGAAAGTCCACACAGATAAAAGGATCACCTCCCGGAAAGAAATGAAAGACTATATGGAACATCTGGAACTGTATGGAGATGGCGGAACAGACTTCAGGCCTGCATTTGAATGGGTGGACAAACTGCTGGAACAGCATGAATTTCATAACCTGAAAGGGATGATCTATTTTACAGACGGATTCGGAATTTACCCGAAGAAAATGCCGCCGTATAAGACTGCATTTGTGTTTATGCAGGATAATTACAGAGATGTGGATGTGCCGGTATGGGCCATGAAACTGATTTTGGATGAGGATGATTTTGAGAAGCCAGACAGGTAATGAAGAGAGAAAATTATAATTGCGGGAGCTGCAAATCGCGGAGCAATTCGTGGATATCAAGGAAATGAGAAAACTGAGTAAAAGTAAGAAGTGTTCAGCAGGAAAGGATTTACATTATGGATATAAAACGAGCAAAACAGGAGATAAAGGACTCAATAGAAGCATACCTTGCGAAGGATGAATTTGGAGAATACCTGATCCCGGCCATACGCCAGAGACCAATTCTCCTTATGGGGGCACCGGGTATTGGAAAGACGCAGATTATGGAACAGATCGCCAGGGAATGTAAGGTAGGTCTGGTATCTTATACTATCACACATCACACCCGTCAGAGTGCAGTAGGACTGCCGTTTATCAAAGAGAAAACCTTTGGTCAGGAGACTTTTTCTGTCACAGAATATACTATGAGTGAGATTATTGCCTCTGTCTATGAAAAGATGGAAAAACAGGTCTCAGAGAAGGAATTCTTTTTATTGATGAGATTAACTGCGTATCAGAGACCTTGGCGCCTATGATGCTGCAGTTTCTTCAGGGAAAGACATTTGGCAATCAGAAAGTACCGGAAGGATGGGTGATCGTGACAGCAGGAAACCCGCCGGAATACAATAAATCTGTCCGCGAATTTGACGTAGTAACCCTTGACAGAATCAAGAGGATTGATGTGCAGCCGGATTTTGAAGTGTGGAAAGAATATGCCTATGAGCAGGGAATCCATCCGGCTGTTATCTCTTATCTGGAGCTTCGCAGAAAGAATTTCTACAGAATGGAGAACACAGTAGACGGACGGATTTTTGCCACTGCCAGAGGCTGGGAAGATCTTTCCAGGCTGATACAGGTATATGAAACACTGGATAAAGAAGTGGATAGAGAGGTGGTATATCAGTATATCCAGCATCCAATGATCGCAAAAGATTTTGCCGCATATCTGGCATTATACAATAAGTATAAGACAGACTATGCAGTGGAGGATCTGCTTCAGGGTAAATGGACACCCATCACTCTGGGTAAGATCCGCAATGCTTCACTGGATGAGCATCTGAGTATTGTTGGTCTGCTGAACGGAAAGCTCAGCCAGTTATTTGCAGACTGTTATTTTATGGATGCCTATGTGACAAAGCTCTATGGTTACATGACAGAATACAGAGATAACCTCCGGAAATGACGCTGGAATCCATTTATAAAAAGGCAGAAAATGATTTTCAGACTGCAAAAAAATCTGAGCTTCTCACTAAAAAATGAAGAAAAAGTATTTATCCGTACAGTGGATTTTCTTGAGAAATTATGGATAGAACTGAGGGGAGAAACTGGTTCTGAAGATAAAACAGAGAATAATAAAGCTGTTGAAATTTCAGAAAAAGATACCTATGAGCGGGCAAAAACAGCTTTTGCAACGGAGGCTGACAGTCTGGAAACTCAGACAGAATATATCTCTCAGACGCTTCAGAATGTTTTTGATTTTATGGAAGCAGCCTTTGGTGACAGCCAGGAAATGGTAGCATTTATTACGGAACTGAATGCAAACTTTTACAGTATCTGGTTTATCCGGGAAAATGGTTCTGACCAGTATTACCGTCACAACAAGGGACTACTGTTTGATGACAGACAGAAACTGATCTTGGGACAAATGGAGGAACTGGAGAACACGATGAAGCGGGGACTAAAAAATTAATTTTTATGCCAATTAGCATTGGATTTTCAGATAAATCGTGGTATGCTGATGAATAGAATTATGATTTGAGTGAAAAATATCAGGAATGCAGGCGCATTTGACTGTGCAGCAGTAGAACGATATGGAATCACTAGAAAAAACGAGGAGGAATATAAAATGGAATTAGAAGTATTAAGAAAAGATATGGTTGCAGCTATGAAAGCCAAAGATAAAGTAACAAAAGAAGCAGTCTCCTCTCTGATCTCTGCGGTAAAGAAGGTAGCGATTGATGAGGGATGCCGTGATGAGATTAAGAGTGATCTGGTGGACAGAGTTATTTTGAAGGAGTTGAAAACTGTAAAAGAACAGCTGGATACCTGTCCGGAAAGCCGTGAGGATCTGAAGGCTGAATATCAGGCAAGGTATGATGTGATTGCCAAATATGCGCCAAAACAGATGGATGCAGCAGAGGTAAAAGCATATCTGGAAGAAAAATTTGCAGATGTGATTGCGACGAAAAATAAGGGTCAGATCATGAAGGCTGTTATGGCTGATATGAAGGGAAAAGCAGACGGAAAGGTGATTAATCAGGTTGTGGCAGAGCTCTGCAAATAATGTGTTATCTTAACCGAATCAAGTAAGTCCCCTGCTTCAATTGCGAAAAGCAATAAGCAGTGGGTGGGACTATGTGAAGAATAGGATCATCCAGCAGATTTGGTATGCAGAAAGCTGGATAGTTATCAAAATAGCCGCAGTATGCTGGAATGTCCGGATACTGCGGTATTTTATTAGGAGGTGAATATATATATGGAGTTTCAGCATGAACTGATCATTCCTAATGAGGGATTTCCGTTTAAGGTTTTTCTTTTTGAAGGAGGAAATGGCAATTATGTGCGTGAGAAGCACTGGCATACGTCTGTAGAGATTTTTGCTGTGATGGAGGGACGCCTGGATTTTTTTGTAAATAAGGATGAATATCCGCTGAAAGCTGGAGAGCAGATAATCATTAATTCCAATGAGATCCACTCTATCCATGCTGTGGAGAAAAATAAAACAGTAGTTCTGCAGATTCCTCTGAAACAGTTTGAGAATTATTTTACTGCCCAGAGATATATCCGTTTTCGGGGGCAGGAGGAGCTGGTGGATAAGAAACTGGCTTCTTTGCTTCGTAAATTATATCATGTGTATTCCGAGCGGAAAATTGGATATGAGTTCCGGACAATTTCTATTTTTTACGAGATTATGTATATCCTGGTGAAGGATTACCGTGTGACAGAGACCAGGGAGAAGGATATCCGACACAGCCGCCGTCTGGATGCATTGTCAAAAATCACCACATATATGCGTGAGCATTACAGGGAGGAACTGAAGCTTTCTGATGTGGCGGCTACTTTTGGATACTCGGATGCATATTTGTCGCGAATGTTCCAAAAATATGCAAAAATCAACTATAAAACTTATCTGCAGGATATCCGTATGGCATATGCGTACAGGGATTTGCTGAATACAGACCATACAATTAGTCAGATTGCACTAGATAATGGATTTTGCAGCAGCAGGGGTTTTTCCGGGGAATTTCAGAAAAGATATGGGGTACTTCCAAGTGAGATGCGAAAACAGATAAATGAAAAAGGTCAAAAAAACGCTATAGATTAGACAAGAAAACTGGCGAAAAGTACCCTTTATTCTGATATATTCTAAGCACAGTCAAGAAAACGTAATATCGACAGAATATAAGGAGGTTTTTGAAGTGAAAATTCAGAATGTAACAGATGCTTCCTTCCGTAAATATGGAAAGGTGCTTGAAGGGTATGACTTCAGTGCTCTTCTCAAAGAAATGAAACATACACCGGTTCCGGATGATGTGGTTTATGTACCATCTGTTGAGGAGCTGGAAGCTCTGGATGTAGCAAAAGCACTGCAGAATAAAGGATTTGGCGGAATCCCGATCGAAATTGGATACTGCAACGGACATAATAAGAAATTAAATGCAGTAGAATATCACCGCAGTTCAGAGATCAATGTAGCGGTAACAGATCTGGTACTGCTTATCGGAAGCCAGCAGGATATCACAGATGATTTTACATATGATACTTCTAAGATCGAAGCATTCCTGGTACCTGCAGGAACAGGTATTGAAGTATATGCAACTACACTTCATTATGCGCCATGCAATGTACAGGATGGCGGTTTCCAGTGTGTAGTCGTACTTCCGGCAGGAACCAATACAGATCTTACATTTGAGACAGCTAAGACAGGCGAGGACAGCCTGCTGACAGCTAAGAACAAATGGCTCATTGCACATGAAGATGCGGCAATCGAGGGTGCAGTAAACGGACTTCGTGGAGAGAATATCACCATTGACTGAGTTGCTCGGAATCTGTGGCAGTAGAGTATCAGAATATAGTAAATGAATAACAAAATCATATAAATACATATCAAATATGGAGGAATTTATATTATGAACAATATACCAGTAGTAAAACTTGGATTAATCGCAGTAAGCCGTGACTGTTTTCCGATTCAGCTTTCTGAAAAGAGACGTGCAGCAATCAAGGAAACTTATAAAGGTGAACTTTATGAATGTCCTGTAACTGTTGAGAACGAGAAGGATATGGAGAAAGCTCTTGAAGATGTAAACAAAGCAGAGTGTAATGCGCTGGTTGTTTTCCTTGGAAACTTCGGACCTGAAACTCCTGAAACTCTGATCGCAGAGAGATTTGACGGACCTTGTATGTATGTAGCAGCAGCAGAAGGTGACGGTGATATGATCAACGGCAGAGGTGATGCTTACTGTGGTATGCTTAACTGCTCCTACAACTTAAAAGATGCGTCATCTTGAAGCTTAT
>ENA-OQAY01000107-OQAY01000107.1-human-gut-metagenome-genome-assembly--contig:-NODE-107-length-21287-cov-1.225425_pt1 | contig 21287 bp, 15 predicted proteins | sample MGYA00242740_ERZ504537 | MGnify/ENA primary metagenome ERZ504537 (study PRJEB26092, sample SAMD00036272) | human gut metagenome | host: Homo sapiens | study: EMG produced TPA metagenomics assembly of... | reverse complement strand
ATTTTGCGCCAGAAGCTGTTAGTTGCTCCAATCGATGGAGTCGGCGCGGGTTGTATTCGAGGCGCCGTTCTGCACGAGGTCGGCGTTGAGGCCGCCGTCGCCGGAGTAGCTGATGTCTTCGAAGAAGATGCCCCACAGGTCGGTGCTGATGGCGCGCACGCCCGCTTTGTCGAGTGTGGCGGTGAGTTTGTCGGTCATGGTGTGGCCGTCAGCCGGATATTCGTCAGCCGGGGCGACGGAAACGGTGGTTGGGATCGTCATCGAACCTCTCTTTTCGTTCGGGATCGCTATGGGGGCTGTGTCGCGGAAAGCAGGACGCCGTCATGCGAACCGTATATGTATCGTTACATATACTAGCGCAAATCCAATCATCCGCAATGGAGGCAATATATCGGTGAGTCTTTGTATTTGCAACGATTTTACAGAATCAAGAGAATATAATATCGTTACATATCAATCATAAGTTTTCAAGGAGCGGCATATGACCAGCAGCACACCGAGCTACGCGACGTGGCCGCGGAAGCGGGCGTCTCCCCCATGACCGCGTCGAACGCGCTGCGCGGCAAGCCAGGCGTCAAGGAATCGACCCGCGCCAAAGTGATCGCCGCAGCGAAGAAACTCAATTACCGCATCAATCTGACGGCCAGCATGCTCAAATCGGGCCGCAGCAACATCATCCACGTCATCGTCAACGAATTCGATTCGCCGTTCTATTCAAAGCTCACGCAGGCGTTGAGCAACGAAATCGTGTCCCGCGGACTTATTCCATTCATCGAGCAAACGCAGTATTCGCCGGACGCTGCCGAGCACGCGCTGAGCAGCAATCCGTTCTCCGGGCAGCTGTTCGATGGCGAGATCCTGCACGCCACAGGCTTGGGCACGAATGTGCCGCTGTCCAAACTCAATGGCGGCAGACCATTCGTGCTGCTGGACGCCTGCGAGGAGACGCCGACCGTCGATGCCGTGAACTTCCCCAACGAGGAGGCCGAACGCGCGGCGATGCAGCATCTCATCGACCGCGGATGCCGCAATATCGCGATCGTCGGCCACCGGTTCGCCCCCCGCGCCGATCTGGCGCATGCCCAGAACGCGTTCGCTCTGCGATTGCGCGGCGCATGCGGAGCGCTGTCCGACGCCGGACTGCCCTATGACGAGTCGATGGTGTTCGAAGCCGGGGATGTGGCCAATGGCATCATCGCCGGGCATGCGATTGCGGAACGTATTCTCGCCGCACGGAGCGGACATGGTGGCACCGAGTTCGACGGCGCGTGCTGCGCCAACGATTTCGCGGCGTTCGGCGTGATACGCGGGCTCGCGGACCGCGGACTGCGCGTGCCGCAGGACGTGAAGGTGATCGGTTTCGACGGCGTGACCTCCGGCTCGTACACGACGCCGGCGTTGAGCACCATCCAGGTCGATTTCACGCAGCTTGCGAAATTCTCGGTCGATATGCTGTCCGAACGTATCGATCATGGAACAGACGAGGCGTTGCCGCCAAGACGGGCCATCATCGGCTACCAGCTGGTGGACCGGGAATCGACCGCGGTCTGAGGATGACGCCCCGATGGCAGGCAATCCGCCATAGGCAGCAGCCTTCGCGGCCAATCCCACTCAATCGGAATCACTCAATCGGAATCAATCGCCATCATTCATCAAGGAATCTCTAGGAGCATCATGAGCATCGACACCCAGGCCTATCTGTTCGTGCATTTCATCGGCGAGGAACGCAATCCCACCGACGAACAGCTGTACTTCGCGCTGAGCCGCGACGGCGTGCATTGGAGGGATCTGCGCCCGGCCGGCAGTCCGGCGTTGACGTGGCTAGGCGGCGAGAAGGGCGTGCGCGACCCGCATATTGTGCGCGACCCACGTGGTGGATTCCACATTGTGGCCACCGATTTGAGCATCTATTACCGTGGCGGCTGGGGGCCGAACGATGGCGCCACCACGAATGGATCGACCGGCCTGGTGATCTGGGACTCCCCTGACCTGGTCCATTGGAGCGAGCCGCGCCTGGTGGACGTGGCCTCGAAGATTCCGGACGCTGGCATGGCTTGGGCTCCGGAGGCGAATTGGGATCCGGATCGCGGGCAGTGGATCGTGTTCTGGTCCACGAAGAGCAACGCCGAAAGCTCCGCAGATCCGTTGGCCAACGAGCTCGGCGATCCGACGAATGTGTATTATGCGACGACCGTTGATTTCAGGGTGTTCTCCGATCCGGTCAAGTGGATCGATCGTAAGAATGTGATCATCGATTCGACCATGCTGCGCGACGATGACGGCTGGTGGTACCGCGCGTCCAAGGACTCGGAAATCACCATCGAACGCACCCGTAACCCGTATGCGACGACCTACGAGGTGCTGCGCACCGACGACCCGAATGAGTGGTCGTATGTGGGCACGCTCACCGACATCTTCGGCAATGGCCGGTATTCCATGCACTACTTGGAAGGGCCGGAACTGTTCCGTTACAACGACGAAGACGTGAAGGTGGTCAACGGCAGGACCATGCCATTCGGCCTGATGTGCGACCAGTACGCGGAGTCCAAGGGCTACCTGTCGTTCCGCGCCGCCTCGCTCGCCTCGCATGATCCGGCCGATTGGCAGCGCGCAGACGATATCGATTTCGGCGCGCTGAAGAAGCGTCACGGCGCGATTCTGCCGATCACGGCCGCCGAATACGACGCCATCGAAACCGCCTTCGCCCTGTAGGCGGCGCGATTGCCCATCCGTCGCAACCGCTCAGGCGCGGCGGATGGCGAAGATGCGGGCGGACGGCTGCTTGGAGGTGGCCGCGTTGAGCCGGACCGTCTCGGGGTCCATGCGCTCGACGGTCCACGGCTTGGCGTCGGGCGCATGCTCGGGAACGGCCGGATTCGGGAAGATCTGCTCGATATGGCAGTCCTCGGACAGCGGCACGTTCACGGAAGGCGTGCCGCCACGTCGCCAGACGATGATGTAATCGCACGGATCGTCGTCCTCCGACGGGAGGAATGACGGATGGCGCAGACCGACGACGAGCCAATCGCCATCGAAATCAGGCAGACGGGCCGGCCAGAACGGCACCAATTCCTGCTGCTCGGTCAGCACACGGCGGTGCAAGGCCACCGCATCCCGCACCAAGGCAAGCCGATGCTCGTCCATGCGGTCAATGAATCCGGACAGGTACAACCTGCCGAGTATGCCCGTGGCCAGCGTGAAGACGGCGGTCTCATCGTCCATCTCCTGCTGGGCGTAACCCCAGTTGCCTTGCTGTTCCGGCAGGATTGTCAGTCCGGCGCCGGCGGCGATCGCGGCGTAAATCAGCGGATCACACTGGTCGGAGGTGGATTGCAGGTCCAATCGTTGCAACTGCGCGTAATCGGCGCGCATCGCACCGGAACCGCAGTTTTCGATCATAACGTCCGGATGGCGGCGGCGCAGGTCGTCCAGCCAATCCAAATAGGCACGGCAGTGGCCGAGCAGGCCAGCGCCGGCGGATTCGGCGTCGAGATCAGTGCCGACGCCGGGGACGGTGTTGTAGTCGAATTTGAAGAAGACCGCGCCGAAATCGTCAATCAGCCGGTCGACGGTGCGAGTGACGTGCTCGCGTGCGGCGGGCGAGCGGAAGTCGAGCAGGTACCGGCCCGAATCGCAGACGCGCACACCGTGGCGCTGGAAGAACGCGTCATCGGGCAGACTTTGGGCGAGCGGCGATTTCACACCGATCACCTCAGGCTCGAGCCACAATCCCAAGCCCATGCCATGCGCGCGGATGGTGTCGGCCAAACCCTTGAGTCCAGCTTCGCCGAAACGGTTCGTGGAGGCCTGCCATTCGCCGACCATGTCCCACCAACCGCCGTCCGTGCTGTCGTACCAGCCGGCGTCGATGCAGAAGATGTCCGCGCCGACGCGTGCCGCGCCCTCGACGAGCGGCAGCTCCTTCTCCAAGCGCGGGTCGCCGAACAGGGTGTTCATGTAATCGTTGTAGACGACGAGCCCCTGCGTGTGCTCGAACTGCTCGGAACGACCTAATTCGCGGGCCTTGGCAGCACGCAACGCACGGCGCTGCAACGTCATTTCGACGACGGACTGCTGCCAATCGCCGGCCGCGATCGCGAAGGAGACCGGCACCGATTCGAAATCATGGCCTTCACCCAACTCCGTATACCAATGGTGGTCCTGATATTCCGGTCCGAACGCGCTGATGTGCAAACCGGGATCATCCTCGCCGATCTCCCATTCCCATGGGCCGTTGTGCTCGATCTGCCACATTACGGAGAAGTCGCGCGATTGGCGGCGCGAGCCCTCGACCTGTACGATGCCGGCCGGCTCATGCACGCCGGTGCTCCATGTGGAGGCGGAGCTCATGGCGAATCGCGAGCTGGATTGGCTGGGATTGATGACTTGATTGCGATTGCGCACCGACACGTCGCGCAGTGGACGGCTGCGCCAATCGTTTTCCACCGCCCACGCGGAATCACCCCAGAATACGCGGGAATGGTCGATTTTGCCGCAGTTGACGCGCATCGGCACCGTCAGATTCAACGACGACACCGCTTCGATGGGCAGCGGGTGCGCGGAGCTCAACCGCGTGTAGGTACGCACTGCGGACAGTCCCGGGAACGCTTCGAATATGGAAGTGACTACCAGTCCAGCTGTGGCGTCGGCATGGCGGACGGCTTCCGTCGAGGGCTGCGCGGCGGCTTCGGCCCGTTCGGCGGCGGCCGGTTCGAACACACGCCCGTGCGGTTCCAGATCCGCATACGAAGCGAATTGGACGATCTCCAAACGATATGGTTCGGCGGACCCTTCCTCCGGCTCGGAGGCGGCGGCCGAGACGAATCGCAATACGCTGCCCGCCACCGTGGCGATCAAGGTGAGGCGATTGTCCTGCGATCCGGTGTTGGCGGCACGCACTTCGACGATCGGACGCGGATCACGTTCCAGCACGGTTCTTCCATCGTCGGTAACACGGCCGCCGATGGACCCCATGCCGCGGCCTGCAACGTTGCACAATCGGACGGGGGAATCGCCTGCCGTGTCGAACAGCATGGAAACCACGCCATTGCCCCATTCGAGACGCCCGTCCTCACGGGGACATACGGGGTTCATTGCACCGGCACCGCTTATCATCTTCGACTCCTCAACCGTGTTCAGATACCGCCTGATCATTGACGTGCATCGATTGACGTACCTGGTACTAGCTTAAGCGGTAAATGGGGCAAATCGCACGTGCGTGTCTACTCGAAGCGGAGATATGCGATGAACTCGACTGGCGCATCCTTGGTTTTGGCGATGTTGCCGAAACCAAGGACAGCCCCTTTGTCGGGCAGTCCCTTCGTCACTCGTCATGCTCACCCGCGTAGGAACACCGTCATCTCGTTCTCGCCACGGTTGGCCCATGCGAAGTATGGAATCAGCGTGGCCGTCGTCGTCTTGCGTTCGGCGGGACGCCAATCATGGTACAACGCGGAGGTTTGCGCGGAGTCTTCCACTTCACGCCAAGCGGGAATCGCCAGCGTGGTCATCGGCATATCGACGGCGTCCACCTCGCCGAGCCCCTGCTCGTCCTGCGCGACGGCGCCGGCATGGAAGACGATGCGATCAACGGACACGCAGGATGGATCGGATGCGATGCGCGCGGTATCGGCGTGCAGCAGATGCAGGTTCGCGCCATTATCGACACCTTCCGCGCAGTAGGCCAGCGGTCCGCGCACGAACGCCACCTTTCCGGCGTCCTCGCGCACGAGCGGATTCGCGGCGACCATGTGGACCGGCATCGGGAAATCGAAATCGACGACGTCGCCGTCATGCCATGCGCCGGTCAGATACAGGTATCCGTCTCTGATGACGCGGGAGATGTCGTCGCGGCCGCGCACGGTGACCGCATCGGAAGCGGTTTCGCCACCGGCCCAAGCGGGCAGACGGAGGGCGATCGTGAAAACCGCGTCCTTGGATGCATCGGAAGCAGAATCGCCTGCATCAAAGCCCACCGCGACGGATCCCTTGCCGGACCAGGGCATATCGGACATGACGTCAAGGCGCACATCGGTGCCGGAAAGCCTGGCATGGACGCCGCCGCCCATATACAGATGCACATACAGGGTGGATGAGTCGTCTCCGATCGTGTAGGCGTACTGCTGCACGTCCTCCACGATGCGTGCGATGTTCGGCGGGCAGCAGGCGCATCCGAACCACTTCTGGCGCACCGGCTTGACGTGCGCCTTGCGTTCATCGCGATGGCATGCCTCGGGCACCACTTCGAGCGGGTTCACGTAGAAGAAGCTTTTGCCATCGAGTGCCATGCCGGCGAGCGTGGTGTTGTACAGCGCCGATTCCATGACGTCCGCATATTCGGATTTCGGCTGGATTTCCAGCATGCGGCGGGCGAAGAACGCGAGCGCGATGGCGGCGCAGCTTTCCGAATAGGCGGTGTCGTTCGGCAGATCATAGTCGAAGGAGAAGGCCTCCCCCATGTGTGTGGCGCCGATACCGCCGGTGATGTAGAGCTTTCGGTCGACGATGTTGCGCCATAGTCGTTCGCAGGATGCCAGCAGGTCGGAGTCGCCGGTCAGGCGTGCCACGTCGGCGGCTCCGGCGTAGAAGTAGGCGGCGCGGACGGCGTGTCCGAGGGCCTCCGTCTGTTCCGTGATCGGCTTGTCGGCCTGGTAGTAGGCGTAGTTCTGCTCGCGCGGCGCGTAGTTGCGGCCGTCCTCCCGGGCGCGGCGGCGGTCTTCGAGCTCGAAGTAGAGCGGTTGCTGGCCACGCTGGCGTACAAAGTGTTCGGCGAGGTCGGCATAGCGCTGTTCGCCGGTGGTCTCGGCGAGTTTGACGAGTGCCATTTCGGCGATTTCGTGCCCGGGATAGCCGTGCAGCTTGCCGTCGGCGGTGCCGAATCGGGAATCGATGTAATCAGCGAAACGGCAGGCCGCGTCGAGCAGCTTGCGTTTGCCGGTGGCTTGATAGTAGGCGATCGCGCCTTCGGTCAGGTGGCCGAAGCAGTACAGCTCATGGTGGTCCTTCAGGTTGGTGAAGTGCCGGTCCATGCCGTTGAGGATGTAGTAGGTGTCCAGGTAGCCGTTGTCGAGCTGCGCCGCGCAGACGATATCGATGGCGGTGTCGGCGGTCGCTTCAAGGTCAGCGTCCGGGTGGTGGGTCAGCGAGTAGCCGACCGCTTCGATCCATTTGGAGAAATCAGTGTCTTGGAACACGAAGCCGTAGAACTTGTCGGGATCGGGGTGCGCCGGGTCGTCCGGCAGGGCTTCGAAGCCGCGGAACGTGTATTTCGGCGGCACGAAGGCCTTGCCTTCCTTGTGGTGTTCTGCGTTCTGCGCGGCGGCGGCCTTGAAGTTGTGCATGCAGTAGCTGGGTGCGGCGCCGGGAACGTTGTCGTTCAGCGCGTTCCACTGGTAGGGAATCACCTGGGTGCGCACGAGTTCCTGCCGCGATGCCCAGAACGGGTCGGTGACGGTGGCGTCGCGCAATGCGATTGGATGGCTGGTGCGATTGGTGGTAGTCATGAGTGCAAGCGCTCCTTAGTGCATCGTTGTCTTGTTAACGCTCACAATCCATTATTCCACGGGTTGCTCCAAAGTACATTCCGCATGGCGGCATGTCCGACGGGAATCCCACCGCAGCAGCCAGCCCAAGATGGCCGCGCATTGGCTGCGCGACCGTTGGGCAGGCATTTCGGATTGCGGATATACGGGCTAAGGGGCAGAGCAGCTAGCCGCCGGGGCTGGCGGCCGGCTGCTCAGACCTTGATCATGGCGTACTGCGATTCGTAGAGCCGGTAGTAGGCGCCATGGCGGGCGAGCAGCTCGGCATGGTTGCCCTGCTCCACGATCTGCCCGTGGTCGATGTAGCAGATCTCATCCGCATTCTCGATCGTGGACAGGCGGTGCGCGATGATGAAGCTCGTGCGTCCCTTGAGCAGATGGTTCAGACCGGCCTGCAGCGCCTCCTCGGTACGCGTGTCGATATTCGACGTGGCCTCGTCGAGGATCAGGATGCGCGGGTCGGCTAGCAGCACGCGCGCGAACGCGATGAGCTGGCGTTGGCCCGCGGACAGGGTCGAGCCGCGCTCCTCCACCACGGTGTCGTAGCCGTCTGGCAGTTCCATGATGAATTCGTGCGCATGCACCGCTTTGGCCGCGGCCACGATCTCCTCGTCGGTGGCGTCCAGTTTGCCGTAGCGGATGTTCTCACGCACGTTGCCGGAGAAGATGAACGTGTCCTGCAGCATGACGCCCATCTGCCGGCGCAGGCTTTCCAACGTGACGGAACGCACGTCGTGGCCGTCGATCGTCACCGAGCCTTCGGCGACGTCGTAGAAACGCGACAGCAGGTTGATGATCGTGGTTTTGCCGGCACCCGTAGGACCGACCAGCGCAATCGTCTTGCCTGGCTCGACATGCAGGTCGACCAGGTTCAGGATGTTGCGGCCGTCCGGCTCATAGCGGAAGACGACGTCGTTGAAGTCGACGCGGCCCTCGATCTGCGGCAGATCGACGGCGTCCGGCGCGTTGCGGATCTCCGGCTGCACATCCAGCGTCTCGAAGATGCGCTCGAGATACGCGGAGCAGGTGATCAGCTGGTTGTAGAAGTTTCCGATGCTGATTACCGGGTTCCAGAAGTTGTTCGCGTAGCCGACGAACGCGATCAGCACACCCGTGGTCACGTCCACACCGCCGAAACCGGTGACGCCCACATAATAGATGAACGCGATCGTCATGACGGAAATCGTCTGGATGCCCGGCCACATAAGCGTCTGGATATGCACCGTACGCATCCACGCGGAACGCACAGCGCCCTGCTGTTCCTGGAATGTGCGGAACTGCGTGTCCTCGCGCGCGAACGTCTGGGTGGTCTTCACACCGGCGATCGATTCGTGGATGAACGCGTTGAGATTGCTCTGCTTATTGGATAGCACCTGGTACGCGCGACGCTGGAAATGCTGCAATCCCAGCACCCACGCGATGAGCAGCGGGAACAACGCGAGACTGTACAGCGCGAGACGCCAATCCACGACGAACATGACCACTAGCGTGATGAAGAACGTGAACACGTCGGAAATCACGTTGACCAGACCGGAGCTCAGGGTGTCCGAAAGCGTGTTCACATAGTTGACCACGCGGATGAGGATTTTGCCATGCGGACGCGAGTCGAAATAGCTGAACGGCAACGTCTGAATGTGCGTAAACAGGTCGCGGCGCATGTCTTTAAGCATGAGCTGGCCGACGCGCGTGATTTCCACAGTACGGTAGCGCAAACCGAATTCGTAAATGACGATGAGCACCGCCAGCAGTGCCACCAGCTCGCCAAGCAGTGCAAGGTTTTTCGCCGGAATGACACTGTCGATCATGATTTTCGTCAGATACGGTTCCACGACGTTGATGCAGCCCATTGCCGCCACGACGATGAGGATCCAGACCACGCGGGCCATGTACGGTTTCAGGTAGACGCCGACGCGCGCGAGGTCGCGCATATTGATCTTCTCTTCAAGGTCTTCATCGTCACGGAAGGTGTTGCGTTGTGCCATGATGTTATCCTCCCCCGCGTCTTACGCTTCGAATCCCTGCGAGCGGCCGGCATCCACGCCCAACTGCTTGCTGTAAATCTGCCAATATCGGCCGTGCGAGGCCACCAATTCGTCGTGCGTGCCACGTTCCACAATGCGCCCATGCTCCAGCACGAGAATCAAGTCGGAATCCTTGACCGACGAAATGCGGTGGGCGATTGTGACAATCGTCTTCTTCTCGTCCAAATCGCGCAAGTGCCGCTGAATCTCTGCTTCCGTTTCCATATCGACGGCGCTGGTCGTATCGTCCATAATCAGAATCGACGGATTGTCGGCGAGAGCACGCGCCAAGCTCAGTCGCTGCTTCTGTCCGCCGGACAGGCCGACGCCACGTTCGCCGACGACGGTATCGTAGCCGTCCGGCATGCTGCTGATGAAGCCATCCGCGCCGGCAATGGCGGCCATGCGGCGCACGTACTGTTCGTCGTAACCACGTCGTCTGCGCTGGCCGTCGTACTGACCGTTGTACTCAAGTCGGTTGCCTCGGTCGCCCGCGCCAAAGCTGATGTTGCTGCCGATCGTATCGGAAAACAGGAACGTATCCTGCGCGACGATGCAGACTTGCGATCGCAACGTGGCGAGCGGCCAGTCGCGCGCGTCGATGCCGTCGATGAGCACACGACCGGCGGTTGGGTCGTAGAAACGGGAGATAAGGTTGACGAGAGTCGATTTGCCGGAGCCGGTTTCGCCGAGGATTCCGAGTTTCGCGCCTGCGGGAACGTGGAAGTCGATGTCGCTGAGCACAGGCGTCCCCAGATCGTCGGGGAAAGCGAAGTCGACGTGCTGGAAGTCGATGGTTCCTGCGATTCTACCGATTTATCGGCGGCTTGCGCCCCTTGCGTACCTTGCGTACCGACTCGCGTAGTGCTTTGCGTGGCTTTCCCCGCAAACTCCGGCTTTTCGCGAATACGCGATTCGGCGGTGAGCAGCTTACGGATTTTTATGCATGCCGCGTTGAAACGTTGCCAGTCGTTGGTAAGCCATCCGGATTGGCGGATTGGGCTGTCAAGCATCCACAGGTATGAGTTGACGCCACAAGGTTGCCAAGAGTCATGTACCCTTTGATGACGAGAAAGCCGCCGAAACCGAGTGTGATAAGTTGCAGCGAAAAGCCGAGACCGTCAAGCCAGGGCATGTATTTGCGGCTGTTGTATGCCTGGGCCATGTTGCGTTGCATATAGTCGTCGTTGCGTTCGTCAAATTTTTCGGTTTCGTACGATTCGCGCACAAACGCTTTGACGACGCGGTTGCCTTCGATGTTTTCCTCGACCATCGAATTCATTTCGGCGAGCGAGTTTCGGATATCGAAGAACAGGGGTCGTGCATGCTTCGACAGACCGCGTGTCAAAATGAACAGTGGTGGCGTGACGCAAGCGAGCGCAAGCGCAAGTCGCCAATCAATCGAAAACATCATGGCGAGCGCGCCGATGAACATGACCACGCAGTCAAGCGCTTGCAGGCTCACCCAGCTCAGTGCGTGGCGGATGGCGTCGGTGTCGGACGTCATGCGGCTCATGACGTCGCCAGTGCGAGTGTGGTTGAAGTAGGTGAAGTCAAGTTCGTGGAGTTTTTCGAATTCGTCGCTGACGAGACGATAGATGGAGTTCTGTCCGAAGCGTTCCATCCACATTTGGCAGCCGTAACGGGAGCCGACACGCACCACGGTGAGCACGAGCATCATGACGCACAGTCGGGTCAGTTCGTCCACATGGCCTTGGGTGATGACACGGTCCACGATCAGTCCGGACAGCAGCGGGATGATGAGGGCCATGGTGTTGTTCACGCAGAACAGTACGACCGCGCCGGCCACGCGCGGCAGGTCAGGTTTGCAGTACGGCAGGATCCATGCAAGGTTGCCCGCCTGCTGGTTGCGTTTCGGATCGACATACATACGTAGCGTTCCTTCGAATTGTTTGCTTGGGTCTTGGTTGGGTTGTTGTTGGGTTGTGGTGTTGCGGCCATTCGTTGCCGCCACGATTCACGTCCGTCGTGTGTCGAGCGTCCCGTCACCGGCATGCCGCCGCCGGCCGAAACCCCTGTTCGGATTCGCAAACTCGACTTATTTTAAACGAACCGTACGCCGATGCAACAGATGCGTTTTCGGCGTGTCGCAATCATAATAAAATCAACATATATACCGTTACATACCACTGGTTTGCGGGTGCTGCGAAAACCGTCATCGGAGCCTGGCTCGCCGGAATCGGAGCATCGCATCGGAACATCGCACGATAATGGAATCAAGCTCGAACTATCGATACAAGCATCGGCGACGCACGTCGAGGAAAGGACGGCAAGGATGACGGACTTGGAGCGCATCCGCGCGAAGTTCGCTGCGGAATATGGCCTGTCGGAGGACATGCTCAGGAACGCGGAACGTTGGACGGAGACCACGGGCGACCTCGAAGAGGTTCCCGAGAACCTGCTGCCGGGCATTCTGGGAATGCGATTTGGCGCGATCGCCATCGATACGCCGCGTTCCGAACGCTGGAGCACGCCGGAAGACATCGATGTAATCGCCGACCTCGCCTACCTGCCGGATGGCGGGTACGATACGGCCGCGGGAGCGTGCCGCGGCCATTTGCTCGACCTGTATCTGCCGCATGACGCGGTATTGCGCGGTGGGCACACCCTGCCGGTGTACATCGATATCCATGGCGGCGGATTCACTTACGGATACAAGGAGCTGAACCGGAATTTCAACGTGCATCTCGCGGAACAGGGCTTCGCGGTGTTTTCATTGAACTATCGTCCGGCGCCGCAGACCGACTTGCGTGGGCAATTGGCCGATATCCAGGCGGCATTGCGTTGGATCGCAGCCATATGGCCGATTATCCGGTCAATCCGAACGCGGTGTTCCTCACCGGCGATTCCGCAGGTGGTGCGTTGACGCTACTGACCTTGGCCATTGAAAACAATGCGGAAGCCGCGGCTGCGTTTGGCGTCGACAAGCCGTCCGGCATCCGATTCACGGGTGCCGCTCCGGTGTGCGGCGCGTACAGTTCGGCGTCGTTGGAGACCATGGGCCGCAAGCTGACGGTCGGGTATGACCCGAACCGCCGTATCGGTCTTGAGCAGATGTTGGGCGTCGATTTCTTTGCGGGGCTCGAAGCCGCCGATCCGAAGTTCCTCACCGCTGAGGGTCTGGCGTTCAACGTCGATCTGCCACCCTTGCTCATCATCACCTGCGGCGACGATTTCCTTGAAGCCGACAATCTGGCGTTGGCCGCCGCCTTGTCGCGCAAAGGCGCCGATTTTGAATTGTTCGACCCGAAGCCGCGCCGCCATGAGACGTTGGGGCATGTGTTCGTCATCGGCATGCCATGCTTGAGGAAAGCCGGGAATGCCTTGATCGAATCCGCCGCTTCTCATACGAACGCTGTTGAATAACGTGAATGGGGTGAATACTCCTCCGGAGTGCCCGCCCCATTCAATGGCCGTCGATGCCGCGACGCCGTATCAGCGGCGGACCATTTCCTCTTCGATCTGTTCGAGCGACTTGCCCTTGGTCTCAGGCACGAAACGCAGCACGAACGGGATGGACAGCGCGGAGAACACGCCAAAGATGGTGAACGGGCCGCCGACGTTGTTGCCGAACATGGCCAGCAGCATGAGGAAGAACTGGGAGACCACGAAAATTGCCCAGCCAGTTGGCAGCGGAACCGAAGGAGCTGCCGATGCCGCGCACGCTCAACGGGAAGATCTCGCCGATGAGCACCCATGCAATCGGACCCCATGACAGCGCGAAGCCGAGGATATAGCAGGCGATCAGCACCATGGTCGGCACGGCCAGCGTGGCCACATCGCCGGTGAAGTTAAGCACGGCCAGCACCGCGAGGGCGATGGTCATCGTCACCGATCCGAAGATCAGCAGCTTCTTGCGGGGGAATTTGTCCATGATAAGCGTGGCCGCGATAGTGGCCACGAAGTTGACCACGCCAATGCCGACCGACACCCAGATGGCATGGTTTTCGGGGAATCCGAAGCCTTTGATGAACACCTGCGGCAGGAAATAGATCACGGAGTTGATGCCGACGAGCTGCTGGAACAGCATGATGCCGATCGCGGCGACGAGCGCAGGACGGGCGATACGGAACAGCTCGCGGACACCGCCCTTGGTGTTCTGCGCGGCGACGGCCTTGATCTCGTCGAGCTCGAGCTGCACCTGCGTCTGATCGACGTCCTTGCGAATAAGGGTAAGTACTTTGAACGCCTCACGATCCTTGCCTCGACTCACCAGATATCGCGGCGATTCCGGCAGCAGCAGGCCGCCGATCAGCAGCAGGGCCGCCGGCACGAGCGCCGACCCCAGCATCCACCGCCAATCGCGGATGCCGGCGATATTGTGGCCGAGGAAGCCGAGATTGGACGCGTATGCCAGCAGGATGCCGAAAGTGATCATCAGCTGGAATAGCGTGGACAGCGATCCACGACGTTCCTTCGGCGCAAGCTCGGCAAGATATGCCGGAGTCAGCGAGGAGGCCGCGCCGACGGCGAGACCGAGGATGATGCGGGCCACGACCATCATCAGGAATCCCGTGGATCCCGCGCACATGCCCGAACCGAGCAGGAACAGTATCGCCGCCAGAATCAGCAGCTTCTTGCGGCCGAAACGATCGGACAGCGCGCCGATGGACAGGGCTCCCGCGCAGGAACCGATCAACACGGATGATGTGATGAACCCGGTCTGAGCCACGGACAGGCCGAAATCGGATTCGATGAGCGGCGAGGCTCCGGAGATGATGCCGGTGTCGAAGCCGAACAGCATGCCTCCCAGCGCGCCGAACGTGAAGATGAACGCGCTGTTGAGCGGGAAACGTGTGGAAACGCCACGCCCCACCTCCCGCTCGACGGCGTCGATCGTCGCGCCGACCTCATGGATGCCGGCTTCCACCGCACCTTCGGCGTCGTGTACTGGATTGGACGTCTGCACCGCAGTCATGATTCCACCTTCCATTCCCATCGATCCTCATCGATATGAGATGCAGCAATCGCAGCAAACAAAAAAAGACCTGGAACGACGTATAGTGACGTCGTTCCAGGTCTTGCCTCGCATTGAGTAGCAACCCTGCCGCGCTTGTATGCTGCGTATATTGCATTCAAGTGTAGGTCATGGCGACATGCGACACTCCGATTTTTTAGAAAACGTTTACCGGTTATTTTTCAGTGCAGGAAAGCGTGAAGCACAGGCCAGCGGCACATGCTTTTCCCTCGTGCGGAGAGCCTCCTCGGATATCCACGAGCAAGCGGACCGAATCAAGCCGTCAAACCATCCACAAGCAAGCCGGCAAAAAGAAAGCCGGCGGAGAGAAGGCCGCCGGCTGAGAGAGAAGAGAGAAGAAGGGTTCAGTTATGGGATTCTTGAAAGAACCTCGCCAACAGCCGTAACCGTTGACATGTTCTATATAACCGCCCGACCCTTGGAGGAACGATGTGTGTTCCTGTCAATTCCCTGAGAATTTCGTAGCGGAAATGTCACGACGGTGCGAATTCGGGGGTTTATCCCACTGAATATCGCCCCAACGGCCTTCCTGCAGCTTGTTCAGCGCGGCAACAGACGATTGCACGGCATCTGCCGACACCGTCATGAAACGCCGCTATACAACACCGCCGCTCAACGACGCCGTGCACTCACACGCAATCGCGCATCTCACTCGGCGAATTTGTCGACGCGGCGATCGTAGGTCAGCAGGCCGTTGAGCTCCTCCTCCACGTCGGAAACCTGCGTATACACGTATCCCGCAAGTCCGCGCGATTCCAGTGCGGCCGCGGAGGCGAGCACGGAACGCACGGGCGGCCCGCCAATCGTCGATCGAATCGTATTCACCGTAACCGTAGGCGCGCGACACCGCCGCATGCTCCGGTACGAGCTGCGCCAATCCGCCGAATTCCGAAATCACGAACGCGCGTACGCCGTGCCGTGCGACCGGCAGCACCACGTAATGCGCGGCCCTGCGGCGACGGCGGTGCTTCTTCTCGAATTCGGCCACGTATCCGCGCAACGGACCCTTGTCCGGGTAGATTTCCAGCGGCCGGAAATAGTTGTGCACGCTATGGAAGTCGCCGCAATGCTGGTCGTACCAGCCGCTCGTCGCGTCGATCGGACGGGTCGGATCGAGCGCGTGGATGCGTTCGGCTGCATCGCACGCGTCGAATTGGCCCCAGCCTTCGTTGAACAGCGTCCACGTCACGATGGAGGGGTGCCCGCCGAGCATGTGCACCATCGCGTCGCACGTACGCGACCAGTCGCGCCGGTAGATCGGGTCGTCCGCGCCGAGCGCCGTGAAATGTTTGGCGGTGTCGTCGCGGAATTTGTTCCATGTGGAGCGGATGAGCGTCGGCTTGCGATTCGTGGTCCACGCATTGTATTCGCCGTCCGTGCCGCCGCCGGACACCGCGTCCTGCCAGACGAGCATGCCGAGGCGGTCGCAATGGTAGTACCAGCGGGCCGACTCGATTTTGATGTGCTTGCGCAGCATGTTGAAGCCGGCGTTTTTCATGGCCGTGATGTCATGCGTCAGCGCCTCGTCGTCGGGCGCGGTCATGAGCCGTCCGGCCAGTAGCCTTGGTCGAGCACGCCTTTGACGAAGAGCGGCTTGCCGTTGAGATGGAAGCGCGCCACCCCCTTCGTATCCGGTTTGATTTCGACGGAACGGAACGCGCAGTAGGAACTTACGACATCCATCGGCTGCGATTGCGCGACCGCCGCATCACCCGCCGTTTCCGCGGGTTTCGCCGACCCGTACCGCAATTCGGCCCGCACGTCATACAGATACGGATCGGCCGGCGACCACAGATGTTCGGCAGCTGTTGCGATTTCCGCACGCACCTTGCGCACGCCCGCCGGCAGCGTCTCATCCGCCACCACCGTGCCGTCCGCAGGGTCGGTGACGACGATGTGCAGTTTCGCGTTCGGCTTGTCGCCGCCGATTTCCGCACGGACGAACAACTTGCCGTCGGATGCCCCCTTGAGTGTCAGCGTACGCAGGTAGGCTTCCGGCACGATTTCCAGCCAGACGCTTTGCCAAATGCCGCTTTGCGCGGTGTACCAGATGCCTTCGCGCTCGATTTTCTGCTTGCCGCGCAACTGCGTGCCCGAATCGTTCGGATCGTAGACGCACAGCGCGATTTCAAACGCGTCATCAGGGTCGATAAATGCCGAAATATCGACGTCGAACGGCAGGTAGCCGCCGACGTGCGTGCCCGCGAGCTGGCCGTTGACATAGCAGGCGCAGACATAATCGACCGCTTCGAAATGCAGGATGAGGCGATTCGCGTCGCCGATCTGCCGGACCGTTTCCTCTCCGCCGAGCGTGACGGGATGCACGACGGTGCGGTACCACAGCAGGTTGTCGGGGTAAATGGTCTGGTGCACGCCGGACAGCGCGGATTCCGGCGAGAACGGTACGAGGATCTTGCCGTCGAACGTTTGCGGAATGGCGGTTTCCTTGACTGCGCGGACCGCTTCGTCGCGGGTCAGCATCGCCGCCGTTTTGCGCCATTTCGGCGCGGTCTCATCTTCCGGAATGGACGCGATCGCGTAATCCCACCAGCCATTGAGCATGGTGCAGTTGTCGCGTACCATGGTCGGGCGCGGGTGCTCGCCGAGTATGGGGGTACGACCCTCGTCCAGCGTGCGTTCGCCTTCCTCGGCGGGATTGAACGCCTTGTTGCCGGCGCGCGCGGACAGCCATTCATGGTCGATTCGTTCACCCCACGGTGTCCACAACTGCTGCAGCGGCTCACGGGAACGCATTTTCGTAGGCGCGGCCTTCAGTACGCGTTTGATATCCAGCATAAAGCGCCCCTTCCTGCAGCCTTGCATATCTCCGCTCTCATTGTAAATGGCGGTCGCGTTAAATGGCAGATGAATGGCAAGCGATTTTTGCAGGAAAGTGCGCGAATGTGCCGGAAGGCATAGGAAAGCAGAAGAATGGCGATTCAAAAGCCACGCGATATGTCACGATTTGAAAAAGTGCTGTAATTTTCAAATCGTGACACATGTAGGGGGGGTGCGTGTTGAAATCAGCCTTCGAGCTTGGCCTTTTCGGCGGCGAGACGGGCGGCCTCGGCTTCGCGGCGGGCCTTCAGCTCGGTATCGAAGCGGGCGAGCTCCTCTTCGACGGCCTCCGCCGGGATCTTCGCGAAGATCGGGTGCGGCTTCGGCACCGAGGTGCCGGCCACGATCGGCTCGGAAGCCCACGGATGCACGGTTTCGCCCAGCTTGTAGTCGCCCGTGATGATCGGGTACGTGAAGCCCGGCTTGTCGAGATCCTCAACCTCTTCCAGATGAGGCAGCGGCGAGAAGACGCCAGTTCCGCCGAGGGCCTCCCACACCTTCTGTGCGGAGTGCGGCAGGAAGGGGGCCAGCAGGTGGTTGGCGTCGGACACGGCCTGGGCGGCGGTGTGCAGCACGGTGCCGAGGCGGGCCGGATTGTCTTTGATCTTCCACGGTTCGGTGGCGGAGATGTACTTGTTGATGTCGCCGACCACGCGCATCGCTTCGGACAGCGCGTTCTTCTGGCGGTGATTCTCGATGAGTCCGCCGACGGTTTCGAACGCGGCCTTGGTTTCGGCCAGCAGCGCACGGTCCTCGTCGGTGGCGGAAGCCTCGTCGAACGCCGGAATCTCGCCGAAGTTCTTGTTGATGAGGTTGGCCACGCGGTTCACCAGGTTGCCCCAGGATGCGGCGAGCTCCTCATTGTTGTGGCGCACGAACTCGGCCCAAGTGAAGTCGGAATCGGAGCTTTCCGGACCGGCCACGGAGATGTAGTAACGCACGGCGTCCACGGGATAGCGGGCGAGGATGTCCTTCACGTAGATGACGATGCCGCGGGAGGACGAGAACTTCTTGCCTTCCATGGTCATGAACTCGGAGGCCACGACCTGCTCCGGCATGTTCAGCGGACCGAGCTTGCCGGTTTCGCCGCCCTTGGAGCCCTGGCCGTTGTAGGCCAGCATTTCGGACGGCCAGATCTGGGAGTGGAACGTGATGTTGTCCTTGCCCATGAAGTAGTAGCCCGGGGTGGTCGGATCGTTCCACCATGCGCGCCATGCCTCCGGGTCGCCCTTGCGGCGGGCCCATTCGATGGATGCGGACAAGTAGCCGATCACAGCGTCGAACCACACGTACAGCTTCTTGTTCGGGTTGTCGATCCAGCCCTTGACCGGCACCGGAATGCCCCAGTCGATGTCACGCGTGATGGCGCGCGGCTTGACTTCCTTGAACAGGCCGATGGAGAAGTTGATGACGTTGGTGCGCCAGCCTTCGCGGGTCTTGAGCCACGCGAGATTGGCTTCGGCGAGCGCCGGCAGGTCGAGGAAGAAGTGTTCGGTTTCCTCGAAGCGCGGGGTTTCGCCGTTGATCTTGGATACGGGGTTGAGCAGCTCGTCCGGGTCGAGTTCGTTGCCGCAGGCGTCGCACTGGTCGCCACGGGCTCCGTCGGCGCCGCAGATCGGGCAGGTGCCTTCGATGTAGCGGTCCGGCAGGGTGCGTCCGGTGGACGGGGAGATGGCGACTTTCTGGGTGCCCTTGTAGATGTAGCCGTTTTCGAGGCACTGTTTGAACAGTTCCTGCACGACCTTTTCGTGATTGCCGGTGGTGGTGCGGGTGAACAGATCGTAGCTCAGGCCGAGATCGCATAGGTCCTTGGCGATCACGCGGTTGTAGCGGTTGGCGAGCTCCTGCGCGCTCACGCCTTCCTTGTCGGCTTCCACCAGGATTGGGGTGCCGTGCTCGTCGGTGCCGGACACCATCAGCACGTCATTGCCCTTCATGCGCTCGTAGCGCGCGTACACGTCGGACGGCACGCCGAAGCCGGCGACGTGGCCGATATGACGGGGGCCGTTGGCATACGGCCATGCAACATTCACCAAAATATGACTCATGGTGCCCGATTATACAAAGCGCCATATCCCGTGTTTTCGGCGCATTCCGATTGGCGGAAGACGGGCGGATGGGGTCGATGACGTTCTCGCAGACCGGCCTGCATCAGGCTACGGTAGTCCACAAGGTTATCCACATTGTTGTATTACGCAACAATCATCGTCCACTTATCCACTTTTTTCGCGAAGCCGGTGGCACGCCGCTTTCCGTATCAGCTACGGTACCCCGCATGGATACCTCCCCTCCCCTTTTGGGCGACGCCGACCTGCCCGGCCCCATTTGTTTGAATCGTTTGCATTCCCTAGGCGTGGTATGCAAACTTGACAACGACAACGCCTACTCGTATCACGATTCGCGCACGCTGTACGGCCGCGCCAGCATCATCTCAACGCTGATGCCGAGCCGTTCCGTGGCGTGCGCCGGCACCGCTGCGTGGGTGTGGTTGGGTGGCATGTTTCCCAACACGATCGACATCATTTCAAAAGCGCATTACCGAACGGCGAGGTACGGTCGCAAAGTCAGCGTTTTCAACCGACAGGCGCCCGACGAACATGTCACCGACGTCGGCCCGATCACCGTCACCACGCCCACACGCACCGCATGCGACCTTGCCATGAACTGCACGCCGGAAACGCAGTCGCCGGTCACGGAAATCGTATGCATGCTCATGCAGGAATTCCGGTTCCGCCCCGACGATTGCCTGCAGGTCATGCAGGAGGCCACCCATATTCGCAACGCGCCACGGGCACGCCAGTTTTTCCGGACGATTGACGGAAAGCAGTGACGGATATGCGTGAATCGCAACGGCCGTCGGAAAAACCACGGCAGACGAGACAGACGGGACAGACACGGCAAGCGTCTGCACAGTCGCGGCGCACGGCAAGCAAGAGATATGAAGAGCGCGCGAAACGTAGCAAACGTCATGGGCAACGACATGAACAGCATGGACACCATGGCAAACGCCACGAACGACGTCGCGCGCCGCCGAAATATCAGCCGCACGCGCGGCAGCGGGCATTGGTCGAACCGCCTGCGCCGCCGATCGAATTGACGCCGTTGGTGGCGTGCAGCGCCGACACCGCGCAAGATGTGCTGTGGCATATCGCGGAATATGCGCCGCGATTGCGCAAGTGGCTGGTCGCCAATCCTTCGGCGACGCCTGCAATGCTGGAATATCTTGCGCAGGTCGGCGGGCCAGGTGTTCCCGAAGCGCTGCGGATATTGCTGAAATCGTTGGAAATGAACGGTTCCGGAAGCGATCAGCCCTTCATCGCAAGCACGGCATTGTAGACCTGCTTGCGATTGGCGAGCGAGCCGTCAGACAGCGGATGTTCGGCGACAACCTGTGAAATCGCGTCCTTGATACGCAGGTTGTCTTCCTGCGCGCGGTCGACCGACAGCACCGCCAGATCCTCAATGGACAGCGTTGCGGGCGCGGCAGCGTCGGCCTCCTCTTCGGAAGCGCCGGCGATGACGAGCACCATTTCGCCACGCGGCGGATCGTCGACGACGCTTTGGCGGATTTCGGCGATGGCTCCGCGGCGGATCTGCTCGTAATCCTTGGTCAGCTCGCGGCACAACGCCATTTTGCGATTCGGTCCGAGCACGTCAAGCAGGTCGGCCATGGATTCGTCGATGCGGTGCAGGGTTTCGTAGAAGACGATGGTGCGACGTTCCAATTTGAGCGCGCGCAGGTGCTGCACACGTTCGCTGTGCTTGCGCGGCAGGAAGCCTTCGTAGCAGAAGCGGTCGGTCGGCAGGCCGGACAGGCACAGCGCGTCGAGCACGGCGGACGGGCCGGGAGCGGCAGGTGACGGGCAGGCCGCGTTCGATGGCGCGGCG
>ENA-OQAY01000106-OQAY01000106.1-human-gut-metagenome-genome-assembly--contig:-NODE-106-length-21373-cov-0.844677_pt1 | contig 21373 bp, 28 predicted proteins | sample MGYA00242740_ERZ504537 | MGnify/ENA primary metagenome ERZ504537 (study PRJEB26092, sample SAMD00036272) | human gut metagenome | host: Homo sapiens | study: EMG produced TPA metagenomics assembly of... | reverse complement strand
CCGCCCCTACAACCAACCCGCTATAACAAAAAATCCGGCAGACGTTTTTAAAGGCGTCCGCCGGATTTATTTTTATTCCGCCTCTACTGCGTGAAGGTGATTATCCACCCATTTGATCAGCAGCTCCAGCGCCACCAGGTTATGCCCGCCCTCAGGGACGATCAGTCGGCCTTGCGCTTGCTCGGCTCGACGAACTGCTCGTGCATCGGTTTGACAGTGGTCAGGTACTGGTTGACAACGCTGTCCAGCGTGCGCCCGCGCTCCTTGACGTCGCGGACGATGCGGCGCAGGATGCGCACATCGGCGTCGGTGTCCACAAAGACCTTCATGTCCATTAAGTCGCACAGCTCGGGGGAGTCAAAAATCAGGATCCCCTCCACAATAATGACCGGCGCGGGCTGCACGGTCACGGTCTTGTCGCTGCGGTTGTGGATGGTGTAGTCGTAGACCGGCACCTGTACGGGGTGACCTGCGCGCAGCTCCCGCAGGTGGGCGACCATCAGCGGCGTGTCAAAGCTGTCCGGGTGGTCATAGTTGAGCTTGCAGCGCTCCTCGTAGGGCAGCTCGTCGTGGCGCTTGTAGTAGCTGTCGTGGTTGAGAACGCTGACCTCGTTCGCACCAAAATGGTCCCGCAGCTTTTCGGTCAGGGTGGTCTTGCCGCTGCCGGTGCCGCCCGCGATGCCGATAATGATGGTTTTCATGTCCATAGCTCCTTATACATCCAATTTGATCTCACGCCCCGTCGGCTGATACGCGCGGTATTTGACGCCGGTCATGTTGAACATGCGGCGGCTGGCGATGCTGGCATGGGTGTCGTGGTATTTGTCCGATAGATAGATCAGTTCTTTGATGCCGCTCTGGATGATGGCTTTGGCACATTCATTGCATGGAAAGAGCGTAACATATATGGTTGATCCTTCCAGGCTTCCGCCCCGGTAGTTGAGAATGGCATTCAATTCACTGTGGGTAGAGTAAAAGTATTTGTTGTCATCGCCTTCGCGTACCCATGGGAAATCATCATCGGAACATCCGGTTGGAAATCCATTATATCCCATGGAAAGAATTTTGTGTTTGTCACTGACAATACAGGCTCCAACCTGTGTGTTTGGATCTTTGGAACGCATACCGGAGAGCATGGCAACGCCCATGAAGTATTCGTCCCAGCTGATGTAGTCCTGTCGTTTTGTGCTCATATGTGTTAGCCTCCTTTGCAGTTTCTGTAAAATAACGAGAGGGGCAATAAGTCAATCCTGACTTTTGCCCCCTGGATATTGTAATATCTGATTATTTGGTTCCAAAGATACGATCACCGGCATCTCCCAGACCCGGAACAATATATTTATGTTCATTTAAATGATCATCAAGTGCTCCGATGTAAAGATCAACATCCGGGTGAGCATCGGTAAGTGCTTTTACACCTTCCGGTGCAGCAATGATGCACATAAAACGAATGCTTTTTACACCCTTGTCTTTCAGCATCTGGATTGCTGCGATGGCTGATCCGCCGGTAGCCAACATCGGATCTACGACAAATACTTCGCGGTTGGCACAGTCTGCCGGAAGTTTGCAGTAATATTCCACTGGTTTTGCTGTCTCAGGATCACGGTAGAGACCGATATGTCCGACTTTTGCAGCAGGAATCATTTCCAGCATACCGTCTACCATGCCAAGTCCGGCACGCAGAATCGGTACCACTGCCAGTTTTTTTCCTTTTAATTCTTTTACGGTTGTCTTACAGATCGGAGTTTCGATCTCCACATCCTGTAACTCCAGATCACGGGTTGCCTCGTAACACTCAAACATTGCAACTTCGCCTGCAAGTGTACGGAAATCCTTAGAGCCGGTCTCGGTTCTTCTCATTAATCCGATTTTGTGCTGGATCAGCGGGTGATCCATAACGACTACTTTTCCCATAAATTTATTCTCCTTCTTCTTCGTTAAGTTTTTTCACAAGTTTTTTGATTGATTTGCGCAGGGTTTCATAGCATAATCCGTAGGCGGGCAAAGCACCTCCGTATGGATCTAATATTTCCAGTTCGTCCCCGACATATTTGGTAAGAACCTGTATATTTTCCGGAACAGCATTTTCAAACTGCTCTAAAATGCGCTCCCGGTGAATTTCTTCCATGGTAATGACAAGAGCATCTTCTGTCAGATCTTCTTCCGTCAGCTGCTGGGAAACATAATTTTCCATATTGATACCGTTGCTGATTAAGACAGCTTCGGCTTTTTGATTCATTGGTTCCTGAAATTGTACAACAAGTCCACGGGATAAGATCTCCAGCGGATGACGCAAGGTAAAATCTCCCATGATACCGGCTGCCATTGCCTCGCGACAGGTTCCTGTCTGGGCAACAAAAATCAGTTTGTTATACTCCATATAATTACTCCTAATCGCAATGTATTACGGTATGACCGGCCGCTTTGAGCAGACGATTCATAATTGCCTGTCCGATGCGAGGGGTCTGAAAGCTTTCTGAATAAATGGCATCTACGTGCAATTCATCACACTCACGAAAATTTTGTACAGATGCTGTGCAATGGCGTCTTCGTTGGAACGGCTGCCCATGGAAAGAATGACATCTGCATGATAGGAAGAACGGGTTTCTTCCGTAGCAATGACAGCTACCTTTTTTCCATTCTCCTGTTTTTCATGTACCAGAGCATTGATTCTGGAGATGACCGCGGCGGATGATCCGTCTACGATTACCATATCGGCTTTTGGGGCATAATGCTTGTATTTCATGCCCGGAGCTTTTGGTTTGCGCGTGTCGTCTGCGGCAATAATACCCGGATCTATGATAACTTCTTCGCCGAGCACCTCAGAAAGCATCTGCGGTGTAATATAGCCAGGACGCAGTACCATAGGTTTTGTTTCGGTCAGATCAATAATGGTCGATTCGATGCCGATACCGACCGGCCCACCGTCTAAAATCATGGCAATACGGCCAGACAGATCCTCCGCAACATGAGAAGCTTCTGTCGGACTTGGACGTCCGGAAGTATTGGCACTTGGTGCAGCAATCAGACAGCCGCTTTTTCGGATCAGATCAAGTGCCACCGGGTGATTCGGCATCCGTACAGCGACAGTATCCATTCCTCCGGTTGTTGCCATCGGAACGGCATCGCTTTTCCAGACGATCATCGTCAGGGGACCCGGCCAGAAAGCGTCTGCCAGCTTTCGGGCGGCTTCCGGAACTTCACGTGCAACACGTTCCATATCGGAAAAGTCCGCAATGTGCACGATCAGGGGGTTGTCCGAGGCGTCCTTTTGCTGCATAGATTTTGCGGGCAGCTTCCGGATGCAGGGCATCTCCGCCAAGACCGTATACCGTTTCTGTCGGAAAAGCGACCAGTTCACCCTCTGCGATCAGACGTCCGGCCTCTTCCATAATTGTTTCGTCAATCTGTTCGGGATTGACACGTTCTATTTTTGTATTCATCATATTCACACTTTGCTTTCCGCTTTATATCCCGTCTATTATAGTCCATAGGCTCTGGGATTGTCAATCGGATTAGCTGGCTGCTAAAGAAAATGATTGGTGAAAATGATAAAATATTCTAAAAACTATGGAATTTTATAGACAAAACGACGAATAATGAGGTATAATACATCCATCGGGACGGAGGAAGGCTATGAAAAAAGACAACAGATCCGTGATACAGACATTAACACTCATTTTTCAGTTTGGAATCAGTATGCTGGTGCCGATTTTTTTATGCAGTATACTGGGAGTGTGGCTGGGAAATCTGACAGGGATTAACTGGTTAATGATTCCGTTTTTCTTTATGGGAGCTTTGGCAGGGTTTACGAATATTTACAAGACAGTAAGGAAACTATACAGGCAGGAGGAAAAGAAAGAAAACCATGTTAAAAAGGATTAACGAAGCATTACCGGGGCTGGTCGTCTCAATTTTATTATATGGGGTGATGGTAGAACTGATCGGGGTATGGTTTGTAAAGGACAGGATTGCATATTCCATCGGGGTATGGTTTGGCATAGCGGTTGCCGTGGGGATGGCAATTAATCTTGCAACTGTGATCTTTGATTCTGTTACGATGGGGGACACCGCACATGCGACGCGAAGAATTGTCACAAAATCAATTCTTCGTTATGTAGTAGTGGTGATTTTGTTCGTGTTATTTGGGTATTTTCAATGGGGAAACCTGATTGCGGCTTTTCTTGGGCTGCTTGGTTTAAAAATTGGAGCATATCTTCAGCCTTTATGGGAGAAAGTAAAAGGAAGGAGGTGACTATATGAATGAGGGGATTTTACTGGCGTCGGATATCGACTTTATGATTCATGGAATTTTTAAAGTAAAAGTATTTGGTCAGGAAGTCTGGATCACCGACAGCCACGCATGTATTTTGATTGTTATGGCAGTAATGGTTATTTTTGCTGTGATTGCCAATCGCAAGTTAAAGCATGCCACCGAAAAACCGGATACTTTTCAGAATATAATCGAGCTGATTGTAGAAAAATTAGAGGAATGGTGGATTCCACCAGTGGGAAAGTGGGCACCCAGATTCGTCAACTATATCAGCACGATTTTTATTTTTATACTGATGAGTAACATATCTGGATTGTTTGGCCTGCGCCCGCCGACGGCAGATTACGGAACCACGCTTGCACTTGCACTGATCACATTTTTCATGATCCGTTTCAACAAGGCAAAACACCAGAGTCTGAAAGAAATATGGACAGGTATGTGTTCACCGCTTCCGCCATGGCTTCCACTCTGGGCGCCGATCAACATTATCAGTGAGATTGCAATACCGATCTCATTGTCGCTGCGTCTGTTTGCAAATGTGTTGTCAGGAACCGTAATCATGGCACTGGTATACGGCTTGCTTGGGGTAATTGCAACGGCATGGCCGGCAGCACTGCACGTATATTTTGATCTGTTTTCCGGAGCAATCCAGACGTATGTATTCTGTATGCTCACAATGACTTATGTGTCACAGGCGTGTGGAGAAGATTGAAATGCATTTTTAGAATGCATTTCCTAACAAGTATTTAATTTAAGGAGGATTTTACTATGAATATTTCAGGACAGGATTTAATCAGAGCATGTTCGGCTATCGGTGCAGGACTTGCAGTTATTGCAGGTATCGGACCTGGTATTGGACAGGGTATCGCAGCCGGACACGGCGCAGCAGCCGTGGGACGTAATCCGGGAGCAAGGGGACAGATTATGTCCACCATGCTGTTAGGTCAGGCAGTTGCAGAGACGACAGGTCTGTATGGTCTTGTTGTCGCACTGCTTTTACTTTTTGTACATCCGCTTGGATAAAGGAGGGGCAAACGAGTGTTAGCTGCACAGGAATTTTTATTTGATTTAAATCCACAGCTGCTCTTTGATGCTGCCCTGCTGGCAATTGCAGTATTTTCCTTTATATGCTGATGTCATATCTGCTGTTTAATCCCGCACGGAAACTTTTAAAAGACCGTCAGGATCACATTTCATCGGAACTGGATGAGGCCAGCGCCGACAAAGAAAAAGCAGCAGCGCTGAAAGCGGAGTATGAGGCAAAGTTAAAAGAAATTGACAAGGAAGCGGAAACGATTCTGGCAGATGCCAGACAAAAGGCGTTAAAGAACCAGAACCGCATTGTCAATGAGGCAAAGGAAGAAGCTGCACGCATTGTAAAACATGCACAGGAGGAGGCACTTCTGGAGAAGAAGCATGCCATGAATGATATGAAACAGGAAATGATCACTGTGGCATCCCTGATGGCACAGAAAGTTGTGGCATCTTCCATTACCGCAGAGATTCAGAGCACACTTGTGGATGAAACATTAAAAGAAATGGGTGAATCGACATGGCAAAATTAGTATCCAAAACATATGGGGATGCTTTGTTTGCGCTGGCGGTTGAAGAACATATGGTGGATCAATTATATGAAGAGGCGCAGGCTGTTGCACAGATTCTGCGTGAAAATACAGAACTGACCCGCCTGATGAATCATCCCAAAATCGAAAAAGAAGAAAAAGTCAGACTGATCGAGGATATTTTCAAAGGACGTATCGGTGATGAACTGGTGGGACTGCTTCGGATGCTTGTACAAAAAGGGCATTATAAGGAGACAGATCAGGTATTCACTTATTTTATTGACCGTGTCAAAGAGTATAAAAAATAGGTACTGCCTATGTCACATCGGCGATGGAACTGACACCGCAACAGAAACAGGCGGTGGAACAAAAGCTGCTCGACACGACAAAGTACGTTCAGTTTGAGATACATTATACCACGGATCCCGCACTGATCGGAGGCATGGTCATCCGGATCCGGGACCGTGTTGTGGACGGCAGTGTCCGGACCAGACTGGAACATCTGACAAGAGACTTAGAACGTATACAATTGAAAGTAGGTGAGTGCGCTCCATGAATTTAAAACCAGAAGAAATCAGTTCTGTCATTAAGGAGCAGATCAAAAGATATGCTTCCCAGCTGGAAGTGGCAGATGTGGGAACCGTCATTCAGGTGGCGGACGGCATTGCACGTATCCATGGACTGGAAAATGCGATGCAGGGAGAATTGTTAGAATTTCCGGGAGAGGTATACGGTATGGTACTGAACCTGGAGGAAGATAATGTCGGTGCGGTACTTCTCGGAAGTCAGCACAATATCAATGAGGGAGATACGGTTAAAACAACCGGACGTGTGGTAGAAGTGCCGGTAGGAAATGCACTGCTCGGACGTGTTGTGAATGCGCTCGGACAGCCGATTGACGGAAAGGGACCGATCACAACGGATAAATACCGTCCGGTAGAACGTGTGGCATCCGGTGTCATTTCCAGAAAGGGAGTGGATACACCACTGCAGACCGGTATCAAAGCCATTGATTCCATGGTGCCGATCGGAAGAGGACAGCGAGAACTGATCATCGGAGATCGTCAGACCGGAAAGACCGCGATTGCAATTGACACGGTTATTAATCAGAAAGGGCAGGGGGTAAAGTGTATTTATGTGGCAATCGGCCAGAAAGCTTCTACCGTTGCCAATATTGTCCAGACACTCGAAGAGTATGGAGCTTTCAGTTATACAACTGTTGTTGCGGCTACGGCAAGTGAACTTGCGCCTTTGCAGTATCTTGCTCCGTATTCCGGCTGTGCAATCGGCGAAGAGTGGATGGAGAATGGCGAAGATGTACTTGTTATCTACGATGATTTGAGCAAACATGCCATGGCATACCGGACCCTGTCGCTGCTGTTAAAGCGTGCACCGGGCCGTGAGGCTTATCCGGGTGATGTCTTTTACCTGCATTCACGTCTGCTTGAGCGTGCGGCACGTCTGTCGGACAAACTGGGAGGAGGTTCCCTGACGGCATTACCGATCATTGAAACGCAGGCGGGAGATGTATCTGCATATATTCCGACAAATGTAATCTCTATCACAGATGGGCAGATTTATCTGGAGACGGAGATGTTTAATGCCGGTTTCCGCCCGGCAATCAATGCGGGACTTTCCGTTTCCCGTGTAGGAGGAGCCGCACAGATCAAGGCGATGAAAAAGATTGCGGCGCCTATCCGTACAGAATTGGCACAGTACCGAGAACTGGCTGCATTTGCACAGTTCGGTTCCGAACTGGATGCAGACACGAGTGAGAAACTGGCACAGGGAGAACGATTAAAGGAAATCTTAAAACAGCCGCAGTATCAGCCGATGCCGGTTGCAAAACAGATCGTTATCATCTATGCGGCAGTGAAAAAGTATCTTATGGACATTCCGGTAGAGGAAATTCTGCATTTTCAGGATGCGTTACTCGAACTTATTGATACCAGATATCCGGAGATTACCGGAAAGATTACAGAAACCCAGGTTATCGATGAGGAGACAGAGCAGAAACTGATAGCAGCCATTCAGGAAACGAAAAAGGAATACCTGGCGTAAAGGTATGATAACAGGGGGTGATAACACATGGCGTCTATGAGGGATATAAAAAGACGAAAAGGAAGTATCCAGAGCACACAGCAGATTACCAAAGCCATGAAACTTGTTTCTACCGTAAAACTCCAGAAAGCCAAAGGGCGGGCAGAACAGACAGATCCCTATTTTCAGTATATGTACCGGACGGTAAGTTCCATTTTAGCACACAGCGGCAATATTGATCATCCATACTTAAGAAGCGGGGAATCCAAAAAGAAAGCGATCGTTGTATTGACTTCGAATCGTGGACTTGCAGGAGGATATAATGCGAATGTGGTGAAACTGATCACAGAAAGTGATGATGTTGCCCAAGAGGATGTCGTGATCTATGCAGTTGGCAGAAAAGGAATTGAGATACTGGAGCGAAAAGGATATCACATCGAGGTAGATGCCTCGGAAATTATGGAAAATCCGACATATCCGGATGCAGCAGCACTCTGTAAGAGAGTGCTCGACGATTTCGCGGAAGGAAAAATAGGAGAGATCTATCTGGCATATACGCATTTTAAAAATACCGTTAGTCAGGAAGCGCAGCTGATCCGTATGCTTCCGGTGGAAGTAAGTGAACCTTCGGAGGAAAAGTCTTCCAGAGAAATTCTTATGAATTATGAGCCAAACGAACAGGAGGCTCTGAATCAGATTATTCCAAAATATGTGACAAGTCTGTTTTATGGGGCACTGGTAGAAGCCGTGGCAAGTGAAAACGGTGCCCGCATGCAGGCCATGGATTCCGCAACAAGCAATGCGGAAGAGATGATAGAGGATCTTTCCCTGAAATATAACCGTGCAAGACAGGGATCTATCACACAGGAATTGACGGAAATTATTGCGGGAGCAAATGCGATAGAGTGACGTAATAAAGGAGAAGAAACATGGAAAATAAAGGAGCAATAGGAAAGATCACGCAGGTGATCAGTGCCGTGCTCGATATCAAATTTCCGGAAGGACATCTTCCGGAGATCAATGATGCAATCCGTATTCCTTTAAAAAAGGGCGGAGAACTGATCGTTGAAGTAGCACAGCATCTGGGGGATGATACCGTGCGTTGTATTGCACTCGGACCGACGGACGGACTTGTCCGCGGTATGGATGCTATAGCGACGGGAGGACCAATTTCGGTACCGGTAGGAGAAAAAACACTTGGCCGTTTGTTTAATGTGCTGGGAGAGCCAATCGATGAAATTGCACCTCCGCAGACCAAGGAGCACTGGCCGATTCATCGGAAGGCACCTTCGTTTGAGGAACAGGCAACTTCCCAGGAAATGTTAGAGACAGGAATTAAAGTTGTCGATCTGCTCTGCCCATATCAGAAAGGTGGAAAAATCGGATTGTTTGGAGGAGCCGGTGTAGGAAAAACTGTGCTGATCCAGGAACTGATCCACAACATTGCCACAGAGCATGGTGGATATTCGGTATTTACCGGAGTCGGAGAGCGTACCCGTGAGGGAAACGATCTGTATTATGAAATGAAAGAGTCGGGAGTTATCGATAAGACAACCATGGTGTTCGGACAGATGAACGAACCGCCTGGGGCACGTATGCGTGTAGCGCTTACCGGACTTACGATGGCAGAATATTTCCGTGATAAAGGCGGAAAAGATGTTCTGTTATTTATTGATAATATTTTCCGTTTTACACAGGCAGGATCGGAAGTGTCTGCCCTGCTCGGACGTATGCCGTCCGCAGTAGGTTATCAGCCGACCTTACAGACAGAGATGGGGGCACTACAGGAGCGGATTACATCCACAAAGAACGGATCTATCACTTCCGTACAGGCGGTATATGTGCCGGCCGACGATCTGACAGACCCGGCACCGGCCACAACGTTTGCACATCTGGATGCCACAACGGTACTGGATCGTTCCATCGTGGAACTTGGAATATATCCGGCTGTGGATCCGCTGGCTTCTACTTCGCGTATCCTTGACCCGAGAATTGTCGGGGAAGAACATTTTAAGGTTGCGCGTGGAGTACAGGAGATTTTGCAGAAATATAAAGAATTGCAGGATATTATCGCAATTCTCGGTATGGATGAATTGTCGGAGGATGATAAGCTTGTTGTCAGCCGGGCGCGTAAAGTACAAAGATTCCTGTCGCAGCCGTTTTCTGTGGCAGTACAGTTTACCGGACTGGAAGGCAAATATGTTCCGGTGGAAGAGACCATCCGCGGATTCCGTGAGATTCTGGATGGAAAACTGGATGACGTGCCGGAAAGTTATTTCCTGAATGCCGGAACAATTGATGAGGTAAAGGCGGCATATGCAGGGTAATGTGTGTGCCGGCTGGAGGAAACAGAGATGGAAAAGACATTTGATGTAGAAATCATCACGCCGGACCGCGTTTTTTATAAGGGAACTGCGGATCTGCTGGAGTTTAATACGGAATCCGGCGAGATCGGTGTATATCGTGATCACATTCCACTTACAACGGTACTGGAACCGGGGCTTGTCACGATCCATCATGGGGATGAAGAACAGGTGGCAGCAGTGCATGCCGGATTTGCCGAGATTCTGGGAGATAAGGTAACACTTCTGGCAGAACTGGCAGAATGGCCGGAAGAGATTGATCTGGAGCGTGCGGAAGCCGCAAGAGAGCGGGCAGAGGAGCGGATTCACAACAGAAATGACAATCTGGATCTGAAGCGCGCGGAATTTGCATTGCATAAGGCTCTGATCCGTATTAATCTTGCAGAGTATCGATAAGTGAAAATGGAATAAAAGGGAGGGTATTTGGAATATCCTCCCTCTTTTATGGACTTTTACACCGGAGTTTGGTACAATCGTAGTAGTAAGTTTGTATACAAATGAGGAGATATTGTGTACCGGAAGAATAAAAACAATTGGGTAAAGCATCTGGATTTTATGATTCTGGATCTGATTTGCCTGCAGGTGGCATTTTTTTTAGCCTATACATTACGACATAGAACTGTCAATCTATATACCAATTACATATATGCAAATTTGTCTATCGTTCTGATCCTGATAGATGTTTGTCTTTTGATTTTCCTGAATACACTTAAAAATGTATTAAAACGTGGATATCTGGTAGAGTTTATCGCAACCATTAAGCATGTGGCGATTGTGGAACTGGTTGCTGTCCTGTATCTGTTTTCGGTAAAAGATGCGGGAAATTTTTCGCGAATCACGTTCTTTCTCATGGCATTATTCTATGGATTGCTTACTTATGGAACAAGACTTCTGTGGAAAAAACATATTCTTCGCACGCTGCATCTGAAGCAGAACAAGTCCGTACTGGTTATCACAAACTTTGACCGGCTGTCTCAGGTGGAAAAGGATATCCGGGCGAAACGCTATGTGATGTTTCAGATATCGGGAGTGGCTGTGACAGGAAACATGCCAGAGGATCATCCAACGGAAATTGCAGGGATTCCTCTGGTTGCAGCAGGTGATTATGTGGTGGAATATCTCTGCAGGGAATGGGTGGATGAAGTATTTGTAAATCTGCCATTGCAGAGTGCCCAGCTGGATGATCTTGTCCGGCAGTTAAACGAGATGGGAATTACGGTGCATATTCAGCTGGCAGATAAACTGATGTTCGGAACGCAGCGGCAGTTTGTGGAGCGTCTTGGGGGATACACCGTGTTAACCACAAGCATCAATACGATTTCCACCGGAGAACTGTTTGTAAAACGTCTGTTTGATATTATCGGGGGACTGGTGGGATGTGTGCTCACCGGTATTCTGTTTCTGTTTCTGGCTCCCGCCATTAAGATTCAGTCACCCGGACCGGTATTCTTTTCCCAGATCCGTGTGGGAAAAAACGGAAAGAAGTTTAAGCTGTACAAGTTCCGGAGTATGTATACTGACGCGGAAGAACGCAAGGCACAGCTTGCCGCAGAAAACAGAGTCACAGACGGGCTGATGTTTAAGCTGGATTTTGACCCACGCATCATCGGCTGCAGACAGCTGCCGGATGGAACGGTGAAGAAAGGAATCGGGAACTTTATCCGTGACTGGTCTTTCGATGAGTTTCCGCAGTTCTGGAATGTCTTAAAGGGGGACATGTCTCTGGTAGGGACGAGACCGCCTACAGAGGATGAGTGGGTCAGATACGAACTGCACCACAGAAGCCGTCTGGCCATCAAACCGGGAATCACTGGAATGTGGCAGGTGAGCGGCCGCAGCAATATTACCGATTTTGAAAAAGTTGTGGAACTGGACCGGTATTACATTTTAAACTGGAGTCTGGGACTGGATGTGAAAATACTTTTCCGGACGGTACCGGAAGTCGTGAAAAAGAACGGGTCTATGTAGAGGAAGTACCGGTTGCAGCAATAAATAGTTTGAGAAGGCGTATCGCATAATTCCTTTGGGAGGCGGGCGCCTTTTCGATTATGTGGATCAGTGTCATTGCATCTTTTTGTTGCCATTCCCGCTCCGTTTCAGAGATTTCTCCAAACATCATATAATCTAAATTCATATCTAATGATTTGGCAATCGCCAGCATGGTTTCCACAGACATACCACACATCCCGCGTTCAATATCGGAACAGTATTTTGTTGCCCGGTTGATCCGCACCGCCAGTTCATCCTGCGAGAGTCCAAGTTGTATCCGCTTATGGCGAATCCGTTCGCCAACTGCAATTCTATCATAAGGTTCCCGTTTCTTATTCATTTCGTAATCCTCTGTATTCCCAAAAATTACCAATTTTCCTATATAAAGATAGTATCAGTTATTAAAAAATAATAAACACTTTTCAAACGTAAAATATAGGCGCGTTTAGGACTTGAGTATTTGTGCGTTTACAAACGGAAAAACGGGAAAATTCGCCAATTTTCGCGGGTAAACCTACTGTGAGAAGACCAGGATATGGAGTAAAATATTTTTGTCGCAAATATAATTATAGAATAATTATGAACAGCAAAGAGAAAAAATGCCGATTGATTTTCACACACATATTCTTCCGGGAATAGATGACGGAAGCCGGAATGTAGAAATGTCACTAAGAATGTTAGCAGCGCAGAGGGAGCAGCAGGTTGATGAAATCGTAGCAACTCCCCATTTTTATGCACAGAAGGATTCTGTGGAGGAATTTTTGCTGCGAAGACAGCGAAGCTATGAAAAATTAAAAACTGCGATGGAAGAAAATGGTTTTGACCAGAAGCTGTATCTGGCAGCGGAAGTTTACTATTTTCAAGGAATCGGAAGTGCTGGAATGATCCCGAAGCTTTGTGTGGAAGGAACACAGACACTTCTTCTGGAAATGCCGTTTGCCCAGTGGGATTCTGCCATTTATGCAGATGTGGAGAAACTGGTACGGCACCAGAAACTGAAAGTTGTCCTTGCCCATATTGAGCGTTATTACGAATTCCAGAAGAAAAAAGAAATCTGGGATGCCGTCATGGAACTTCCGTTATACAGGCAGATGAATGCAGGCGTATTTCTGAACTGGAAAAAGAGGCATAAAGCGTTTCAGCTTGCAAAAGAAGCCACAACCATTATTCTTGGCAGTGATTGTCACAACATGGATACCCGGCATCCAAATCTTGCCGAGGGACGCATTGTGCTTGTAAAGAAATTTGGAGAAGCGTTCATCCAGAGAACGGATTGTCTGACCAGGGAGGTACTGCAGTGAACGGGAAAAAGAAGACCATGCGTGCAGTTATAGAAATTATCATTGCCGTACTTGTAATCATTGCCGTATATTTTATCATCCGTGGGATGGATCGGCACGACGTGCGTATCCGGCAGGCAGCCACAGAAAATGAAATGCAGCGTGTCTGGAAAGAATTTCAGGAAAAACCCGTCTCGATTAAGCTACATAAAAAGACCTGGAAATTTGCCCATCCGGTTCAGACGTATCTCTTTATCGGAACGGACAAAAGCGGAAACGAAGATGCCGAGGGAGAAGAATATCATGGCTCGATGGCAGATGCACTGATGCTTGTTGTCGTGGATGAAGAAGAAAAAACCTATGGAATTTTACAGCTGAACCGGGACACCATCACGGAAGTGCCAATGCTTTTGCAAGACGGAAGCGCTAATGCCAGTGCACAGATGCAGCTTTGTACGGCACACTGGTATGGAAAGGACAAGGCTGCAAGCTGTGACAATACGGTTGAGACCGTATCCAAAATGCTTGGGGGGCTGCCTATTGATGGATACTATGCATTGAAAATGGATGCAATGCCACTTCTGAATCATGAGGTGGGGGGAGTAACCGTTACACTGGAAGATGATATGACCAAGCTGGATCCGGCTATGAAGAAAGGTGCAACGCTTACCTTGACAGACCGGCAGGCAGAACTGCTCATGCAGTCCCGGTATGTCATGGATGACGATCGCAATACGCAGCGTATGCGCCGCCAGCAGATTCTTTTTAAACGCATTCATGAAAAAGATAAAAAAACAGAATGCGGGGGATGTCAATGCGACCGTGAAATTATATGACCGGCTGCGCCCGTATGCGACGACAGATATTAAGATGAATGATCTAACTGCCCTGTTAAAGAATATGCAGGGATATACAGACAAAGGAATTATCACAATCGACGGTACATCCAAAATTGGAGAAAAGCTGCACGATGGGAAAAAGCACTGGGAGTTTTATATGGATGAAGATTCACTGGAGACATCCATGAAACAACTGTATCCACTGGTGCAAGAGAAAGGAAAGTAACGAATGAACCAGGAAAACCAATTGACAGAGCAGAACAGCGAAGAAACCGAAATTGATCTGCTTGAAATTTTTTATCTGCTGCGGGCAAAGCTGGTATGGCTGATTCTCGCATTTGTGATCGGGGGAGTGATTGCAGGCTCCATCACACATTTTCTGATCACACAAATATACGGCAACTGCAAAAATGTATATGATTTCCGCATCCAGTGGAAGTGTGCTTGATCTGTCGGATTTTAATATCGGAACATCCCTTTCCCAGGACTATACCGAATTGATCAAAATCCGTCCCGTGTTCAATGAAGTGATTGATAACCTGAATCTGGATATGGAATATGAAGATCTTTTGAAGAAAGTAAGCATCTCGGTTGTTGGAGATTCACGGTTACTTGCTGTGTCGGTGGAGGACAATGATCCAAAACTTGCACAGTCGATGGTCAATGAACTTGTAGATACAGCGGTAACCTATATTCCGAAAGTTATGAATGCATCTGAGAATGCACAGCCGACCATTGCGGAATATGCAGTGGTTCCAGATGAACCGAGTTCGCCGAACCTTGCCAAAAATATTATTCTCGGAGCGGTTGTTGCAATGCTTCTTGTAGCTGTGATCTTCGTGGTACGTATGCTTATGGACGACAGCTTAAATACGGCAGAGGATGTCGAAAAAGAATTTGGTATCATGCCGTTTACCGTTATTCCGGAGGGGGATATCGAAGAAATTTCTGATGAGGTAGAAAAAGCGATCAGTAAAGAGAAAAAGAAAAGAAGGAAGAAAAAGTAATGGAATTTACACCGAAAAACCGTGCGACCGTCCAGAATATGCCGAAACTTCCGTATGCGGTAGAGGAAGCACTGAACCGTCTACGCGTCAATGTGAGCTTTCTTGGAAGCAAAGTGAAAAAAATCATGGTGATATCCAGCGCTCCAGATGAGGGAAAAAGTTTTATTGCCATGCAGCTGTGGCGTCAGATGGCAGAAGCCGGCAGCAAGAGCATTCTTGTGGACATGGATCTGCGCAAGAGTGTTATGGTTGACAAATATCAGATTGTCCGGGAAGACAATGGAAAAATTCTGGGAACTTCCGATTATCTGGCAAGTGACGATACGTTGGACAAATATGTGTTGCGTACCAATATCGGAGCGGGAGATCTCCTTCCGAATAAAGAAAATATTATTAACCCGTCCATGCTTCTCGAAGGACAGAAACTGGCAAGTACATTTGAGGAACTGGATGAAAATTATCGTTATACGTTTATTGATGCTCCACCATTGAATCTGGTATCGGATGGAGAAAAGATTGGCTCGCTGTGTGATGGCGCACTGTTGGTTGTCCGCGCAGGAGAAACGCCAAAGGCAATGGTTCGTAATTCGATCCGCCAGTTGGAGCGTGCCGGGTGTCCGGTTGTCGGCATTGCACTCAGCCGTGCCAAAGGCGCTGCAAATGGATATTATCACAAATATGGCAACTACTATGGCAAGAGTTATTATGGAAAAGGCTATGGCTACTATGGAAAACATGGATATTATGGCTATGGCACAGAGCAGAAGTAGGTGATTCCCCGAAAGGGTTTTCACATAAATAATCAGGGAAGGAGGATTATATCCCAATGAACAAATTAATCAAGAAGGTGCTGGTAGGTATTACCGCTGCTACTATGATGTTTGGATCTGTTTGTACTGCTTATGCTGCAACAGATTCTGCAACAGTAGCTCCAGCTCCGGAAAAACAGACAAACGTCAAGGCTGATAATGGCGCAAAGGTAAGTACCGCAGCAAACGGTACAGCAACCGTAAAGGCTTTACCAAAGACAACAAAGAAGAGTGTTACAGTAGCTTCTAAGGTTGTTGTAGATGGAGTCTCTTATAAGGTTACAGTAATTGGAGCAAAGGCTTTTGCAAATGCTACAAAAGCTACAACTGTTACACTTCCAGCCAGCATCAAGACCATTGGCGCTCAGGCATTTACAGGTGCAAAGTCTGTAAAGACAATCGTCATCAAGTCTGCTTCCGTAAAGGTTGACAAGACTGCATTTAAGGGTGTAGACACCAAAAAGATGACAATCAAGGTTTCCGGTATGTCTGCAAAGCAGCTGAAAGCATTCAAGGCTCAGCTGAAGAAAGCCGGATTCAAAGGAACCGTAAAGAAAGTTTCTAAATAATCTCGGGTTCTTGAAAAGGGCGCACAGAGTTGATTCTGCTGTGCCCTTTCCTATAGAAAAAATTGGGAATGAACAAAAGTAATAAGAATCATAAAAATGAAAGAAAGGAGACATCATGTATCAGAAAGCAAAAAACAGCTGGATCAAACACATTGATTTTGTGATACTGGATATTCTGTGTCTGCAGGTTTCTTTTTTCCTGGCATATCTCGTCAGACACCGGAATCTGAATTTATATTCCAATTCCGTGTATGGAAACCTTGCCATCGTGTTGATCCTGATTGATGTATGCATGATGTTCTTTTTAAATACATGTAAGAACGTTCTGAAACGTGGACTGCTCATAGAACTGGCGGCAACCATGCGTCAGGTCAGCCTGGTGATACTGTTTGCCGTGTTTTATCTGTTCTTTGTGAAAGATGCGGGTGATTTTTCTCGTATTACACTGTTTCTGACCGCTATCTTTTATGCTATAATCAGTTATGGGACAAGAATTCTCTGGAAACGGCATGTATTGCGGAATCTGCGGCTTGGAAGAAAGAATTCTATCGTGATATTGACCGACTGGGTCAATCTTCCACAGGTGCGGGAAGATATCCAACATCACAGCTATGAACTGTTTCAGGTTCGAGGAATCGCTGTGATCGATGTCAATGAAAAGAAAACACTTCCCGAAAAACTGGGGGACATCCCATTTGTGGCAGAGGGAGAATCTGTTATGGATTACTTGTGCCATGCATGGGTGGATGAAGTATTTATCGATCTGCAGCCAAATGATCCGCGGGTAGACAGATGGATCGACCAGCTGACGGAAATGGGAGTAACGGTACATCTGAAACTTGCCAACCGGATGGAGCTGGCGGCGAACAAACAGTTTGTGGAAAATCTGGGACGATACACGGTGCTGACCACAAGCATCCGCACCGTGAGTACCTGGGAATTGTTTCTCAAACGGTTGATGGATATTCTCGGAGGCATCGTCGGATGCATCCTCACTGGAATTCTGTTTCTGATCCTTGCACCGATGATCTATCATGAATCGCCCGGCCCGATCTTCTTCGGACAGACCAGGATTGGAAAGAACGGCAAGAAGTTTACGTGCTATAAATTCCGCAGTATGTATCTGGATGCGGAGGAACGCAAAGCGGCACTTGCTGCAGAAAACCGTGTATCGGACGGAATGATGTTTAAACTGGATTTTGACCCGCGCATCATCGGCAGCAGGCGTCTGCCGGACGGGACGATAAAAAAGGGGCTTGGAAATAAGATCCGTGACTGGTCCATCGATGAGTTTCCACAGTTCTGGAATGTACTCAAAGGGGATATGTCTCTGGTAGGTACACGTCCACCAACGGAAGATGAGTGGGTGAAATACGAGTTGCACCACAGAAGTCGCCTGGCAATCAAACCTGGGATCACCGGGATGTGGCAGGTAAGTGGGCGCAGTGAGATTACGGATTTTGAACAGGTGGTAGCACTTGATCGCAGTTATATTGCGAACTGGAGCCTGGAACTTGATGTGAAAATATTGTGCAAAACAGTGGGAGTCGTGCTGAGACATGAAGGTGCGATGTGAGCGGGAGTTATCTAAGATGAAGCATGTGACAGACAAAAAAAATCTTAAAATTTGCTTAGTGGGTTCTTCAGGAGGGCATTTGACGCACTTGTATATGCTTAAACCGTTTTGGAAGGATAAGAATCGTTTCTGGGTAACGTTTGATAAAGAAGATGCGAGGAGCCTTCTTAAGGATGAGAAGATGTATCCATGTTATTTTCCAACAAATCGTAATATCAAAAATTTGATTCGCAATACGTTTCTTGCAATCAGAGTTTTGAAAAAAGAAAAACCGGATTTGATTATTTCTTCCGGTGCTGCTGTAGCTGTGCCGTTCTTCTATCTGGGTAAGATGATGGGGGCAAAGTTGATTTACATTGAAGTGTTTGATCGTATAGATAAACCTACAATGACAGGAAAGATGGTTTATCCGATTGTTGACAAGTTTATTGTACAGTGGGAAGAAATGAAGAAAGTATATCCAAAGGCAGTCAATTTTGGTAGTATTTTTTAGAATGGAGAAATTATGATTTTCGTAACTGTGGGGACGCATGAGCAGCCTTTTAACCGTCTGGTGAAAAAAATTGATGAATTAAAAGGAAACGGAACAATACAGGATGATGTTTTTATCCAGACGGGATTTAGTACATATGAACCGAAAAATTGTCAATGGAGTAAATTGATTCCATATAATCAGATGATTAAAAATGTGGAAGATGCACGTATTGTGATTACTCACGGTGGTCCGGCAAGTTTCATTATGCCATTGCAGATTGGTAAGACTCCTATTGTTGTGCCGCGTCAGCACCAGTTCAATGAGCATGTAAATGACCATCAGGTTGAATTTGCAAGGAATGTGGCTCAGAGAATGGGAACAATTATCCCGGTAGAAGATATTGAAACATTGGGAGATATCATAACGAACTACGACCAGATCGTTGCCGGCATGGGACATGGTATGAGCAGTAACAATGCCAAGTTTAATGATGAGCTTGAGAAACTGGTAAACGAATTATATTGAGGATGAATGGATGAGAAAAGTTGGAATCATGTCGATGCAGCGTATTGCAAACTACGGATCTTTTTTGCAGGCATACGCACTAAAGCAGCTGATTGAAGAATTTGATTGCAAAGTTGAGTTTGTAGATTATCATGTAGGCACACCCGTAATTACGGAAAATGCTGATAGCAAAAATAAGTTTGTCCGAAAGGTTGAAAAAGGTCTGGAAACTTTTCAATATCAGGCTCCGTTTGCACATAAGTTATCGTTCATTCGTTATAAGCAGTCTTTTTCCAAAAAGTATATGCCCCTTTTAGAAATTACGGATGAAATGAACTATAACCCGACATTGGATTGCCTTGTGATTGGAAGCGATGAGGTTTTCAACTGCATTCAGAAAAATTCTAACGTGGGTTATTCGCTGGAATTGTTTGGAAAAGATAATCATGCGAAGAGACTTCTTACTTATGCAGCGTCTTTCGGCAATACCACATTGGAAAAGCTGGAAAAGTATAAAAAGGCCAATGAAGTCGGAGCTTTGCTTAAGAAATTTGACGCGATTTCTGTACGAGATGCTAATTCAGGAACTATTGTAGAACAGCTCACTGGGAAAGAACCAGTGTACAATCTGGATCCGGTTCTGACCTATGATTACATGAACCGCTGCGACAAAATCCCACAGGTTCAGACTAATGAGAAGTATTTGATTCTATACGCGTATGCAGGTCGTATTTCCAATGATGAGGCAGATTGGATTGCTGCTTATGCAAAGAAGAAGAATTTGAAGGTATATGCAATTGGTGGTATCCAAAAATGCGCAGACCGATTCGTGGTCTGCTCACCCTTTGAGGTTCCGGCCTATTTCAGAAATGCAGAAGAAGTTATTACCGATACCTTCCACGGTAGCATCTTCTCGGTGATCACACATCGGCCGTTTACAACATTGATTCGCAAGAGTGTAGGTAACAGCTATGGTAATGAAGAAAAGTTGAGCGATTTGCTAAAGCGACTGAGACTGGCCAATCGGATGACAACGAAAATTGAAGATGCAGAAAACATCAATGAAAAGGCGATTGATTACGCGAAAGTTGATGAGCAGTTGAAAGCACATAGAGAAGTGGCGAAGGAGTATCTGAGAAAAAATTTAGAGGGATAAAATGGAGAACATATCGAGGATAAAAGAGAAATGTGTGGGATGTAAAAGCTGTGAGCAAAGCTGCCCAAAACACTGTATCTCTATGGTAGAAAACAAAGAGGGATTTTGGTATCCGTCTGTTGATGAAAAAAGCTGCATTGAGTGCAAGGTGTGCTTGAAAAAGTGTCCAGTAGAAAATACGGAATTTCATCGGAATGAGCCACATAAAGTTTGGGCGTGGCGCAATAAAAATGATGTGGATATTATGCGCTCTGCATCTGGCGGTGCGGCGGATAGTGCAGCGAAAACTATATTGCAAATGGGCGGTGTGGTTTATGGTGCTGCCTATGACGAGCAGCTGGCAGTAAGTCACATTGAAGTGACAGATGAAGCAGAAAGAGAGAAACTACAGTCCTCTAAGTATGTTCAGTCTGACCCGAAAGATAGCTACACAAAGGTCAAACAGCGTTTGTCAGAGGGGAAAACGGTACTTTTTACAGGAACTCCCTGCCAGATTGCAGGCCTGTATGCTTTTTTGGGTGGCAATCCAGAAAATTTATATACGGTTGATTTGATTTGCACGGTGTGCCTTCGCCGAAGTTCTTCAAAAAGTATCTGGAATACCAGAACAAGCAGATGGCTGGCAGAGTAATCTATTTCAACTTCCGTTCCAAAGACAAGAGAGGTTGGGGAACACAATACCTGCTAAAGACAAAGACAAAGACAAAGACAAAGACAAAGACAAAGACAAAGACAAAGACAAAGACAAAGACACTCTCCCTTGATCGCTATGGAAAACATTTTATGGATGGCGACTGCTATAGGGAGAGCTGTTATCAGTGTGCTTATGCGAATACGAGCCGTGTGGGAGATTTGACAGTGGGTGATTTCTGGGGAAGTGCAAAGAACCATCCGAACTTCTATTCTCCAAAGGGCGTGTCCAGTGTATTTG
>ENA-OQAY01000104-OQAY01000104.1-human-gut-metagenome-genome-assembly--contig:-NODE-104-length-21504-cov-0.923422_pt1 | contig 21504 bp, 19 predicted proteins | sample MGYA00242740_ERZ504537 | MGnify/ENA primary metagenome ERZ504537 (study PRJEB26092, sample SAMD00036272) | human gut metagenome | host: Homo sapiens | study: EMG produced TPA metagenomics assembly of... | reverse complement strand
AGAGGCATGCAAGAAAGGTATATTTTTGGTTTTGACAACCCAATGGATAACTGGACCTGGAATGTGGCATGGTTTTCCGATCCTGTCTTTTTAGGAGAGTATCCAAAAGAAGGACTGGAAAAATTTGCACCATATCTTCCGGAGATTACGAAAGAAGATATGGAACTCATTCATCAGCCGCTCGATTTTATGGGACAAAATATATATAACGGTTATATGATCCGTTGTGGAAAAGATGGAAAACCGGAATATGTAGACCGCGCCCCTGGGGCAGCTAAGACAGGCACAGGCTGGCCAGTGACACCGGAGGCATTGTATTACGGAATCCGTTTCTTGACGGAGCGTTACCATCTGCCGCTTTATATTACAGAAAACGGAATGTCCGATCTTGACAATATTTCCGCGGACGGACAGGTGCATGACAGCGAAAGAATCACATTTTTTGGATGCATATCTGGGTGCTGTGCAGCGTGCGGTCAATGAGGGAATGCCGGTGATCGGATATTTCCTCTGGACATTTCTGGATAACTTCGAGTGGGCAGAAGGTTACAAAGAACGTTTTGGACTTGTTTATGTAGACTACACAACCCAGCGCAGGATTGCAAAAGATTCCGCATATTGGTACAGAGAGGTGATGAGAATGAATGGAGAAAATTTAAGTTGTAACCAGCCGTATAAGCAGATCCTTTTTATGGAGCCGGTATTTACCCACAATATCTGGGGTGGTACAAAGCTTCGTGAAGAGTATGGATATTCCATTGAGGGCGATGACATCGGAGAATGCTGGGGAATCGCAGCACATCCAAACGGAACCTGTACGATTGCAGACGGTGCGTATAAGGGAAAGAAATTATCCGATCTGTGGGAGGAACATAAAGAACTCTTTGGAAATACACAGGGGAAAGTATTCCCGCTGCTGATCAAGATTATTGATGCAAAGGCGGATTTAAGTATTCAGGTACATCCGGATGATACCTATGCTGCAGAGCATGAAAAAGGTTCTCTTGGCAAGATGGAGTGCTGGTATATCCTTGACTGTGAGCCGGATTCCAAGCTGGTTATCGGACACAATGCAAAGACACACAAAGAACTTGAGGATATGGTGCATAACGGACGCTGGAGTGAGCTGATCCGTGAAGTTCCGGTAAAGAAAGGTGACTTTATTCAGATTGATCCGGGTACCGTGCATGCGATCAAAGGCGGTATCACCATCCTTGAAACCCAGCAGAATAGTGATATTACGTACCGTGTTTATGATTATGACCGTCTTTCCAATGGAAAGCCGCGTCAGCTTCACATTCAGCAGAGTCTCGATGTCATCAAAGTTCCGGCAGCACCGCTTTCTGAGTGCATGATAAAGACCGGTGAGGCAGAGGCAAACAAACTGCAGAAGCTGATCGAGTGCAAGTACTATCAGGTATTCCACATGAAAGTCGAAGGTCAGGCTGAATTTGAGCAGGAATATCCGTTCCTGATCGTCAGCGTGGTAGAAGGAAACGGACTCTTAAACCATACCAGCGTGAAGAAGGGAGATCATTTTATTCTTCCGTATGGCTATGGTAAGGTTGAGATTGAGGGAAATCTGGAATTTGTTGCTTCTACGGTTTCTACGAAATAAGACTGGGTAACGGTTTGTAAAGGCATACATGATCCTTTGAGGAATGTATGCCTTTTTTATGTGCAAAACTTTGTTTGACAAAGTAAAATATTTATGTAAAATAATTATAACAGAATTTATCAATAAAGAAATCCATGAAAACATTGGAGGAATCGTATGGCAACAATTAAAGAAATTGCAGAAATCGTAGGGGTTTCGAGCTCAGCAGTTTCACGGGTACTCAATTATGATGAGGGAATCTCTGTTAGTGATGAGACAAGAGAGGCGATCTTTGCCACAGCAGAGAAAATCGGATACAAAAAGAGAGTAATCTATCCCAAGATCGAAAATGTGGCATTGCTGTATTTTGTTGACCACGAGGATGAACTCGAAGATGTCTTTTACCACGGGGTAAAGGATGAGATAATAAAGCAGGCGAAAAAGATGAATATTCAGCTCAGCATCTATGACCGAAAAGACGGCATGGATCATGTTCCGAAAGATTTAAGTGCCTTTATTGCGATTGGATGGCTCACCAGAAAAGAAATCAATGCTTTGTATAAACGGTGCAAAAGGGGCGTGTTTATCGGCACATCCCCGGATGAAAAACTTTTTGATGCCGTGAAGCCCAATATGGATTCGTTTGTGACACAGATGGTTGATTACTTTGTGGAAAAAGGACATAAACGGATTGGATTTATCGGGGGCAGTGATAGAAATATTGACACCGGAAAACCTTCCATGGATATCCGGGAGTGGTCATTTCGACAGAGCGCTGCATACTATGGGTATCTCAATGAGGAGTACATTTTCATTTCCGAGAGATTTACGGTGGATGATGGCTACCGCATGGGAAAAGAACTGCTTAAAAAAGAGATACTGCCAACAGCACTTTGTGTGGCAAGTGACACACTGGCGGTGGGTGTGCTACAGGCTTTAAATGAAGGCAATATACAGATTCCGGAGCAGGTGGCGGTTTTTAGCATCAATGATGTGAATATTGCAAAGTATTTATCACCACCCCTTACTACTATTCATATTGATATTCCATGTATCTGTGAAACCGCGCTTGATCTGTTGCGAAACAGGGTACTATATGGCGGACGCGTAACCAAGCTGGTGTTTGTAAATGGAATTCCAGTTTTCCGGAAGAGTTGTTGAAAAAAGATGTTCGATTGCGAACATCTTTTTTTTGTGCCTTTTTTTGTATATATTGCAATAAAATACAAAAATAAAAATTGGCAATATAGTGAAAAGTGTATTTGTGAGTATTGACATTATTAGGCTTAGATGATACATTCTTAATAAGTAAATAATTTACTTGAATATTAGTAAAGATTTAATTTTAGAAAAGGGGGAACATTTATGAAAAGGAAGTTATTACATGCAGTCCTTGTAGCGAGCATGGCAGTAGCATTGTCAGGATGTGGAAACACATCTGGTATTAATGCTGATGCGGAGAAAACACAAAAAGCTACAGAAACAGAGAACATTGAAGAGGAGAGAGGCACAGAAGTTGCTGCCGCAGAACAGAAGGAAAATACAACAGGTACGCCAGATGAAAACGGAAATTATCTGATCAACGGAAGTTTTGAAGAACCAGATTTTTCCGGATGGACGGTGACAAACAACAATGATGTTACAGAGGAGTTAGATGTTTATGATCGTGAGACAGACTGTTTTGCAGGTGCACAGTCACTGCATTTTTATTCAGGAAACAATCCGGTGGATTTTTCCATGAAACAGACAGTGAGTGGACTTGAGGATGGCACCTACAAACTAACCGCTCATATTCAGGGTGATGCAGCCGGGGATGAAAATCCGACCGTATATTTTTATGCGCTCGTGGATGGCGAAGAGGTAAAAGCAGATGGCAAATTGCAGGGGTATGTTAACTGGTATACGGTGGAAATCCCGGGCATTACACCAACGGACGGAGCAATCACAGTAGGAGCACACGTGGCAACAGCACCGGGCGGCTGGGGAACCATTGATGATATTACACTTGTGAAGGAGTAGTTATGAAATTTATTAAGGGTATGGATATTTCCATGGTGAAAGAACTGGAACAATATGGTGCGTCCTATCGGCTGAACGGGAAAAAAGAAGATCTGTTTGCAATTTTAAAGACATGCGGAACCAATAACGTAAGGATTCGGATTTGGCCGGATCCCTACGATGAAAACGGAAATTCTTACGGGGGAGGTGGAAATGATCTGGAGACCACCATTGAGATCGCAGAAAGAACTGTACAAAGCGGTATGGATTTTATGCTTGATTTCCATTATAGTGATTTCTGGGCAGACCCGGCCAAACAGGTAAAACCGAAAGCCTGGAAAGAATTAAGCGGAGAGGCACTGGAAACGGCGGTGTATCTGCATACTGTAGATACGTTAAAGGCATTGAAAACCACAAGCTTGTGCCGACTATGGTGCAGGTTGGAAATGAGATTACAAAAGGGCTGTTGTGGCCGGATGGTTACATCGAACAGACCGAAAATATGGCACATCTTCTGAAGGCAGGGATTAAGGGGGTGCGCGAGGAGTGTCCGGATGCAAGGATCGTATTGCATCTGGATTTCGGAACGGATAATAAAATGTATCGACAGTGGTTTGATCAGGTTTCATCGTATGCGCTGGATTTTGATATTATTGGAATGTCGTATTATCCGCACTGGAACGGAAGTCTTTCACTTCTTCTGGATAATATGAATGATATCAGCAGCCGGTATGACAAAGATGTGCTTGTTGCAGAGACTTCAATTGGTTATACCACGGAAACATTTGGCTGTAACGGAATCGTTTATTCGAAGGAGCATGAAAAAATCACTGGATACCCGGCAACACAGCAGGGACAGGAAGCATTCTTGCGGGATTTGTTTGCAACGGTAAGAAGTGTAAACAATAAAAGAGGCATCGGTGTGTTTTACTGGGAACCGGCATGGCTGCCAATACCGGACTGTACGTGGGCAAGTAAGAGTGGCAGCAAGTACATGAAAGACAAGATGACAGCAGGAAATGCCATGGCAAATATGGCATTGTTTGACGAAAATGGAAACGCAAACAGCGCGCTGATAAACATGAAAACAATGTAAAAGGAGGATAATCATATGAAAAAAATAATAACAGCTGTGCTGGCTGTAACAATGGCAGTGGGAATGTTGACTGGCTGTGGAAGTGGAAGTGGAACCGGAAAAAAGGAAGCTTCCGGGGAAAAACTCGTGATTTGGACGAACATGAACGTGGAAGTGGATACCATTCAGAAATATGCAGATGAATGGGGAGAAAAGAACGGACGAAAGGTAGAAGTCATTCACCAGTCTCCATCTGTCCAGCAGTTTGCACAGGCAGTAAAAAGTGCTTCCGGACCGGATGCTGTGGTGGGTATTCCCAATGACCAGCTTGCAGATTATGTAAACGCAGATCTTACTGCAGAAGTACCACAGGATCTGTATGCGGATCAGGATTTTTCCGATGCAGCCATCCAGGCATGTTATGTAGATGGAAAACGATATGCAGCACCACTTTCCGTAGAGACTACTGCACTGTTTTACAACACAGATCTTGTATCGGAAGTCCCAAAAACATGGGAAGAACTGGTCGATCAGGCAGCCGCAGACGGAGGTGTACAGTTTGATGCAACAAGCATATACTACGATCTTGGTTTTGTGAGAGCCTGCGGAGGTTATATTTTTAAATATCAGGATGGGGCATATGACACGGCAGACATCGGTCTTGATAATGAGGGCAGTGTGGATGCCTATGCCTTTATCAATGACCTGTGCAATAAATATAAACTGATCACGGCAGATGTGACAGCCGATATCGCAAGAAGTAATTTCCAAAACGGAAAATGTGCTTATTATATTGGTGGACCATGGGACATTGACGGTTTTACCTCTGCAGGAACTAAATTTGCTGTAGCAAAAATGCCAACTTTCCACGGACAGCCGTTTGTGACCCCGGTGGGTACACAGGTAAGTTTTGTGAGCAACAGCAGTAAAAATCAGGATGCAGCATGGGATTTTATTTCCTATCTGCTGGAAAACGGTGCACTTGGCATGTATGAGGCGGGTGACCGTATACCAGCAAAATTGGCAGATCAGGAACTTGATGAGATCCAGAGTAATGCATACACACAGGCATTTGTCGAGCAGATCAATGATGGAGAGCCGATGCCGACCGTATCAGAAATGGGACAGCTCTGGAGTATCCACACAAACAATATCCGTTCGATGTGGTCTGGGGAGCAAACACCAGAGGAAGCTGCCAAAAATATGGTTACGCAGTTGAAAGAAGCGATTGAATTGATGAATTCAGGAAAGTAGTGATGGCATGAGAAAGAAAAAGAATGCGCTTGGGTATACTTATCTGGCACCGGCACTGATCTCGATTCTGTTGGTGACATGTCTGCCAATTTATTTATACGGTGATTTTATCTTTTACTAATTACAACATGTATCATCTGACAGATTACACGTTTGTGGGTCTGGAAAATTATCTGACCGTATTTTCCGGAAGCATTAAAAATGTGTTTTTCCCGGTACTTGGGTGGACGATTTGTTTTGCGCTGTTAAGTACGGCAGGTTCCTATGCAATGGGACTGATTCTTGCCATTTTGTTAAACAATCCGCATATGAAAGAATCAAAAATTTACCGTGCAGTGCTAATTGTTCCGTGGGCATTGCCATCTACGATTGCAATCCTCGCATGGCAGGGACTGCTAAATGAGCAGTATGGTGGAATCAATAATTTACTGCATACAATCGGTATTGCCTGGAATGTACCGTGGCTGACCAATCCATTCTGGGCAAGGGTTGGGTTGATTATCGTGAATGTGTGGCTGGGATTTCCCTATATGATGAATGTCTGTCTTGGTGGACTACAGGCGATTTCTGGTGAATACTATGAGGCGGCTAAAATGGATGGGGCATCAAAATTTCAGTGCTTTAAGAGCATTACATTGCCGATGGTGACAAAACTTTCCATTCCTCTTGTAATTTCCTCGTTTGCGGCTAATTTTAACAATTTTGGAAATATATATATGATTACACAAGGTGGACCAGCGAGAGTGGATAACCAGTTTGCGGGTTATACGGATATCCTTGCCAGTACCACCTATAAGATGACCACATGGTCGAACCGGTATGAACTGTCTGCAACGTTCAGTGTGCTGATCTTTATCATTGTCGGAACATTTACGCTGATTAATATGCGGCTGTCCGGCTCATTTAAGGAGGTTGATTAAATGAAAAATAAAAAGAAAATATCCGCCTCAGAACAACGGACACTGTGGGGAAGCAGAGTGGTCATATGGATCACAATGATCGTGGTGCTGTTTCCGGTCATATGGATTGTTATGTCCTCTTTTTCCGCGGGTGACAGCTTTTTCCTGTCCTCATTGTTCCCTGAAAAATTCAGTATTGAACATTATGTGGAACTGTTTCGGGAAACGGATTTTGGAATCTGGGTTTTTAATTCCCTAAAGTTTTGCTTTATTGTAGCAATCATACAACTTGTGCTTACTTCACTTGCAGCGTATGCGTTTGCAAGACTGCGGTTTGTGGGAAGAAAATATGGACTGATGGCACTTTTGATATTACAGGTGTTTCCAAACAGCATGGCAGTTGCCGGATACTATATTTTAATTTATAAGTTCGGGTTGGTGGACAACAGCTTTGCGCTCATTCTTGTGCTTGCAGGTGGAAGTGCTTACAATATCTGGTTACTTAAATCTTATATTGATGGACTTCCGGTGGAATTGGATGAAGCTGCAATGGTGGATGGAGCAAATGAATTCCAGGTTTTTTATAAGATCATCATCCCGCTTGCAATGCCACAGCTTGCCGTGATCTTCCTGTTTTCGTTTATTGCAACATACAGTGAATATGTGATTACCTCAATCTTTTTGCAGACACCGGGAAAAATGACGCTTGCACTCGGACTGCAGTCTTTTATCAGCGATCAGTTTGCTGCGCACTGGACTTTGTTTGCTGCAGCAGCAGTGATTTCATCCCTGCCGATCATGATCATCTTTATGTGCTTACAGCGATTTATTCAGAATGGATTGGTTGCCGGAGGGGTAAAAGGATAAAATGAAATATCATCGGGGATTCTTCATGAAGATGGCAAAATAGGGACGAATGAGGATTTTTCCGGATTAGCGGGCCTTTTAGAATCTGCAATTTCTGGAGTACGTGCTTCTGCTGCATCAAGTACCAAAATTATGCTTCATCTGGATCAGGGTGGAAAAAATCAGTTGTATACCTGGTATTTTGGTGGATTATTGAAAGAGTCACCAAACTTGGATTTTGATGTATTTGGATTATCTTATTATCCAATGTGGCATGGAACCATGGAGGGGCTTCAGTATAATTTGAATTACTTGGCGACCACCTATAATAAAGAAGTGTGTGTTGTAGAAACTGCGTATGCATGGACAACGGAAGATGGTGATGGTGAAGGAAATGTATTCATTAGTGGAGATGAAGAAGTTGGAGGATATCCTGCAACAGTAGAAGGACAATTTGAATTTATGAATGATCTGGAATCAATCATTTTAAATGTACCAGATGACAAAGGTATTGGATATTTTTATTGGGAACCAGAATGGATACCTGTAGAAGGCGGAACATATGCTACATCTGCAGGGGTTGCGTATAAAAATGATACCGTAACGCCAAGTAATACATGGGATAACATGACGTTGTTTAATTTTCAGGGAAATGCATTAGATTCTATTAAGGTGCTTAATAAACCGTGTGAAAATTTATTGACAAATATCAGTTTTGAACAGAATGGGATAACTACTTCACCGAGTGGATGGAATGTATGGGCAAGTGATTCGTCAGATGAAAATACTGTAAGAACAGAATATGGTGATGCATATGATGGAGATTACAAATTAACATTTTGGGATGATAAAGAGTATTCGTGTTCTGTATATAAAACGTATACAAATATTCCGAATGGAACATATAAATTCTCAATTTGGGCAAAGACAAATGGGAAACAGGATGTTTTACAACTTTATGCAAAAAATTATGGAGGAAGTGAGCTTGATACCACGATTGAAACAAGTGACATTAATTGGAATGTTTTTAGTATAGACAAGATTGTTGTTACAAATCATACGTTGGAGATCGGGGTTTATTCTGTAGCAGGAGCAAATGACTGGTGTAACCTTGACTTGGCAATGTTAAGAAAAATTGATTAATTATATTTAAAATTTTTAAGGGGATGGTTTTGATCGTCCCCTTAATTTTTGAATTGTTCTTTGACTGGTGGAATCTTATGAAAAAGAAAATATGGAATAGGTGCAGAAAAAATGGTACGTTATGATAAGATTTTTTCTATCATTGATATTAAAGAAGAAAATAATGGAAAAAGTGGGGGGAAGTGCTTCCATTTTATAAGAATGTACAAAAAGAGGGGGTTATTCTTTGGAAGGCAGCTTAAAAGAACTAGCACGATATTAGCACCTGTAGAGCAGAACATAATCTGTTTTACAGGTGCTTTTTTCAATTAATAAGGAACTGGTACTTTCGTCTCTTGTGAAAATGTCTAATTAAAAGACTAAAAAAAGACTAAAAAACTTTAAATTAAGTAATACTTTACAAATATTTAATTTTCTATTAACTAAATATTGACTTAAAATTACTTTATGATATACTGAATTTATCAAATAAATAAAGCAATTGCACACTGGTTCCCATATTTTTTACTGCACTCCCCAAGTATGCAGTACCCTCTCCCTGAAATATGGGAAGCAGCGTGCAATTGCTTTTTTATTAAGTGAAACCGGATAGATGGAGGGCACTGGAAGGTTTTTACAACTAAAATGGAGAAGAAAGGAAAGGTAGAGCAAAAACATGAGAAGGGTAGGAAAACAGATTGTTGCCATCACGCTGGCAGCAGCAATGATGGGGTCACTGACACCGGAGGCATGTACATTTTTACAGAACGAGATTGTGTATGCGGCGGAGACAAATGAAGCGTCAGCACCAACAGTAACACGTACAGAACTGTACAAAAATGAGGGCGCAAAAACAACAAAAACCATTGATTTTTCAGAATTGAAAGAAGATGACTGGAATGGTGAAGGAAAAATTACTTTTGTATATGATGAATCCATCAATGGCTCGTCGGGAAATGTGAATGAAGAGTATGAATTAACTGCAAAGGTAACACTGGATGAAACATCCTATCAGTCGCTGGATGCAGATAAAGCGCATCTGAATATCCAGGGTGTAACAAAACTGGGATCAAATTGGGGATGGAACAACAGTACGGATTGCCAGTGGCTGCAGAAGGATTCTTTTATGAAAGATGGGGAGAATTATTCAGCTGATCTGAAAGTAAAGTTTTCAGGAATAACACCGGATACATTGATGGATGTTGAATTCGTTCTTGTGGGAACCGGATTTAAGGGAACTGTGACATTTTCAAATGTAGTTCTCACAAATTTATCAAGCGATAAACAGGAACTGACCAAACAGGAGCCAGCGGTTCTTTCTGATTTAAATGATGAATCCCAGGTAAATCTGTGGGCAGGTGAAACCGGATATCAGTATTTCCACGGTGGAACAAAAAATGCTGCTCCGGAACTTTCCTATGACGCAAATGGCGGAGACGGAAGATTAAAAGTAAGACTGAATTATACAGCCAACTCCGGCGAATCATGGAGTGAGGCAAAAGTGAAATTCACACCCAAGACACCGGCTGATATCAGCAATTATAATCAGGTGAGTGTGGATTTGATTTATCCGGGAAACAGTAATATTTCCAAGATAAAATTTTTCTCCAACAGCGGAATCAATAAAGATACCAGCATAGATTCGTCCGAGGCAACAGATGCAGGAAACGGATATAAGAAAGTTACAGTTACTTTAGGATTTTCTCCATCTGCCATACCAATGGATGATCTGACAATCGGACTTATCGGAGCCAACAGTTCCTTTGCAGGGGATGTTTATCTGGATAATCTGATACTTTCCCAGAAGGATGCCAGTGGTGATTTTGTGACAATTACCGCAACACCGAATACAGACGGAACACAGGCAAAACCAGAAGCAACAGATAAAACCCTGACCATGACAGATCCGGATGCCAGCAATAGCGCAAAGGCATTGTATGCATATCTGCAGGGACTGACCGAAAGTGATCAGGTACTGTTTGGACATCAGAATGATGTGAGCCATTCCGTAGGAAACAACGATCTGGGAGACGTAAAAGATGTGACCGGTTCCGTCAGCGGTATTTTCGGCATTGACTCCCTGGCATTGTTTGGAAGCGAGGCTGGTGGTACGGATGCGGCATCTGCACTGCAGAATTCCATTGACTACAGCAAAAAGGCGGCCCAAAACGGTGCAATCGTTACCTTATCCACCCATATGCCGAATTTCACCAACGCAAAGATTAAAAAGAATGCAGATGGACCTACGATTTCTATAACTGTGATTTTAATGAAGCAAAAGATTTATCCGGTGATTCGTTAAAGAAGATTTTGCCTGGTGGAGAGAAGAATGAGGTATTTAAGGCATATCTTGATACGATTGCATTCTATGCCAATGCATTGGAACAAGAGAATATCCCGGTGATTTTCCGGCCATTCCATGAGGATACCGGCGGCTGGTTCTGGTGGGGCAGTGCAAACACCGCAGAAAGTTACAGGAGTCTGTATGCATATACCAGAGATTATCTGGAATCCCAAGGCGTGCACAATATGCTTTATGTGTATTCGCCAAACGGACCGCTGGAGACCGAGGCAGAGTATATGTCGCGTTATCCGGGAGATGCCTATGTAGATATTCTGGCATTTGACTATTACAACGATTTTAATACCTATCCGGCTGAAGCAGATACGTCGTTCTTTGATCATCTGGATCAGACCTGTCAGGTTGTATCATCACTTGCAAAACAGCATAACAAGCTGGCTGCAATTTCGGAGACCGGTGTACGTGTGATGAAGAAGGATGGAAGTGATAACGAAGGGCTTCTTGTAAAAAATAATCCGGTCAGTGAGGCAAAGTCGGGTGTGAACTGGTATCAGAAAGTGAATGATATCGCAAAGAAAAACGACATGCCATATTATATGGTATGGGCAAATTTCAGCGATACCAATTTCTATGTGCCGTATAAATACAGTGATACCATGGGACAGGAAATGATCAATGATTTCATTTCTTACTACAACAATGACGATTCAGTATTTGGAAACGGTACTAATTTCTATGGAAATATCGATAAGTACGCAGGAGTAAAGACGGATAATTACAAAGATGTCAGCGGATACATGGTAGCACCGTTTGATATGGATACGATTTTAAAGCCAACTGTGTTAAAGGCAAGTGTTTCTAATGCCGATGAGGTATCGTTTGTTGTAAAGGATACGACAAAAGGCAAACAGTTGACATTGCCGGCTGCAAAAGGCTCCGATGGATGCTATACGGCGCAGCTGACACAAAAGGAAATGGATCAGATCGGAAAAACAGATGTAGCATCCATTACACTTGTTGCAGATGGAAAAGAACTGTCCACGATCACAAATCTGAGTATCGGAAAAGAAAAGGACAAAGCTCCGGCAGGTGTGCTGGAAAATTTTGACTACTATGTCGGGAGTAATGGACTTCTGGATGCAGCTTACGGTGGAAATTCTGCCGCTGGATGCAGTTCGTCCTTTACGCTGGATCAGGAGCATAAGGCAGACGGTACATATGGTGCTGCATTTCATTACAAATTAAAAACAACCGGTTCGGAAGTCTGGACGGGTCTGGTAAATGCAAGTCTGGGCAATACAGATTTTTCAGCCTATAATGCATTGAAATTCTGGACAAAACTTGATGGAAAAGGGCAGAAGGTTGTTGTACAGATCAAGGCAGGAGGAGAAGAATATGAAGTATATCTGACCAATCTTGCGAAGACAGAAGATGCCTATGAAGTAACCGTTCCATTCTCAGCTTTTAAAGGGAAGACGGGTGGAAAACTTAGTGGGGATGCTTTAAAAGACGTGCAGGCATTCGGACTCTGGTGTAATTCCAACCCGGCAGGTTCCGCGGTAGATGTGGAATCGGTACTTTACTTTGATGCATTCAAAGGAACAACGATCAGTGACGCGGAAGCTGCGAAAGCAGATGCCGATGGTCTGATTGCGGTAAAACAGACCAGCCAGAGTGGAAATAATGGCGGAAATTCTTCCTCCGGCAGCAGCACCTCTGGTGGAAATTCCGGCAGCACAACAACACCGGATACCGGAAATACAACACCAGATACAAAACCATCGGAAACCCGGAAAACGGACAAAACATTTGAGAATATTGCAAAAGATACAAATGCGATACTTACCGTTGAAAAGAACGATAAGGGAGAAGTGACAGATGCCCGGGCACAGCTGGACAAAACAGTAAAGAATGCTTCCGAGACAAAGAAGACTACAATTTCATCAGATGTGGTCGCAAAATTAGTCAAAGAGGCAGGAACCAGCGACATCACGATTACCCAGACAACAAAGAACGCTTCCGGCAAAGTGATGAACAGCGTATCTGTCAATGCGAAGGATCTGCAGGCAGGCAAAAAGCTGACACTTGTAAAAGTTGATAAAAAGACAGGAGAAAAAGTCCTGATCAGCAGCAGAACTTATAAGGTTTCCAAAGACGGAACTGTGACAGCGGATACCAAAGATGCCGGTGATTATGTACTGCTGAATGAGAAGGATGCAAAGGCTCTGAGCAGTAAAATCTTAAAGAGTGTTGCATTAAAGGATATCAAGAAAACGGTTGCAAACGGAAAGAAGGCAAAAGTTACTTTTGATAAGGGTCTGAACATGGAAAATGTAAAGAAGATCACTTATACATCTTCCAAAAAGTCGGTTGTAACAGTGAATAAAAATGGTACAATTGTCGCAAAGAAAGCTGGCAAAGCAGTGGTGAAAGTAAAAGTCACTTTAAAGAACGGAAAGACAAAGACTGTAAAGATGACGATCAAAGTGACAAAGTAAATTTACAGGAGTTTCGTCAGAATTTTAATAAGAAAAAGACGGTTTCGCAGGAAATCGTCTTTTTTCTTACCCATAATTGTAATGAGAAGCGTGTGCGTTTTTTCGGGGGAATTGATTGTAATTTCAGGAACCTTTGTTTATACTAAAATCAATAGAAAAGAGAATGAGAAGGAGAACATTTATTATGGCAGGAAAACACATTTCCATTCCGGCACTTTTAAAGATCGGTGCGGGTGCATTGGACAATCTGGGGATTTACTTAAAAGAGTTACAGTTACAGAAAGTAGTTGTATTATTTGGAAACGGTCTTGTAGAAATGTTTGGTTCTACCGTTATGGAAGCATTGCAGCAGGAGGACATTGATATTTTAGAATATCAGGAACTTGATACCGTGCGGTTGGAAGATCTGACCAGTCTTGCATTTTCCATGCCGGCGAAGACGCAGGCAGTCATCGGCATCGGTGGCGGAAAAGTGATTGATGGTGCGAAATATTGTGGATTTCTGCGAAATCTGCCGTTTATCAGCATCCCGACATCGGCATCGAGCGATGGCTTTTCAAGTGCCAGTGCTTCCCTTCTGGTGGAAGGACGCCGCAAGTCCGTTCCGGCAAAACTTGCATATGGGATTGTGGTGGATACAAGGATTATCCGCAGTGCACCGGAGAAATTTTTATATTCCGGAATCGGCGATATGGTATCAAAAATTACGGCACTGTATGACTGGATTTTTGAGGAAGAACATGGGTACGGAAAAGTCAATGATTTTGCTGTCATGATTGCTAAGAAAGCAGTCAATAGTTTTGTGCGCACACCGTTTACTTCGATACAGGATGATCTGTTTTTAAAGGAACTTCTGGATTCTCTTGCAATGAGTGGAATTGCAAATGAGATTGCGGGCAGCAGTGCGCCAACGAGCGGCAGCGAACATCTGATTTCCCATGCGCTGGACAAGATGCTTGAGCATCCACAGCTTCATGGTATCCAGGTCGGCATTGCAACCTATCTGATGAGTGTTGTGCAGGATCATCGTTACCGGAGGGTAGACACGATTTTTACGCAGACGGGGTTCTGGGATTATGTAAAAACACTGGATCTTCGGCGGGAGGATTTTGAGAAAGCAGTTGATCTGGCACCGTCGATCAAACCGTTCCGCTATACGTATCTGCATGAGCAGCAATATAGGGATCGCGCGAAGGAACTCCTGCATACAGATGCGCGGCTGCAGGAAATCCTGAAATAGAGAGGAAAATAAATTACAGGATATACAATGATAAAAGTAGCAATATGTGATGATGATATACAATTTATTTATAAATTGGAACAAAGTATTTTTCGGTTTGCAGAAATGAAAAGAATAAAAGTGGATGTTGACGGTTATACAAGTGGAGCAGAATTTATTCAAAAACTGCAGCAAAGCGAAAGGTATGATTTGTTATTTTTGGATATTGAATTAGGGGACAGCTCGGGGATTATCGTTGGAAACTGGATTCGATCCCAGATCCAATATGAATCCATGCAGATTGTTTTTGTATCGGCAAAAGAAATGTATGCCATGCAGCTTTTTGATCTGCGTCCAATGAATTTCCTCGTGAAACCCATACAACAGGAACGAGTAGATTATATATTAGATGAATATGAAAGGCTGTATCAGTTTCAGCCACATATTATAGAAATTGGGAAAGGAAGAAATTCGATACGGATAGAAGAACATTCTGTTTTTTATTTGCAGAGCCTTGCCAGAAAAATTCAAGTGGTAACAGCAAATGATACATTATGTGTGTATGGAAAACTTTCGGAGGTTATTCCTGCGTTGAATCCGCATTTATTCTGTGTGGTACATAAATCTTATGTCATTAATCTGCGGTATGCAGAATCTTTTCAGAAAGACAGCGTACACATGATCAATGGGGATGACATTCCGGTCAGTCGGTCTATGAAAAATAACCTTGATCATGCAATTGTGGAAAAGATGAGGTGTGGCGGGTGAATAACATAGAAAGAATATTTGAAGCGGTATGTAACATATTAAGTGTGTATGTAAGTTTTAAAGTGACGGATGTTTTTCTGGAAAAGAAAAGAAAACTGCCACGGATGGCAAATATTGTTTATGTGCTCGTATGGCTTATTAATACAGTTGTTGCATTTGGTTTTCGAAATGCCATGGGAACTACGGTGAGTATGGTACTGCTTCTCTGGGCGGCAGAAGGTATATTGTATGAAGGAAGTATACTGCAGAAAATAATGGCAGGTTGTTTTACAGTATTGCTGGGGCTTACCATAGAATTTATCCTGTATTATTATCTGGGAGATTTTTCTTTGTTTTCCGAAGGGCGGGCAATGGGAACCATCACAGGGGCAATGGTCAATCTGCTCATAGCAATGGGAATAAGACAGGTGATATGTCGGCGAAGGGTTATGGAAACACAGAACTATTACTTTATGATTCTTGTATTAGCCGGAAATATTGTCTGGATATATGCTCTTGAGAGTGTATCCGGCGAAAATTCGCCAAAAACAGTATTATCACTGGCTATTATGATCGTTGTAGATCTTGGAATGTTCTATTTGTATGACCGTTTGGGAGAAGCTTATCAGGATAAAATGCAGCAACGGCTTTTAAAGGAACATATGATGGCCTATCAGGAGCAGATGCATATCATGCAGCAGAATCAGAAAAAGCTGGATTCTTTGCGGCATGACATGAAAAACCATATGTATCTTCTGCAGACATATCTTAATGAAGGAAGGTATGATAAGGCACAGGAATATGTAAATAAAATGAGTGAGCATTTGCAGACGGAGCATAAGTATGTGAATACGGGGAATCTGGAACTGGATATGATTTTGAATCATAAACTGGCAAAAGCGGAGGCAATGTCCTGTCAGATTCAGTCGCAGATCGTGATTCCGTGCCAGTTGCCAGTGGATGGATATGACTGGAATGTTTTGTTTGGAAATCTGTTGGACAATGCAATTGAGGCAATGGAGCAGATAAAAGATCGTTTTTTGGAGATTCGGATACAATACGACAGGGGAATTCTGGGGATACAGGTGAAAAATACGTTTGATGGAAAAGTCAATAAACAGGGAGAACGTTTACTGACAAGGAAGAAACAACAGGCATTGCATGGAATCGGTATGCAGAACATTTCAGATGTTGTAGACAAATACGGGGGATGGAAATCTATAAATATCGATGAAAATATATTTGAGGTTCAGATTGTGTTATATCTTTGAAAAAATCCCATGGTGTATGCTATGGGATTTTTAATGCAGATTTTGACGAAAATCAAACCAATTTTAACATGCAGAAAGAATAATGGGAAAAATGAAGTATAGTATACACAAGAGAGGGGGGAGGGCTATGAAAAATATTTTAAAAATAATGCTTATGATGATTACAATTTTTACGATAGCAGGTTCTGCTGTCTATGCCGCGGAAATACCGGTTTCCGATCAGGATCAGTTAATAACGAGCAGCGATTGGACAGAAATCAGTAATTTACAGGATGAAATGAAAAAAGAAGAGCCGGATGCAACCATCGATTATGACAAGGCATTAAAAGTATATGTGGATTGTAATCTTATAAAATTGCAGACGGCAGATACGAAAAAACTCACAAGTGCTCTGGAAAGTGCAAATTATGTATGGGTCATTCCTTTTAAAATGGAAAAGACATATGGAATGTTTACCGTAGCCAAAGGACTTCCTTTGAGTGAAGAAGCAAAGTCCGTATTGACAAAAGCAGAGCAGGAAGAAGTAAAAAAATCATGCCGGAAAATGGATGATTACAGAGACAGCAGAACATACAGTGGAACCTTACTATGATATACTTCTGGAAAACGAGAGGCATTATCGGACTGTACGAGAGTAGTACTGGTGGGAAGTCAACCGGGAATGAGACAGCCGGTTGCACTGGGGATGGATGATGAAACAGCACGTATCTGGATTTCGTTAGGGTATCAGTATCCGGTTATGGAGAAAATTCCGGAAACTCAAAATGTGGAAAGCGGTGTCTATTCATTTGAGTCTGTAGCAGACATTTCAGATACTTATATTGAAGATTCTGAGGTAAGTACAGGAGCTGGAGTACAGAGCAGAAGTTCGATGAAATATGTGGCTGGCATTGGAATTATAGTGATAGGAAGCATATTAATCTTTAGTGTTTTAAAGAAAAAGAAATTGGAGGATTATGAATGAAGAAAATCAGTCTGTACTTATTAATTTTTACAATGCTATATTGTCTGTGTGCGTGTGGAAAAAATTCTGATGCAAAATCAAACAGTAGAGAAGATGATGGCAGAAAAGAACAAAAGATAATCATATCATCAATTCAGGTTGCTTCAAATACGAGGTTATGCGTGCAAAGGTGTTCCTTCCGAACGCAAAATCTTTGGAAGGAACAAATTATTGGTTAGGTGGGTTAAATACTACCAGTAAGGTGGATGTAATAGATACAGGTGATGGTATTCAGATCAATGTGTGCGGCTTTTATTCCGATGATACTGCGTGGAAAAATCCGAAAGTATATAAGGGATTTCAATCACCGGATAATTCAAATACGCCATTAAAAAATGTTTTGGTTAAGGGAAAAGTTGTTCCAATGAAGGAGAAGATGTTAAAAGCGGATGTTAAGAAAACAAAAAAACAATCCCTGTTGAAATTACACCTTATACGGTTAGTATTTGTCCCGTCAATGACTGGAGAGAAAAAGGGTGTTTTTATCATGTAGTTGCAACAACAAAAGACGGAAAGCAATATTCCATAGGAGAGTTACCTCTTACCGATGACAGAAAAGGAACTGAAAAAAAGAAACATCCTTTCATGGATGGTACAGATCTTGAAGAGCTTGGAGATGGCTATGCATCTGCAAGTGAAATGAAATATTGTGGGGCTCGTTATATTTTCAATCAGAAGATTGATATCACACAGATAGAACAGATAGAAATAATAAAATATAAAATCAGCAGATGATATAGGTATAAAAACAGGTCATAAATTTGTTGACGATGATTGGAAACCATGTTAGGATGATGGTAGAGACTATCAATGAAGTGACAGGGGAATGAGTTTTTGACTCATCCCCCTGTTCTTATTATCAGGAGAAATGGATGAAAAAGAACAATCAGATGAAACCAGACAATGTAGTAAAACGTCTATGGGCATTTTTTATCGTGCTCACCATGTGCGTTACCGTGCAGCCTGTCGTGCTGGTAAAGGCGCAGGAGGCTGTGCAGACGGCGGCAAAAACAATCTATACGGAATTTAAACATGGAAATTCTACTCATTCCGGAGATGGAAGCTATGGAAATCCCTACAATTTATTTGAGGATGCCTATGCGGCTGCCGGCAATGGGGATGAAATCTCAATTTTGGGAAGTGGTGCTTTTTTTAAATGCCGAGCTGCGGAACCGTTTATTTTTGATAAAAGCGTGACCGTCAACGGAAATGGAAATACTTTTTCCAACCGTAAGGGGGGATTTATCCTGAATACGGATGTGACATTTAAAAACATTACGCTGCGGTTTTCCAATCGTCTGCACGATGCAATTTTTGCAAATGGGCATAAACTTGTTCTTGAGAATGTTACGTGCGACAGCGGATTCCGCTATGTAGATATCTTTGGCGGATCCCTTTATGAGAATGGAAAGAATATGGGGAATCATCCGGGATCAGAGGCACAGATTCTGATTACGGGTGGTGGTACCAATCTGGGGAATATTTATGCCGGTTCCATGAACGGAACATATGACGGTAAGACACAGATCGTGCTTGCGCACGTTTCCGGTACGCAAAATGGGGAAATCTATGCATCCGGTGCCATTGAACCATATGTAAATCAGGATGACTGGTTTTCCACGCAGGAGCCGGATCCACCGGCAGCGGATGGACAATATACGGTTTCCGGCGATGTGGAAATTTCACTTACCGGTTCCGATACGAAACAGGTGTACGGAGTATCTGAAAATCACGCAGGGAAGACATTTCTGACCATAGATACCGACCAGTCCTATACCGGAATTCCAGGTATAAGCAAAGTAGGAAACCTCACAGTAAAGGGCGGTGGAACATTTGCACCGGCAGCGTTGGACAGCTGTACGGTCAGGCTGGAAGGGGCAAGTGCGATTGATCTTTCCCAAATGGAAACTCCACAGGTACATTCGATTGTGAGTGCGGATTCTGCAAGAAACCGACTGATCTTAGGAAAAGAACAGAAGCTGAATGTTACAGATACCATTACGGGTGCACTTACATTTGAAACCGTGAATGGAAGAAATGGAAAATCCGGAATTGCGGAGTATGGTCACACCTATCTGGAACTTGGAAGTGCTGCGGGTACGGCGGTTTCTTTTACACCGACAGACGGACAGACGGGAATGACACTGGAACGGACATCGTCTGGAAACGGAGAAATCTGGAAAACCAGTGAGTTGTCAGGGAATGAACCGGTTGCAGTAAAAAATATGACCATAAAAAATCCGGTAATTACCACAACGGTTTCGGAGATTTCAAAAGTCGGTGAGTATGAAAATAAGAATCCAAAACCATATCTGGCAGAGGTAGCCTGGCTGGAGCAAACGGATGAGTATGATCGGGATCTAGGGTTTGTTCCGATGGAATATGAAGTAACATTTAATGGAACTGCTTATTTTTCAAAAACAGTTACAGAGAACGGGGATAGTTTTATTTGTATTCCAGAGTTAAATTTAATGTTTATGACGGGGGTATCATATGAGGAAATTACAGATGATACGATCACACCCATGTGCTATCACACGACTGAGAGTTCTACAGTAAAAGAAGGAACCTACTACATCACAATCCGTCCATTTTCAGCAGATGAACAGATCGAACAGAACGTAATTCTGATTGTAAACAAAGATCCGGATACATCCGGTTCGACGGCTACTTCAAAGGAAACAACCACTACGATAAATGGATTACCAACGGCCGTGTCCATGCAGGATGAACTGAATCTTACCGTGCAGACGGTCTATACAGATAGCAGCTTACAGGGACAGAACGTGCCGTCTGCTGGTTTTTCGGTATACATTAACCAGACCCCTTATGAAGTATCCGGCATCACACTTCAAAACGGAGAGGCAGCCATAAAGATTCCGGTTTCAGAGGCAAACGGATTTCATATGGGAGAAAATGCAATTACAGTTTCTTATGCAGGAGCAGCCAATGAAAACTACAGGGCACTTCCTTCCCAGGCAAACGAAACCGTGACGGTAAATCCAATTGCCGTAAAGATGCAGTATGATACCATCCAGCAGACAGCTGCATACACAGGGCTGAAACAGAGCTGCTTTGTTTCCACGGTAAATGTAGTCCGAAAGGACAACGGAAAGACGGTAGATTCGCAGGTAAAGCCTGAAGTTTTCTATCGGCAGGATGGGAAAAATGTTGTTCCGGTGCAGCCGGGCAGTTATGATGTCTGGTTTAAAGTGGATAGAAACCAGTACGATGTGGAGGAAAAAGTCGGAACCTTTACCATTACAGCGGCGAAACCATCGATTCGTCTTACGGCAGAGACAGAAAACGGTAATTCCGTACATCTGTATGCAAAGGTAGATGGAGTCCGAAATGGCAGTATTCCGCTTGGTTCGATTTCTTTTTATCAGGACGGAACCATAATAAAGGCACAGGAAAAACTCGTATATGGGGAAGCCGATACGGTTGTATCAGGCTTAAAACGTGGCGGTTCTTATCAGTTTAAGGCAGTATATGAGCCGGATGATAAGGATGGACAGACTTATTACGAAACAGTGACAAGTGAAGCCGCGACCGTTACAATCAAAGAGGACAGTTCCACCGGAGGCGGTGGAACAACCGGAGGCGGCTCATCTTCCGGAGGAAGTGGAACAACCGGAGGCGGCTCATCTTCCGGAGGCGGTGGAACAGCCGG
>ENA-OQAY01000103-OQAY01000103.1-human-gut-metagenome-genome-assembly--contig:-NODE-103-length-21532-cov-0.780005_pt1 | contig 21532 bp, 21 predicted proteins | sample MGYA00242740_ERZ504537 | MGnify/ENA primary metagenome ERZ504537 (study PRJEB26092, sample SAMD00036272) | human gut metagenome | host: Homo sapiens | study: EMG produced TPA metagenomics assembly of... | reverse complement strand
GGTCTGCTCCGGCCAACTTCACGCCGGAACAGCTGGCCGAGGGTGTCATCTACGCTCACGCCCGCGGCCGCAAGGTCTACCTGACCATGAACACCCTGCCCACCAACGAGGAGGCTGACCGTCTGCCTCAGGCCATCAAGGACGCTGCCGCCGCCGGTGTGGACGCCTTCATCGTGGCCGACCTCGGCGTGTTGGACGCCTGCAAGACGTTCGCGCCCGACATCGACGTCCACATGTCCACCCAGACCGGCATCACCAACTGGGCCGCTGCCCGCGCCGCCTACAACATGGGCGCGAAGCGGGTGGTGCTGGCCCGGGAGATGACCCTGCAGGACATCCGCCACCCTCCGCGACAAGACCCCGCCGGAGCTGGAAATCGAGGCTTTCGTCCACGGCGCCATGTGCATGAGCGTCTCGGGCCGCTGCCTGCTCTCCAACTACATGGCAGGCCGCGACGCAAACCGCGGCCAGTGCGCCCAGCCCTGCCGCTGGAAGTACTATCTCAGCGAGGAGACCCGCCCGGGCCAGCTCTATGAGATCGGCGAGAACGAGAACGGCAGCTACATCCTGAACGCCAACGATCTGTGTACCGCCCCCTTCCTCGACCTCATCTGCAACGCGGGCGTGGACAGCCTCAAGATCGAGGGCCGCGCCAAGACGTTCTACTACGTCGCCAGCGTGACGGCGGCCTACCGCCGCGCCCTCGACCAGTATCTGGCCGACCCGATGAACGAGAACTTCGAGCTGCCGGAAGAGGTTTTGGATGAGCTGACCCGCACCAGTCACCGCCACTATTCGCCCGGTTTCTACTTTGGCCGGGAGCAGGCCCGTCAGGCTACCGACAGCGCGACTTACATCCGCGAGTGGGAGTTTGTCGGTACGGTGGACGGCTGGGAGAACGGCGTCGCCAGCTGCCAGCAGCGGGGCAAGTGGAGCCTCGGCGACACACTGGAAGTGCTCTGCCCGGATGGCCGCAGCATCCCGCTGAACCCCGAGTGGATCAAGAATGAGGCCGGTGAGCTGATGGAGTCCACGCCCCACGCGATGGAGCGCTATACCATCCCCACCCCGGAGCTGCCGCCGATGAGCCTGCTGCGCCGGAAAGTCTGAGGATCAAAAGCAAAGCCGCCTGTCATTCAACGAATGACAGGCGGCTTTTATCGTATATTCCGATTATTCCGGCTTGACCTGCAGCTCCTGCTCGCAGTAGATGCAGCGATACTTGCCGTTGGAGCTCAGCTCGAAGATCTGGTCGCACTCTTCCTCGATGGAGGAGATGCAGCGGGGGTTCTTGCACCGCACGATGTTGACCAGACGCTTGGGGGGCTGGGGCTTTTCCTTCTTGACAGCCTTGCCGTTCTCGATGATGGTCACGCTGATGTCGGGGTCGAGATAGGCCAGCACGTCGAGGTTGAGCCAGGAGGCGTCGCCCTCCACCTTGATGATGTCCTTCCGGCCCGACTCTGCCTTGTGGCTGCGGGCGTTCTGGATGAGGGCCACACTGGAGGTGCGGTTGCCCTTGATGCCCAGCAGGTCCATCAGGCCGATGGCCGTGCCTGCCTTGATATGGTCGATGACGATACCGTTCTGAATTTCATCAATGTTCAGCATCTCAGTTGCCCTCCTTTTCGGCCTTGGGGTCCTTGAGGCCCAGCAGTGTCATGATCAGCGCCATGCGGATGTAGACGGCGTTCTGCACCTGCTCAAAGTAGGCGGCCCGGGGATCGTCGTCCACGTCCAGCGTGATCTCATTGACGCGGGGCAGGGGATGGAGCACGGCCATGTCAGGCTTGGCAAGGGCCATCTTCTCTTTGGTGAGGATATAGCTGTTCTTCAGACGGACATAGTCTTCCTCGTTGAAGAAACGCTCCTTCTGGACGCGGGTCATGTAGAGGATGTCCAGCTCGGGCATGGATTCCTCGAGGCTGCGGGTCTCCTTGTAGGGGATGTGGTTGGCCTCGAGCACGTCGGTGATGATGTAGTCCGGCACCCGCAGCTCCTCGGGGCTGATGAGGACGAAGCGGATGTTCTCACAGCGAGCCATGGTCTTGATGAGGGAGTGGACGGTGCGGCCAAACTTGAGGTCGCCGCACAGGCCGATGGTCAGGTCGTTCAGACGGCCCTTGCGGCGGCGAATGGTCATCAGGTCGGTCATGGTCTGGGTCGGGTGCTGGTGGCCGCCGTCGCCTGCGTTGATGACAGGGATGCGGGAGTACCGGCTGGCCCGCAGCGGTGCGCCCTCCTTGGGGTGGCGCATGGCCACGATGTCGGCATAGCAGGAGACGACGCGGATGGTGTCGGCCACGCTCTCGCCCTTGGATGCACTGGAGACGGTCTCACTCGGGAAGCCGAGGACATGTCCGCCGAGGTTCAGCATCGCGGCCTCAAACGAAAGACGGGTACGGGTGGACGGCTCGTAGAACAGAGTGGCCAGCTTTTTGTGGGCGGCCACGTCCTGATAAGCAGCAGGGTCGGCGCAGATGCGGTCGGCCAGGTCCAGCAGAGAGGTGATCTCCTGCTGACTGAAATCCAACGGATCGATCAGATGACGCATATTTTTTTGTTTCCCTCCGTCAAAGAAGCTTTCGAAGAATCGAGAAGTCGAAGAAGTTCGTGTAGTAGCTCAACGAACGCATGACGGGATGGCAGAGCCGGTTATAGCATATCTCATCCAGCAGAAGCATGGCCTCGCCCGGGGCCAGACGCATGGCGGCCCGGATGGGCTCGTCGCCGCAGCTGCCTTGAGGTGGGCCACATTGGAGGCCACCTGCTGACGGCACTCCCGCTCCAGAACATCGAAGATGTCACCCGACAGGTCGATGCGGGTGTAGTCCCGGCTCCCAAACAGGGCGCGGGGCAGGTAGTCGATGGAGTAGATGACGGGGGTGGTGTCGGCGAGGATGCGCTTCTTGATGCAGATGACATCGTCGCCGGGCTCGATGGCCAGATCACGGGCCAGCTCTTCGCCTGCGCGGACGGGGTAGATCTGGATGCCGTCGGCGTGGGGGTAGCTGCCAAAGCTGCGGATGAGCGGGTAATACTCCAGCTTCTGGTCCAACCGGCTGCGCAGGTTCAGGACACTTCGGTTGACCACTGTGCCGATGCCGCGCACCCGCTCGATGTAACCCGCACGCTCCATCTCGCTCAGCGCATCGCGGATGACGGTGCGGCTGACGCCGAGTTCGGCGGCAAGGTCTACCTCAGCGGGCAGACGGTCGGTCTGTGCATAGCGGCCTGTGCGCAGTTCCTCCAGCAGAGCGCTGACGATGCGGTCGCTGATGACAGCACCACCCAGGCGGCTGGAAGGGGATAAGCTGGAATCTCTCATGGTTCGTTTCCTCCGGTACACGGGCAGGGCGGCCCTGCCTGGACTTCCGAAAAAGCTGTGCCTGAGCACAAAAACTCTTTCTGCAAATATTATAGCATAAATTGACAATGATTCAAACGGCATTTATACTGGAATCAGCCGGAAAGTATGATTTTATTTTGGAGGGATAGAGCAAGAATGGAAGTTCTTCTGCACAAAGTGTGCGGCCGACCCGCAAGCCGCACCATGACCCTGCGCGCCGCCGGGCCGGAGGATGCCGCCGCCTTTTACGCCTTGCAGAACGAGGTGCGGGCCGCGATGCCCCACCCGGAGCAGTTCGTACCCGACACGCTGGAAAACATCGCCCGTTACCTGAAAGAGGACCTGTGCATCGGAGGGTGGGACGGCGGGCGGCTGGGGGCCTACTTCATCCTGCGGTACTGCGGGCAGGACGCGCACAACTACGCCGCCTTTATGGGCATCCCGCGAGAAGAGTGGGACGGCTGGGCCAACGCCGACAGCGCCATCGTCCACCCCGACTACCGGGGCAACGGTCTGCAGCGGAAGCTGCTGGAAGCGGCGCTTGCCCTGCTCCGCCCGGGCATCGTGGGCATCGGGGCCACCGTCAGCCCGGAGAATCAGTACAGCCTGAACAACGCCCTGGCCAGCGGCTTTGAGATCGTCTGCCGCCGGGAGATGTACGGCGGGTATGACCGGTATCTGCTGGCGAAGAGGCTATAAAATGATACAGCTCCGCGTTTCTCCGGAAAGGCGGGGCTGTTCTTTTTTTGCTATGCCGAAAAAGTCATGCCATTCATGAATGTACGCTGGTATGTCATGAAAAGGACTTGACAAACGAAGGGGGGGGGGGGTAGAATAGAACCGCAGAGACCCTGCAATCATTCGGGAGGTAAAAAAGAGTATGCGGTTACGGAAAAATATGAAGCGTGCGGCGGCAGCCGCCCTGGCCCTGAGCGTGGCGCTTTCGGCGGCAGCCCCGGCGGCACTGGCAAAGGATTATTATATCGATGACGGTGATATTACGGTGACCGTTACGGAAGACGGCGACACCTATGTCCGTGTCGGCGAGGCGAAAGACAAAGATGACATCGGCGAGAAAGACGACACGGACGTAGTCATCAAGGGCGGCACGGACCCGAACAAACCAGCGGAGACCAACTCTGACGGGTCGGCGGACGAGGCTGTAAAACAGAAGCCGGTGGTGGATGCCGAGCCGGGAGAGCCTGCGGAGAAGACCGGCACGGAGCTCATCGTCTGGCCCGAGAACGTGAACAGCGGGGAAGCCCAGGAAAAGGACGGCTCAGAGCCTGCGGAAGAAGAGCCGAAGACGCCGGACACGCAGAAGCCCGAAGGGGAGACTGACGCCGCCACCCTCGAGGCATCGACTGAGCAGAAGCCTGTTGAGAAGGCCGCAGAGGACGAAGATGACGACAAGGACGTCATGACCTTTGAGGACAACACTGCCAGCACGGTGACAAAGGCTGTGAACAAAGCGGTGCAGAATATCATTACGATCATGAACAACTGCACCAAAAAAGACACGACGGTCACGATCAAAGATGTGAATATCGATGTGAGCAAAAAGATTCAGCCCGCGATGATTGTAGGAGGCAAAGGTGACACGACCCTGAAGCTGGAGAGAAACAATACCCTGAAGAGCGGAATTGGTTGTGCAGGCTTGGAAAAAGATGATGTGCTCTCGACCGGAAAACTGACCATCACCGCAGAAGATACAAGCGCCTCTTTGAAGGCGTATGGTGGTGATAATAGTGCGGGCATTGGTGGAAAATCTTATCATAGCACCTCGAAGCTGGAAATTGCAAACGGAAAAATCTATGCAGAAAGTGGTTTCAATATGGGTGCAGGCATTGGCGGCGGCATGTACGGAAAAGGTGAAGTGACCATTTCCGGCGGGGATGTGACTGCTCATGGAGGGCATACTGCGGCAGGTATTGGCGGCGGTTTTAGGGGCTCGGGAGACGTTACCATCCTTGGCGGCACGGTAACTGCGATACCTGCTGAGGGCAGTAACTCTAATGTCACAGGCATTGGCGGCGGCTTTGGCTGCGATGAAAAATCGACCGTTCGTATCCTCGGCGGTGTTGTCGATGCCGTGGGCAACGGATGTGGAAGCGGCATTGGTGGAGGCGAAGGTGATGTAGAGGTCGAGATCGGCGGCGGTGCGCAGGTGACCGCAAAAGGCGGCCAGGGCAGTGGCTATTACGGTCCAGGTGCCGCCATCGGCACAAACGGCAGAGGAGGCGGCAAAGCCGGTAAAGAGCTGGATGTAAATGCCAGCGGTGAGTGTACAGTCACCCGTGTTGACCCTAATTTGCCCGCTGGGCATAATCATGAATGGACACCTGTCTCCTCTACCCCTGCGGCTGTCGGCCCGCTGGGCGAAAAAGTGTATGAATGTTCTTCTTGCGGCTCCACAAGGACTGTATACAAGTTTGTACTTCCGGAACCTGCACCTGTGGAGGAGCAGAACGGCAGGATCGTTTTGACAGTTATAGGCGCTCCCTATGAGATGCATCAGGAGTCTACCCGCTACATCGTCACGGCAGATTCTGATACCGCCACCCTCTTCGGCTGTCTGGGCAATCTGGCAGACCTGAAAGCGCAGGGCGTAGATACCCTCGTCTTCCGTACGGAGAGCCGTGAGACGGCGCTGGACATCGATACCATGCTGTCGCTGGGCGCGGAGGACACCCTCTTCACCCTCACCCACAGCGGCAGCTCTGCCACCCTCACCGTGGGCGGCGCAGACCATAACGAACTGATCCACTAAATAACCAACCCCCAAGGCGGAGAGTTTCCGCATCCCTCCGCTTTGTACGAAAAGCCCCCGGCACGTTCCGCATCGTGCCGGGGGCTTTTTTGGTTATGGGCAGGCTTCCCTTTGTACAACCTCTCCTCCACGCCTGACGGCGTGCCACCTCTCCTAGTAGGAGAGGCCTTGGCATTCCGCAGCGCTTCGTCTTCCATAGGAAACTTTTCCGCTCCGCCAGAGGCTCCCCTACTAGGGGAGCTGTCACCGAAGGTGACTGAGAGGTTGTATGAAGGACAGCCTGACCGTGAGCCGCTGCTGGACTCAACCTCTCCGTCAATGCTTCGCATTGCCACCTCCCCTACCGAGGGGAGGCTTTGGCATTCCGCAAGGCTTCATCTCTTCGCCAGAGCTCTCCCTCTGGGAGAGCTGGCAAAGCCGTCAGGCTTTGACTGAGAGGGCGGTATTCATCTTATGCCGTACCACCAGCAGGCAGGCCAGATGCACCAGTGTAGTGAGAATCCAGCTGACGGGGTAGCTGAGGTAAAGCATCGTGGTGGTGTGGAACAGCCGGAAGATGGTGGCGATCCAGACGAGGCGGAGCAGGCAGCTGCCCACGAGGCTGACCACCATCGGCAGGACGGAGTAGCCCCGGCCGCGCAGACAGCTGGCCAGAACATCCATGCCGCCGCAGAGCAGATAGGTGGTGCAGATGATGTGCATACGGGCCAGACCGGCAGTCACCACGACCTCATCGGAGGAGTAGAAGTGGAGCAGCTGTTCGCCCAGCAGGGAAGCACCGCCGCCCAGCACGAGGCCGGTGACGATGGAGCAGAGCAGGCAGTTGCGCATGACGCGGTCCAGATTGTCGTACCGGCGGGCGCCCATGTTCTGGCTCGTGAAGGTGACAGCGGCCTGGGCGAAAGCGTTCATGGCGGTATAGACGAAGCCCTCGAGGTTGGAAGCGGCAGAGTTGCCGGCCACGACGATGGAGCCGAAGGAGTTGACCGCCGACTGGATGACGACGTTGGAGAGGCTGAACACGGTGCTCTGCAGACCGGCAGGCAGGCCGATGCGCAGGATCTGCCCAGCGCCCCCGCATGGAAGCCCAGATGGCCGAGGTCGAGGTGGAGCGGGCCTTTCTCCTTCACCAGCAGGGCCGTGACCATGCAGGCGGAGACGGTCTGGCTGATGATGGTGGCCAGAGCGACGCCCGCCACGCTCATGGAGAAGAGGATGACGAACACGAGGTTCAGCACCACATTGATGACGCCCGCCACGGCCAGACAGAACAGAGGCCGCTTTGTGTCGCCCACGGCGCGCAGGAGGGCCGAGCTGAAGTTGTACAGCATGGTCATGGGCATGCCGATGAAGTATATCTTGAGGTAGAGGGTGGACAGGCCGATGACGTCCTCCGGGCAGCTCATCAGCTCCAGCAGGACGCGGGCGGCAAAAAAGCCCACCACGGCCAGTAAGAAACCGCTGACGAGGCCCAGCGTCACGGAGGTCTGGACGGTGTTGCGGACGCCCTCCTCATCCTTCGCGCCGAAGCAGCGGGCCGCAACGACGTTCGCGCCCAGCGACAGGCCCACGAACAGGTTGACCAGCAGGTTGATGAGCGCACCGTTGGAGCCGACAGCGGCCAGCGCCGTGCTGCCCGCAAAGCGTCCCACGACGACGACATCGGCTGCGTTGAACAGCAGCTGCAGGATGCTGGATGCAGCTAGCGGCAAGGAAAACAGGATGATCTTTTGCAGCATGGGGCCGCTGGTCAAATCGCCTGTCCGGGTATTCTGTGCCATGAAAATGCTCTGCCTCCTCAAATATCAGATGGTACTCACGAAAAAACGCGCCGCTCAACAGCGAGCGACGCAGATAGTATTATAATACGGTTTCGGGTAAAATACAAGTAAAATCAAAGCTTTTTCCGTACAAAAATGCACCCCTGCACACAGGGTGCAGGGGTGCGGAGTTACGTTTGCGAAACAGAACGCTTACTTCTGGGGCTTCATGTAGATGTGGTGAGGCAGACCGGCGATGTAGAGCGGGGTCAGCTCAGCCTGGATGAGGGGCCGTGCGTAAGCGAGGAAATCTTCCGTCATCTGGGTGTGATTCTCGTTCATCCAGCTCAGCGGCACCTTCTTCTCGAGATTTGCGACCTCGCTGATGGGGTGCAGCTCAGTGGTACACTGATAGGGGCTGTTGGAGATGCGCTTCAGGGCCACCATCTGGCCGGTGACGCCCTCAAACGCAGCCTTGACAGCAGCACCGCCGACCTGATAGGCCTCGGTGATGTCGGTGCGGCTGGTCAGGTGGCCGGCGCAGCGCTGCAGGGTGGAAAGCTCGATGCAGCGGGTCTTGGTGTCCAGATTGCGGGCCACGACGTTGGCCAGATAGCGGGCGGTGCCGGTCAGGGCCTTGTGGCCGAAAGCGTCCACTGCGTGGACATCGTCGGCCAGCTCACAGACATAGCGGCCATCCTCGAGCTTGACGCCCTCAGACACCGCGATGACGATGCTGGGCTTCTTCTCCTGCATCACGCGCACCTTCTCGATGAAGTGCTCCACATTGAAGGGGACTTCGGGCAGGCAGATCATGTCCACGCCCTCGCAGTCGTCGCTCTTGGCCAGTGCGGCGGCGGCGGTCAGCCAGCCGGCGTTGCGGCCCATGATCTCGACGACGGTGACATACTTGGTGCCGTAGACGGTGGCGTCGCGGATGATCTCCTTCATCACCACGCCGATGTACTTGGCCGCAGAGCCGTAGCCGGGGGTGTGGTCGGTGACCATCAGATCGTTGTCGATGGTCTTAGGCACGCCCATGAAGCGGATGTCGCTCTGGATGCACTCGCCGTACTCAGCCAGCTTGCCGATGGTGTCCATCGAGTCGTTGCCGCCGATGTAGAAGAAGTAGCCGATGTCCAGCTTTTCGAGGATGGCGAAGAGCTTCTTGTACACGGCCTCGTCGGTGTGCCAGTCGGGCAGCTTGTAGCGGCAGCTGCCGAGGAAGCTGGAGGGGGTGCGCTTGAGCAGCTCGATGTCGAGGTCATCGGTCAGCAGGGTGGACAGGTCCACGACCCGCTCCTCCAGCAGACCGGCGACGCCGTTGCACATGCCGTAGACGATGTCCGCGCCGCGGCTCTTGCAGCTCTCGAACACACCAGCCAGACTTGCGTTGATGACAGAGGTGGGGCCGCCGGATTGGCCAACGATTGCATTTTTACCCATGATGATTTCTCCTTTTTTGTTTTTCTGTTTCGGCTTTATCAAATCGTGCAGGAGCACGAAAACAGACGCGGGGAAGGGGAGAAGCGAGTTTCCTTACAGGCAGATGTGGCGGGGCGTACCGTTGACGTAGACAGGGGTGACCTCGTCAAGGATGAGCGGGCGGGCGTATTCCTCGAACGCCGCCGTCACCTGCATCCCGTCGGGGGTGATCCAGTCCAGCGGCACCTTCTTTTCGAGGTTTGCCACCTGCTGGACGTCCACCGCTTCGGTGATGCACTGGTAAGGATACTCGGAAATGCGCTTGAGCGCGATCATTTTGCCCGTCTCACCGGCAAAGGCTGCGGCTGCCGCTGCGCCGCCCACGGCGTAGGCCTCGGTCACGTCGGTGCGGCTGGCCAGATGGCTGGCGCAGCGCTGCAGCGTCGAGAACTCGATGGCGCGGCTCTTGCAGTTCAGCTTGTCGTGGATGAGGTCGGACAGATAGCGGCTGGTGCCGCTGAGGATGGCTTTGTGGCCGAAGGCGTCCAGCTGGCCTGCCGTGGACACGAGGTCGCACAGATAGGTGCCGTCGGCGGTCTTTACGCCCTCGCTGGCCGCAATGATCACATTGGACTTGCGGCGCTGCAGCTCGTCCACCTTGGCAAGGAACTTGTCCTGATCGAAGGGCACCTCCGGCAGCAGGATCAGATCCGGGCCTTCGCAGTCGTCGCCGCCCGCCAAGGCAGGCCGCACCGGCAAGCCAGCCCGCATGTCGGCCCATGATCTCGGCCACGGTCACGCTCCGGATGTCGTGACGGAGGAGTCACGGATGACTTCCTTGAGGATGGTGGCGATGTACTTGGCCGCAGAGCCGTAGGCCGGGGGTGTGGTCGGGTGAGGCAGAGGTCATTATCGATGGTCTTGGGTACACCGATAAAACGCACCGCACTGCCTACCTGTGCGCCGTAGCGGCTGAGCTTGGCGATGGTGTCCATCGAGTCGTTGCCGCCGATGTAGAACACCGCGCAGATGTCGTACTTGTCAAACAGGGCGAACAGCTTGACGTAGGGCGTGGAGTCCGCCTCCGGCTCGGGGAGCTTGTAGCGGCAGCTGCCCAGATAGCTGGACGGCGTGCGCTTGAGCAGCTCGATGCTGAGCCGGTCGCCCAGCAGGACGTTCAGCTCCACGAGTTCCTCTTTCAGCAGTCCCTCGATGCCGTACTTCATGCCGTAGACCTTGTCTGCGCCCAGACTGCAGGCGGCTTTATAGACGCCTGCGAGACTGGAATTGATGACGGCGGTAGGACCGCCGCTCTGGCCGATGATGACATTCTTGGCCATGAGAACCTCCTTGTACCATTTACCGATAAATTGGACTTCCTGTGCGCCACAGCACCGCTCCGCGCTGTCCCCGTTTCGCGGTCCGTACACCCTGCACAGTGTACGGACGGGGGAACAGCCAACAATCGATGACTGCAACTCGCACAAAAATTCTGGCAGGTCGTGCAAGCACTTCGAGAAATGTGTGCAAAAACCTGCTCTTCTTCTATTGTAACCGTTTTGCCTGTTGTATGCAAGTCCTAATTGGTTGCAGAGGCAAAAAAATTATGATAAAATAGGTACTGCACAGCTCTGCCGGGCCGGAAAGCGGGGATAACCCGCCGACGCCCGGGCAGACTAAGAGCAGAACCAAACGAAAGCGGGAACACCTTTATGGGCATTTCACACGATTATCATAGCACGGGCCGGAGCCGCAGAGGCGGCCCCGGCGGCGTCATCCGGTTCGCGGGGGCCGTGGCCGGCATCCTGCTGGTGAGCTTCGCCATCACGACCATCCTCGAGCATGGACAGGCACAGCCCGAAGAGCTGCCCACCGTGACGGCCAACGGCACGGCGCAGAACATTCTGGCTCCGCTGCCCATGCAGGGCGCGGCGGACAGCACCACCGACAGCGCCGTCAGCGGCGGGGAGAACGCAGCGGCAGATGGCACGCCCGCCGTGACCCTCGAGCAGTTCGGCCCGGCCCGTCAGACGGCGGGAGCCTACAGCGTCAAAGCCTATGACAGCAGCGTTATCCGCCAGCCTGCCAGCGGCCAGGTCGATTTGAGCTACTTCTCCGATGCCGCCTTCCTTGGCGACAGCCTGACGGTGGGCTTCTCCGACTATAAGATCAACCTCGGCGGAGCACTCATCTGCGGCTACACCGGCGTTGGTCCGGACGCCATCGTCAACCGCAGCGCCGTCAAGAGCAGTGTGCGGGGCGAGGAAGTCGCGCTGGACGTGCTGGCCGCTGCTCAGCCCAAGAAGCTGTATATCCTGCTGGGTACCAACACCCTGACCACCGTGGGCGCGGCAGACCGCTTCCTCGCTTACTACGGCCAGATGCTGGACGTGCTGCGCCAGACGCTGGGGGAGGACTGCGTCATCTATGTGGAGTCCATCCCGCCCGTCCGCCCCGAGGCCGCAGCGGAAAAGCCGGGCCTTGCCTCGGACATCATCCGCTCGGTGAATGAGCAGCTGGCCCTGCTGGCCGCAGATAAGGGCTGTGTCTACCTCGATTTGTGGGAGACGCTGGCCGACGGCGAGGGCAACCTGAAAGAGGTGCTGGCTGCGCCGGACGGCGTCCACTTCTCGGCGGGCAATGGCTATGGTGCCTGGGTGACTTACCTGCGCAACCACGCCAAGTATTCTGCCGATAATGCATGGACCCCCGGCAGTGCCTACGCAGGCTGAGCGCAAAACCAAAAAGAACAAAAGCATCCGTGATGCCCTGCCCCGGGAGGGGGAGAGAAACATCACGGATGCTTTTTTGCAGCAAAAATCCCGTCCCCTGTACCAGTGATACGGAGGACGGGACGTTTTGTTTTTATGGAGAAGGGCAGAGGGACGAATTACTTCATCTTGCTCTTGGCCTTCATGCGCTGCTCGTGGTTGAGGATCTGCTTGCGGATGCGCAGGTTCTCGGGAGTGACCTCCAGCAGCTCGTCCTGAGCCAGGAACTCGAGGCAGCCCTCGAGGCTCAGCTTGCTGATGGGGATGAGGCGCAGAGCGTCGTCAGAGCCGGAAGCACGGGTATTGGTCAGGTGCTTGGTCTTGCAGACGTTGACATCGACGTCCTCGCCGGAAGCGGTGTAGCCGATGACCATGCCCTCGTAGACCTTCTCGCCGGCGCCCACCAGCAGAGTGCCGCGCTGCTGCGCGTTGAACAGGCCGTAGGTGACGGCCTCGCCGGTCTCAAAGCTGACCAGAGAACCGGTGGAGCGGTTGGCGATCATGCCAGCCCAGACGTCATAGCCGTCGAAGATCTGGTTGATGATGCCCTCGCCGTGGGTATCGGTCAGGAACTGGTTGCGGTAGCCGAACAGGCCGCGGCTGGGCATACGGAACTCCAGACGCACACGGTCGGAACCCAGAGACTCCATCTGCTGCAGGATGGCCTTGCGCTGGCCCAGACCGGTCATGACAGCACCCTGATACTGGGAGGGAACGTCGATGACGACGTGCTCCATAGGCTCGTAGGTCTTGCCATCGATGACCTTGGTCAGAACGTGCGGGGGAGAGACCTGCAGCTCATAGCCTTCGCGGCGCATGGTCTCGATGAGGATGGACAGATGCATCTCACCACGGCCCATGACACGGAAGGAATCGGTGGTGGCGGAATCCTCCACCTTCAGAGCGACGTCCTTCAGCAGCTCTTTCTGCAGACGGTCACGGATCTGGCGGCTGGTGACATACTTGCCCTCACGGCCGGCCAGCGGGCTGTCGTTGACGGAGAAGGTCATCTCGACGGTGGGGTCGTTGATCTTCACGAAGGGCAGCGGCTCGATATTGGAGGGGCTGCACAGGGTGTTGCCGATGGTGACGTCGGGCAGACCGGAGAAAGCCACGATGTCGCCTGCGGTGATGTTGTCGCAGGGCTGACGGCCATTGGCCTGGAAGTCATACAGCTTGGTCAGACGGCCGCGCATCTTGAGGTCGGGGTTGTGCCAGTCGCACACGACCACTTCCTCGCCCACCTTGGCGACGCCGTTCTGGATGCGTCCGATGCCGATGCGGCCAACGAACTCGTTGTAGTCCACAGAGGACACCAGCATCTGGAAGGGAGCCTCGGGGTCGCCCTCGGGCGGCTTGATGGTGCTCAGCAGGGTGTCGAACAGGGGGACCAGGTCAGTGCCGGGTACATCGGGGTCAAGGCTTGCAGTGCCATCACGGCCGCAGCAGAACAGCATGGGGCAGTCCAGCTGCTCGTCGGTAGCGCCCAGGTCCATCAGCAGGTAGAGGACTTCGTCGATGACTTCCTTGATGCGGGCGTCGGGACGGTCGATCTTGTTGATGGCGACCACAAGGCTCAGATTCTGCTGCAGAGCCTTCTGCAGCACGAAACGGGTCTGGGGCATGCAGCCCTCAGCAGCGTCCACCAGCAGCAGAACGCCGTTGACCATCTTCAGCACGCGCTCGACCTCGCCGCCGAAGTCGGCGTGGCCCGGGGTATCGACGATATTGATCTTGACGCCCTTGTAGGTGCAGGAGCAGTTCTTGGCCAGAATGGTGATGCCGCGCTCACGCTCGATGTCACCGCTGTCCATGACACGCTCAGCCACAGCCTGATTGTCGCGGAAAGCGCCGCTCTGGCGCAGCAGGGCGTCCACCAGCGTGGTCTTGCCGTGGTCAACGTGAGCGATGATAGCGACATTGCGCAAATCGTTACGAACCATAAAATACAACCTCTCTATTTTGAATCTCAGTAGAAGTTACGTCATACGATTTAAGTTTATATCATCCGGGGGTGGTTTGTCAAGATTGTATAAAAATTTTTTGATGGATTCGGCGTTTTGCCTGAGAATCGGTTATCGATTTGGGCGGCATTACAGCGCGAAACGTGATATACTTAATGTACTAAAGTTGGATGATCCCGTTGGAGGTGTGTCTATGAAACTGACGTTTTTGGGTGCCAACCACGAAGTGACCGGCAGCTGTACCCTCTTGGAAGCGGCGGGACAGCGCTACCTCATCGACTGTGGTATGGAACAGGGCAAGGATGTCTATGAGAACCAGCCCATCCCCGTTGCGCCGGGCGAGATCGACGGCGTGCTGGCCACCCATGCCCATATCGACCACACGGGCCTTCTGCCTCTTCTGGTGCGCAACGGCTTCCGGGGCAGGATCTATGCCACCAGCCCACGGCAGAACTGTGCAGCATCATGCTGCGCGACTCGGCGCACATCCAGGAATTCGAAGCCGAGTGGAAGAACCGCAAGGGCCAGCGCTCCGGCGCAGAGCCTGTGGAACCCATGTACACCATTCAGGACGCCGAGGCAGCCATCGCGCTGTTCCGGGGCTATGATTACAATAAAGAGATCGAGCTTGCGCCCGGCATCGTCATCCGCTTTGTGGATGTGGGCCATCTGCTGGGCTCGTCCAGCATCGAGATATGGGTGACGGAGAACGGCGCGACCACAAAGCTGGTCTTCTCCGGCGACATCGGCAACCTCGACCAGCCGATCATCAAGGATCCCACGTATCTGAAGGACGCGGATTACGTCTTTATGGAGTCCACCTACGGTGACCGCAGCCACGGCCCGCGGCCCGACTATGTGGCCGAGCTGGCGAAGATCCTGCAGCGCACCTTCGACCGCGGCGGCAATGTGGTCATCCCGAGCTTTGCAGTGGGCCGCACCCAGGAACTGCTCTATTTCATCCGCGAGATAAAGGAAAAAAATCTGATCACCGGCCACGGCTGCTTCCCGGTGTACATCGACAGCCCGCTGGCCATCGAGGCCACCCGAATCTTCAAGGACACCGACTCCTCCTGCTTTGATGAAGAGACCAACGCCCTGCTGGCAAAGGGCATCGACCCCATTCAGTTCCCGGGCCTGAAGGTCAGCGTCACCAGCGATGAGTCCCGTGCCATCAACACCGACCCCGTGCCGAAGGTCATCATCTCGGCCAGCGGCATGTGTGAAGCGGGCCGTATCCGCCACCACCTCAAGCACAACCTCTGGAGGAAGGAATGCACCATCCTCTTTGTGGGCTATCAGGCCGTGAACACGCTGGGCCGCTCTCTGCTGGAGGGTGCGGACAACGTGAAGCTTTTCGGCGAATCCATCGAGGTGCAGGCAGAGATCTGCCAGCTCACCGGCCTTTCGGGCCACGCCGACAGGGAGGGCCTGCTGAAGTGGGTCAACTCCTTTGAGCCGAAGCCCAAGCGGGTGTTCATCATCCACGGCGAGGATGAGGTGGAGAACATCTTTGCCCAGACCCTCACGGAGCAGGGGTTCAACGCCTGCGCACCTTATAATGGTGAGCAGTGGGCCATCGGTGCCGAAGGTGCAGTCTGCCTGAAGGAAGGCACCCGTATCCGCATCGAGCACCACGTCAGCGAGGGTGCAGCCCGTGCGGCTACCGTCTTCCAGCGCCTGCTCAATGCCGGCAAGCGCCTGCTACGAGTCATCGAGCACAACGAGGGCGGCGCCAACAAGGACCTCGCCAAGTTCGCCGACCAGATCAACGCTCTCTGCGACAAGTGGGACAGATGAGGCAAACATCCCGGCGGCATAGCCGCTCCGAAAATATCGTTCTGAAATAAAATGATGGAAAACCGACCCGAGTTCGTGTATCCTCACACGGCTCGGGTCGGTTCTTTTTTTGCGTCCAAAAGAGGAAAACACGGTTTTCTGTGCGCTTTTGCAAAAGTTTCCGACTATTTCATGAGAATCGTTGACTTTGAACATTCGAAATGCTACTATATGGCACAATAAAAGGCAAATATAACGAAATAAAGTTGTTTCATGAGTGCAGAGGCCGGCATCTGTGCTGGAAACGGCTCGAAGTTTTTGTCTGTGTGCGGATGGTATCGGCAGAAGCCTCCGCACAGGAAATGACTGCATTGCATCATTCGATCAAAAAGTCAACAAAAAGAAAGGTCGTGGGTTCTATCGCAATCAAGGAATATTCCATGTCCCGGGACTCCACCCGGCAGCTCTCACCCAACTTCAAAGTGCGGGAGTTTGCCTGCAAGGGCAGCGATGTTGTCCTCCTCGACGACGAGTTGGTGGTGCTGCTCCAGTGCATCCGGGAGCACTTCGGAAAGCCGGTGCATATCACCAGCGGCTACCGCACCGCCGCCCACAACGCCGCCGTCGGCGGCAGCAAGTCCAGCCAGCACCTGCTGGGCCGGGCGGCGGACTTCTACGTCGAAGGTGTAGATGTGGCCGTTGTGGCCGCCTACGCCGAGACCCTGCTGCCAGCCCGGGGCGGCATCGGGCGCTACCCGAAGGACGCAAAGCATCCCAAGCGCAGCACCGGCTGGGTGCATATCGATACCCGGGCGAATAAGAGCCGGTGGAGTATGTAAAGGAGTGAAGAAAATGAAGGATACCATTTGCACCGTCATCGGCCTCATCGGCGGGGCCATTGCCGCCTTGTTCGGTGGCTGGGACACCGCCTTGCAGACGCTGGTCATCTTTATGGCCATCGACTACATCACCGGTCTGGTGGTGGCGGGCGTGTTCCACGCCAGCCCCAAGACCAAGACCGGCGCGCTGGAAAGCAAGGCTGGCTGGAAGGGCCTCATCCGCAAAGGTGAGACTCTGCTCATCGTTCTGGTGGCCTGCCAGCTGGATGCCGTCATCGGCGGCAGCTTCGTCCGCGACGCAGCGATCATCGGCTTTTCGGCCAACGAGGCCATCTCCATCGTCGAGAATGCCGGCCTGATGGGTCTGCCCATCCCCGCAGCCATCACCAAGGCCATCGACATCCTCAAGCAGCGGGCCGAGACGCCCGAGAAAGGCAAGGACTGATATGAAAAAGAAGATCTCCGCCGGCACCCTGACCCGCACTGCTGTGCTGGGCCTCGCCCTGGCAAATCAGCTGCTCAGCGCAGCGGGTAAGCCTTTGCTTCCCATCGACAATGCCCAGCTCGAACAGATGATTTCCACCGGGTTTACCGTCGGCGCTGCGCTGGCCGCATGGTGGAAGAACAACAGCTTCACATCTGAGGCCATCGAGGCAGATGCATTCATGGCGAGGATGAAGAAGAGCGTACATTAAGCTGTCGCCCCTAACTGCATAGCATGACAACGCCCCCCGCTCCGGATGATCTCCGAGGCGGGGGCGCTTTTGTTTCATGGACTTTTCTACCACTACTTTACCACTACTTTGTATACTGTAATACTCGTATTTATCTACTGGTATTTGCCATTACCTGCAAAGCCAAATATAACGAAAAACCCGCATGAGCGCTGGATTTTCCAGCATTCACGCGGGTTTTGACTTTGGTGCGAGGGAGGGGATTTGAACCCCCAAGGATAAACCACACGCACCTCAAACGTGCGCGTCTGCCAGTTCCGCCACCCTCGCATATGAAGTTTTGACGCAATCTTGATTTCTCTCGGCCTTGAGGTCTAAGCCGTATCGCTGACTGCTCAAGTATAATACCATACTCCCCCGGCGATGTCAAGCGTTTTCATAGATTTTTTTGCCATTCATATCTTGTAAATGGAGTTTCCGTGCAGAAATGACTTAAGAAGGAGGTTTTTGGAAATGACTTTTTTCAGATCCAGCAAACATCAAAGATTGTTGTGGAGCCTTTTGCTGCTTTCTGTCGGGGCGGCGGCGGGGTTCGGACTGGGGATATTCTGCGGCGCAGAGCCGCCCGTAGGCTGCCGGGAAAGCGACCTGACCCCGGTGCCGGACGAAAGCTTCGTCTCCCCTGCCTCGGCGTCCTCCGTAGAAACGTCCCCGGAGCCGGAACCGATGCCCGAGAAGTGGGTCTGTCTGACCTTCGACGACGGCCCCAGCAAGACGACGCCGGACGTTCTGTCCGCGCTGAACCGTGCCGGGGTAAAGGCGACCTTCTTTGTAGTCGCCACCGGCAACAACGACAAATATCTTCCCCCTCATCTCTGAAGCTGCTGCCGCCGGGCATCAGATCGCGCTCCACTCCGCCTCCCACGAGTACAGCGACATCTACCAAAGTTCGGACGCTTACTGGAAGGACATCGACCTGTTAAAGGAGCGTCTCTCCCCTTACGTCCGGGCCGACGGCCTGCGGTATCTGCGCTTCCCGGGCGGCAGTACCAACACCGTGAGCCGCCGCTACGGCGGGCGCGGGCTGATGCAGCAGCTCAAAGAAGAAGTCACTGCAAAAGGCTACGCCTATGTAGACTGGAACGTCTGCGCCGAGGACGCCGTGGGCGGCAAGCCCAGTGCAGGCACCATCTTCCGCAACATCGTGCGGGAGACCGGCGAGCAGACCCAGTGCATCGTGCTGATGCACGACTCGGCCACCACCCGCACCACTGCCGAAGCCCTGCCCGACATCATCCAGTGGTACAAGGACAACGGCTTCACCTTCCTCACGGTAGAGCAGGCCGTCCCCCTGCCCACGACATAGCAAAAAGCCCCGGAGGGCCTGCCAGACGGCAGACTTTCCGGGGCTTTGGTGCGTAGGAGCAGCTTACTCAGCGGCCTGATTGAACAGGACGAAGGCACGATAAGCCATGTACAGGTCGGTCTTGTGGATGACCTCGAAGGGAGAGTGCATGGACAGCACAGGCACACCGATGTCGATGACGGGGATGCCGCGGTTGGCAACATACTTTGCGATGGTGCCGCCGCCGCCCAGGTCGAGGCGGCCCAGCTCACCGATCTGCCATGCAACGTCGTCGGCGTCCATCATGCGGGTGACATAGCCCACCAGCTCGGCAGAAGCGTCATTTGCAGCGCTCTTGCCGCGGCTGCCGGTGTACTTGAACAGCGCGATGCCGCGGCCTGCGTAGGTGCCGTTCATCGGCTCGAAAGCGCTGGCCCAGCTCGGGTCGTAAGCAGCGGTGACGTCGGCGGACAGGCAGACACTGTTGCGGAAAGCAATGATGTCGTCCTGACCGGCGGTGCGGCAGAGCTCCTGCATGAAGTGGAAGACGTACATGCTCTGCATACCGGTGACGCCGTCGGAGCCGATCTCTTCCTTATCGGTCAGGACGCAGACGGTGGTGAAGGCGGGATTCTTGGTGGCGATTTCGGCCATCAGAGCGGGATATGCATCGACGCGGTCATCGTGGCCGTAGCCGCCGATCATGGAGCGGTCGAAGCCGACGTCGCGGGACTTATAAGCGGGGACGATCTCGATTTCAGCGCGGGCAAAATCCTTCTCGGTGATGCCGTACTTCTCGTTGAGGAGGATCATGGTGTTCAGCTTGACAGCTTCCTTCACTTCCTCGTCGTCCACAGCGTCGGAGCCGATGAGGATGTTCAGCTCCTCGGCGCGGATGCCGTCGCTCAGCTTGCGCTCGCTCTGCTCAGCGCTCAGATGGGGCAGCAGGTCGGTGATGCAGAAGACGGGGTCGTTCTCATCCTCACCCACGTTCACAGAGACGGTGGTGCCGTCAGCGCGAGAGAACACGCCGTGGATGGCCAGCGGCATGGTACCCCACTGGTACTTGCGGATGCCGCCGTAGTAGTGGGTCTTAAAGTAGCTGAGGTGGTCGGACTCGTACAGCGGGGTCGGGCGCAGGTCCAGACGGGGGCTGTCGGTATGAGCGATGACCAGATGGAAGCCGTCCTCAAAGCTGCGGGTTCCGATGGTGGAAGCCACGACGGCCTTGCCCAGCTGGCTGAAATAGACCTTGTCGCCGGGGGCGTAGGTCTTCTTCGGGTCGAACTGCTGGTAGCCTGCCTCCTTGAGCATCTGCTCGCTCTCAGCAGCCACCTCGCGCTCGGTCTTGCCCGCGTCGAGGAATTTCTTGTAGCCCTCAGCGAATGCATGGGCCTCCTGCTTGACGGCGGCGGACTTGTCGCCGACGTAAGCGGGCTTAAACAGCAGCTTTTCAGCCAGCTGCTGGTTCGGAGTTTTTTCTGCCATAGGATCTCTCCTGCCTTTCTGTTTTCTTATATTTGTTGGAAGCTGTTTTCACAGCCATTGCACACCGTCTGAACGGCCTTTTTGCCCGCAGACTGCGTTGCTTTCTCTTGCGATCCGTCAGGATCGCTGCGAAAAATCGCCTTGCCTGCAAGCAAAAATCCTCGTTCATCCGGCACACTCTGGCCATGAAAACAGCTTCATCTATCAAAGACCCGCAGGTTTTTGGCCTGTCGGTTCTTCTTCATTGGTTGAGATTCAGCCGCCGTAGAGCCGGGTGTAGACGGCGTAGCTGGCGGTTATCTTTTCGACGTAATGGTGCATCTGGTTATAGGGGAAGCCTTTCAGGGTCTGCCCGTCGGAGGAATGCTCTTCCATCCGCAGCAGATTATCTACTGTCCCCCATCCGCTGTGGTAGGCGGCGGCGACGGTAGCCACATCGCCGCCGTACCGCTCCATGCAGAGATGGATGTAGTAGCAGCCGAAGCGGATGCTGACGTCAGGGTCGTAGAGTTCATCAAAGGTCAGGCCCTCATCCGGCGCAATCTTGCTGCGCAGCCAGATAAAGGTCTCCTCGGTCATCTGCATCAGCCCCCGGGCCTCCACGCTGGAAGTGGCGGCGGGGTCGAAGCCGCTCTCCGTCCGGATGAACGCATAGACCAGCAGCGGGTCGAGCTCGTATTCTGCGGCCCACTGCTCCACCTGCCGGCTGTATTTGCGGGGATAGAGCAGCCGGTCGGCCTCCCGGGCGAGGGGCGGCAGAGCCATCAGGAGCACTGCCGCGATGCAGACCAGCACCACCAGTCTGCGCAGCAGTCGGAACAGCGTTTTCAAGCGCAGCATCCCTCCCCGATGAGAGCGTCACAGAGCTCGTTTGCTGCCTTCGCCAGCGCCTCACGGGTGGAGGTGTTGGGCAGGATGTAGTCTGCCCTGGCGGTCAGCACAGCCTCCGGCGTCTGGGCGTTGAGGCGGCGGGCGGCCATCTCAGGCGAGATGCCGTCCCGGGCCGCGATGCGCTCCACGCTGACTTTAAACGGTGCCGTGACCACGCAGAGCTTGTCGCACTCGGCCTCTGCCGCCGTGCCGATGATGACCGCACCATCCAGCACAAAGAGCTTCGCCCCCGCCTGCTGCGCGGCCTGTTTGGCGGCGCGGATGCGTCGGACGATCTCCGGGTGGGTCAGCGCGTCGAGCGCAGCTTTCCCCTCGGGCGTTGCAAAGGCGCGGTCGGCCAGCAGGCGGCGGTCAAGGGTGCCATCTTCCTTTATAATATCTGCCCCGAAGCGCTCCGCCAGCCGGGGCAGCAGCGGCGAACCCGGAAGCAGGATCTCGCGGGAGAGCTGGTCGGCGTCGGCCAGCGGGATGCCCCGG
>ENA-OQAY01000101-OQAY01000101.1-human-gut-metagenome-genome-assembly--contig:-NODE-101-length-21831-cov-0.811740_pt1 | contig 21831 bp, 10 predicted proteins | sample MGYA00242740_ERZ504537 | MGnify/ENA primary metagenome ERZ504537 (study PRJEB26092, sample SAMD00036272) | human gut metagenome | host: Homo sapiens | study: EMG produced TPA metagenomics assembly of... | reverse complement strand
TCCAAGTGAAAGGACAATCTACCGTTAAAATAATCTTGGAGGAGGATACCGAAACACTGGATGAAGTGGTAGTGGTTGGTTATGGTGTTCAGAAAAAAAGTGATGTGACTGGTGCTATGGCACGTGTTACGAGTAAGGTTATAGAGGATCGTCCTGTTCAAAATGCTTTGCAGGCTATGCAAGGACGTGTGACAGGTGTGGATATTACGTCTAATAATCGTCCTGGTGAGTTGGGCGATATTCGTATTCGTGGTAATCGTTCTTTAACTGCGGATAATAATCCTTTATATGTTATTGACGGAATACCTATGTCAGCAGGTTCGATTGCTGATGTTAATCCGAGTGATATTGAATCTATGGAAATTTTGAAAGATGCTTCTGCTACCGCTATTTATGGCTCTCGTGGTGCTAATGGTGTTATCTTGGTGACAACCAAAAAAGGTAAAACGGGTAGAACTACTATTAATTATGATGGCTCATTTAGTTTTGGTTTCTTGGATTCAACAACTGATTATATGAATTCTGGTCAATTGTTGGATTATAATCGTCAGTCAGCTATTACGGGGGGTACTTATAATGGTAGATATGGTGACAACCTGATCCTGAGCGTGATAAAGCTTTATGGTTGAATCCCAATAATATGTCATATATGGATAAACGATTGGAAAAAGTATATCAGCAAAATGCTGATGGAACTTATTCTTATGATCCTTCACAATTAGAAACAACTGATTGGGGCGAATTGGTGACACGTACAGCATTTACTCATAATCATCAGATTTCTCTTTCAGCAGGAACGGAAACTTCCAAATTGTATGTATCATTGGGATATTTGGATCAGAAAGTACCTATGAAAGACCAAGATTTCAAACGTTATACAGCCAATATAAACGGTGAAATTATTCCGACTAAATGGTTGAAAGTGGGAATGGGATTGAATGCTACTCATTCTATTAAAAATTATGGTATTGTAAGTAATACAAGTAATACAGGAGCAAAAGACTCTTATGGTTTGGCTATGGATATGATGCCATGGGTACCGGCTTATAATGAAGATGGTTCTATACTGGAGGTTGCAAGTGCCGATGATCAGGCTTATCATAATCCTTTGAGAAATATAGATGATGCTTGGAATGAAACACGTTATTATGGCGTGAACTTCTCTTCTTATGCAGAATTGGATTTTGGACAATTTTGGGAACCTTTGAAAGGTGTAAAATGGCGTACGAATTTAGGCGCTCAATATCGTAACTCCCGTGTGGGTAGTTATTATGGTGAGGGATATACTAATCCTTTTAAAAATCCTGCAATGGCTCCTAATGTAGCCAATAATGAGCACAGTCAGAAGTTGTCATGGACATTGGAAAACTTGCTGTATATCAATAAAACAATAAAAGATATTCATTCGGTAAATATTACTTTGTTGCAATCAGCTGAACGTTATCGTACTGAAGGGTTGAACATGCGTGGATATGAAATCACATTTCCTTCTTCTTTGTGGTATAATATTGGTGCATCGAATAATGCAAAATATGCTCCAGGCTCCAATTTTTCTACTTGGTCAAGAGCTTCTTATATGGCACGTGTGAATTATGGATTGATGGATAAATATTTGTTGACTGTTACCGGACGATTTGATGGCGCTTCTATGTTGGCTGCTGGAAACAAATGGGATTTCTTTCCTTCTGCTGCATTGGCATGGCGTATGGAACAAGAGAAATGGATACAGCAAATTAATTGGATTAACCAATTAAAACTTCGTGTAGGATATGGTGTTACAGGTAACTCTGCTGTTAATCCTTATCAAACAGCAGGTTCTGTTACTTCTACCTATGCTAGCATCCCATTTGGTGTGGGCAATGTTTCGTCGAATACTATTGGTACAAAGACTAATATTATGCCTAACTATTCTTTAGGTTGGGAAAAAACTTCATCTTTAAATGTTGGTGTTGATTTTGGAGTCTTGGAGAATCGTATTAGTGGTAGTGTTGAATATTATATTGCTAAGACTTCTGATTTGCTGATGAATCAGTCTATTCCGGTAATTACCGGTTATGCACAAATCTTGAATAATGTAGGTAAGACAGAAAATAGAGGTTTTGAAGTTTCGTTGTCAACTGTAAATGTTAAAACAAAAGACTTCACATGGCAAACGGATTGGACTTTCTCTTTGAATAATGAAAAAATTAAAGAATTGGCCGGTGGTGCTACGTATGATTCAACAGGTCCTTGGATGGTGGGTGAGCCTTTGAATAGTTTTTATGATTTCCAGTATGACCGCATTTGGCAAAATACTCAGGAGGATAATCATTTGATGGATGTTTATCGTTCTTTGGGATTGACTTTCCTTCCTGGACAATATAAGATTGTGGATCAACCATTAGTTGAAGTTCCACAAGGTACAGAAGGATCAAAGACTGTAGAAATAAAAGATGCTGCAGGTAATAAAACAGGTGAAGTTGTTTCCTATATGGATAATGGATTTGGTAAATTTGATGATAATGATAAGAAAATTTATAATAAATCTCCTAAATGGACAGGCGGTATCAATAATTCATTTACCTATAAGAACTGGAATTTGAGCTTCTTTACTTATTTTCGATTTGGTAATACTTATTATGGTCTGACCCAGACTATTGGTCGTCGAATTGAAAAAGATACATGGTCACCAACTAATACAGATGCAAAGTTTGCTCAGCCTACTACTGCAACTCGTGAAACTAAATATGACTATGTAAGAAATTATACAAAAGGAAATATGGTTCTTATAAAGAATATAGCTTTGTCTTATACAGTTCCTCAAAGTTGGTTGAAGAAGTGTGGTGCAAGCAGTGCACAGGTATATGCTCAGGTATTGAATCCGTTCCTTTTTGGTGGAGAATTGGTTAAAGCTGGTATTAATCCGGATGATTTGACTGGTTGGGATGCAGGTAATCATATTGGTGGACAAACTAATAATACTTGTATTACTCGCAGTCTTGTTTTGGGAGTAAGATTGGGCTTCTAATTGATAGTATTGATTTTATAATATGAAGAAAATGAAAAAATATATATTAGCTGGTACATTTGCACTTGCATTGGCAAGTTGTTCTGATAGTTTCTTGGAAGAAAAAATGGTATCTTCCATAACACAGGACTATTTGAATACTGAAATAGGTTTGGATCAATTGATTGTGAGTTCATATAATTCGGTTCGTTTTCCTTTGTTGTACACTGAAGGTCTGCATATGTTGGAAACAGGTCATGATTGTGCTATGAAAAGTGGTGCGACGTCATTGAATAAGTTTGCAATATCTGAGTGGTCTCCTTCGGGGCTCATAGGAAATCAGGCTAATCAGTTTATGGGATTTCAGTCAAAGCAGCAGGCTGGATTTTTGATCAATGGCTATCCGATTATCGATAATTGTAATAAGGCTATTACTGCTATTCGTTCAGGGGATGCTTTAGGAAAATATGCTTCTGACCCTTCTTTTGCAGCAGCACGTTTGTCTGAGGTGTTATTTAATCGTGCTTACGTGTATTATTTGCTGAATACAGTTTTTGGTGATGTCTATTTTTCAACGGAAAGTAGTACTTCTTTGCCTTCAAATTATCAATATACGCGTACTCCTGCATCTGTCATGTTCAAGGAACTGATTGGTGATTTGCGTTATGCGGTGGAGCATTTGCCAGAGCAATATAGTGAAGCTGAATATGGACGTGCAACAAAATATGCAGCGGCTCATTTATTGGCTAAGATTTATTTGAATCGTTATCAAGGTAAAGAGTATGGTACTCCTGAATATGGTCGTAGAGCTGATGGAACGATAGATAATAGCAATGAAAAGTCATATTTGGGTATGCTTTATAAAGGTGAGGGGGCTGCGGATTTGGATTCTTGTATTTATTATGCTAATATGGTGATTAATGCTCATCCGTTGGTAGATGATTATCATGAATTGTTCCGCCATGACCTAGGTGATTTCTCGAATGAAAAGACAACAGAGAATGTTTTGAACGCAGTATTTTCAGAAAGTGGTGATAACTATCGTTACGGTGTACGTGCTTTGACTTTCTTTGTCGGTGATTATGCAGGTGACAAGTATGGTATTCCTAGTCGTTTGTGGGAATATGGCGGTAAGTCAAATCAAGGTTTTTGTAATGATGATTTTGGTATAGATGTATTTACAGACAAACTAAATGACTCTCGTTATCAAAAAAACTTTCCGTTTGGAATATGTGACAGGCATAAACACTTCGGGAGCTTCTACTCCCAGTGCAAATGGAGATTATTATGCTTACAATGATGAAAGAAATAAAACGTATGTTTGGAATGAGGAACAAGCAGCTTATTTCAATGAACATATTTTGCCTACTTATAATCGTCCTTCTTGGGGAGGTCGTAAAGCTGTGGCGGGAGAACATAAAATGGGAACAGGAGATATCTCACGTGCTATGATTGAGAATACAAAAGAAACCGCTATTGATGTGGAGGTTATCAATGCTCAGCCATATCCTGTATTTGCCAGATGGGTGAAAGATGGCAATAAGTATTATTATCGCCCACAAATTGTTGGTAATGATGATTATTCGTTTGCCGATAGTAAAATTTTCTATGGATTGGAGAATACTTCTAAAACAGGTAAGGTTACAAATATGAAGTATGATGATCCTAATCGTGGTGCTTTGGATAGTGAAAGTGGAGGTCGGGATATTCCGGTTATGCGTTCTGCTGAAATGTACTTGGTGCGTGCTGAGGCTTATGGACGTAAGGGAGAATACGGTAAAGCAATTGAAGATATTAATGTATTACGCAGACGTGCAGCCTTTAAACCTGGTGAAACTCGTAATGAAGTACTTGCACGTTTATATCCTGGACATGAAAATTTAAGTAACGAGTCACAACAATGGCCGTATGAAGTAGATAATAATAGTTATGATGCAATAAAGGTCGATGCTTCATATTGGGATGGAACTTCCGAAAAATCAAAATTAGAAAATTATACTCCTGTTGCTGATACTCCGGAAAAACGTTTTCTGGAATTTATATATAATGAATATGCGAGAGAGTTCAATGAAGAATTTATCTACTATGGAGTGATTCACCATGCAGGTGTTCAAGCTCAGCGTATTCAGTGGCATAACCAAATGGGAGCAAATTCGGCTAATAACACTTATCCGGTAGGTTCATGGGATGTTTCTGATAATGTGAATGGTGGTAATGGTCAAACAGGAAATGCTAAAGGCAATTTCCAGAATTATATGACATTGAAACCATTCTCTAGAACTTTCATAGAGTTGCTGACAGATGAAAATGGTGTGTTGTTGGATGAAGCTGCAAAAAAAGCTTATCAGAATTATGGATATTAATTAAATTGATAATATCAATATGTTCTTGGAAATGAGGTTAATTAGGAAATTTGATTAACTCGTTAAAAAAGTAAGGTGGCATTGTCGGTGTTACCTTACTTTTTTTATGAGTTAACTAAAAGTGAACAATTAACCATATAAATGGATAAAATTCTATTTGATATAATTTCTCTCATGCATAAATTTGTCGTATCAGATAAAAAATGACATGCTATGAGAAAGACATTTTTAGCTATTACATTATTTTTAGCTTTTAGTAAAGCCGCATTGGCTCAGTTTGGAAACTGCACTGCATCGGAAATGCGGACTTATGTAGATAGTGCGACCGGCAATACTATCACTATGTTGACCGATACGATGAAGAATGACCGTTTTCTTTATCAGACTGATCCCATGTGGACAGCTGATGGCAAATATTTATTGTTCAGGTCTTCCAGCCGTGGAAATGACAAAGAGGTAGAAAGTACGCTTCCTAACGGAGAAAAACGTAAATGGACTCCTACACAAATTTATTTTATTGAAATGGCCACCGGTAAGATTATTCAAGCTACGGAAGGACCGAACTTGGGCAGTGCTTTTTTGGCTAATAAAACGAATCGTATGTTTGTCAGCCGGAAAGAAAAAGAAAACTGGAACATGTATGTGATGGACTTGGATAAATTCTTTGCCGATGTAAAACAAGGAAAAGTAGGTAAACCATCCGCTTATGAAACTTTCATAGGCACTTTTCCCACTGAGATGGGACGTCCGGGAGGATATGCTGTGGATTGCAATGATGATTATGCCTACATAACTGTTGAGCGTGAGGGTACGGAAGAGGAAAAGGAACGTATGATGAAAAACGCTTTCTTGCCTGAAAGTAACCAGCCGGTAAAGATAAAGCCAACTCTTTGCGGAATTCGTAAAATGAATCTCAGTACAGGAGAAGTAACTAAGGTTATTGATACGGAATTTAAAACAGGCCACATACAAGCCAGCCGTTTTACTCCGGGTGAAATTGTTTTTTGTAACGAAACCGGTGGCGATGCCCATCAGCGTATGTGGTTTTGCACGGCAGATGGAACAGTCTTTAAACCTTTATATAAAGAAACTCCGCTAGATTGGGTGACTCATGAAACTTTTGCAACCAAAGATTTTGTATATTTCAATATCTTAGGATTTCAGCCGCGCCTTCGCAAACAGGCAAGTGGTATTGTGCGTATCAATTTGCGTACAGATGATGTAGAGTTGATAGGGCAGGTAGAATTAGAAAAAGACCGCCAAGCGATTGACGGCCAATTGGTAGGAAGAGGTTTCTGGCATTGTAATGCCAGCCGTGATAATAAATGGGCTGCCGGAGATACTTTTGGAGGAAATGTATGGTTGGTTAATGTACAGACCGGGGAGCGTCATTGGTTGGCGTCGGATACCAAGATGAAACCAGATCATGCACATCCCAGCTTTAGTCCGGATGGTACGAAAGTTCTTTTCCAATCCGGACATTTTACAAATGGAAAAAGATTGAATTTAATGATGGTGGATATTTCATCCTTTAAATAAAGTAAGGTTGGATATGAAAAATACACGTAAGATATTATTTTCCGCAGCTTTGTTGTCTTCAGGGCTTACGATGGCCCAGACTACAACGGCAGAGAAATCGCCCAATGTTATTTATATTATGGCGGATGATTTGGGAATAGGTGATTTGGGATGCTATGGTCAGCGTCAGATTAAGACACCGAATATTGATGGGATAGCTCAGAATGGGATGAAGTTTATGCAGCATTATTCCGGTTCTACGGTCAGTGCTCCGTCCCGTTGTGCTCTGATTACAGGAAAGCACATGGGACATGCCGCAATCAGAGGAAATGCAAAAGTGGCAGGTTCGGATGGATTGTTATATGAAACTCCGCTTCCTGCCGGTGAAGTTACTGTAGCCGATATTTTTAAAACAAAGAATTATGTTACCGGATGTGTAGGCAAATGGGGAATGGGAGGACCGGGTACGGAAGGTATGCCCGGTAAACATGGTTTTGATTATTTCTACGGTTATCTGGGACAACGTTTTGCTCATAGTTATTACCCTGAGTTCTTGCATGAGAATGAGCAGAAAATTATGCTGGATGGGAAATATTATTCGCATGACTTGATGTTGGAAAAGGCTTTGAATTTTATTGATGAAAATGCGCAGAAACCTTTCTTCCTTTATTTTTCACCGACCATACCCCATGCGGATCTTGATATAATGGGGGAAGCGATGACGGAGTATGAGGGGGAATTTTGTGAAACTCCTTTTGGAGGAAGCAAAGACGGTTATAAATCGCAGCAAACTCCGCGTGCGGCGTATGCGGCGATGGTTACTTATTTGGATAAAAGTGTGGGTTTGATTATTAAAGAATTAAAAGAGAAAGGTTTGTATGATCATACGATAATTGTTTTTACTTCCGATAATGGAGTCCATTCGGAGGGAGGGCACGATCCATCTTATTTTGACAGTAATGGTCCGTTTAGGGGTCAGAAAAGAGATTTATATGAAGGAGGTATCCGTACTCCGTTCGTCATTCAATGGCCGGGAGTTATTCCACAAGGGGTAGTTACCAATCATATTTCTGCATTTTGGGATTTTTTGCCTACTATAGGTGAATTGGTGCAGGCGGATATACCTCAAAATATTGATGGTATATCTTATTTGCCTACTCTTACGGGAAAAGGTATTCAGAAGGAGCATGATTGTATTTATTATGAGTTCTTTGAATTTGGAGGAAAGCAATCTATTATGACACCTGATGGTTGGAAGTTGGTGAGACTGGAAGTTAGTGACCCGTCTAAAACTTATGAAGAATTGTATAACATTTATACAGATCCGGCAGAAACTACTAATGTGATAAAGCAATATCCTGATGTGGCAAGGAAATTAAAGAATATGATAGGTGGTCAACGTGTTGAAAATGCCCGTTTCCATTTTTAAACAAGTAAGATTTATGAAGCAATCCTTATTTTTAAAGAAATGCAGTAAGTTCTGTTATGTACTTTTTGCAGTTTGTGGCTGTTTGGCTTGTACACAGAATCAGAAGATTGAATGGCCGCAAGTGACTAACGAGACCAAGCCTTGGACGCGATGGTGGTGGGAAGGCAATGCGGTCAGGACTACTGATTTGGATACGGTTATGCGTAAGTACCAGGAGGCAAATCTGGGGGGATTGGAGATCACTCCTATTTATGGAATACATGGTTATGAGGACCGCTTTAAAGATTTTCTTTCTCCGGAATGGGTTGATTTGTTTCTGTATACTTTGCAGGAAGCAAAGCAGTTGGGGTTAGGTATTGATCTGGCTAATGCTTCGGGATGGCCGTTTGGAGGACCTTGGGTCACTCCCGAAGATGCGTGCAAGACGGTGGCTTATAAAACTTATCAATTGAAAGAAGGTGAACAATTGGGTGAACCTGTCCGGTATAAAGAAGAAGGCTTTGTCAGATTGGCAGGGCATACTCCGGTAAAACTGGCGGATTTGAAAGAACCGGTCAGTGCGAATGCTGATTTACAGACATTGGCATTGGATCAGGTACGATATAAAAAGGAACTGCCTTTGATTATAGTAACCGCTAATAGTGATAAAGGTGAATGTCTCGACTTGACTTCAAAAATAAAGCCGGATGGTACATTGGACTGGACGGCTCCTCAAGGTGACTGGACTATTTGTGCTCTGTTCCAAGGTCATCATGGGAAAATGGTAGAACGTGCAGGGCCTGGTGGTGAAGGTGATGTGATAGATCATTTTTCAGCTTCGGCCATTGATCATTATCTCAGTAAATTCGATGAGGCTTTTAAAGGAAAGGATATCAGTTATCTGAGGTATTATTTTAATGACTCTTATGAAGTGGACGATGCAAGAGGCGAGTCGAATTGGACTCCTGCTTTTTTTGAAGAATTTCAAAAGTATAGAGGATATGACTTGCGTCAGCACTTACCTGCATTGTTAGGTATTGACACACCAGATAAAAATGCAAGAGTGTTATATGATTATAGACAAACCATAAACGATTTATTGATAAATCATTATTCTATTCGTTGGCAACATTGGGCGGCAAAACAAGGAAAGGGTATAAGGAATCAGGCTCATGGCTCTCCTGCCAATATTCTGGATTTGTATGCAGTGAGTGATGTGCCCGAAATAGAGGGGCGTGATTTAGTCAGTATAAAAGCAGCTCCGTCTGTAGCTCATACAGAAGGAAAGAAACTCTCATCTTCAGAAAGTGCGACTTGGTTGAATGAACATTTTCAATCGAATCTGGGAGATGTAAAGAAAGCGCTTGATCTTTTCTTTTTGGGGGGTGTGAATCATATTTTTTATCATGGTACTTGTTTTAGTCCACAGGATGCTTCTTGGCCGGGATGGTTATTTTATGCGGCAGTCCATTTTCATCCGAACAATCCGTTTTGGGAGGATTTTAAATATTTGAATCAGTATGTTACTCGTGTGCAGTCATTTTTACAGGATGGCACTCCTGATAATGATGTTCTTTTATACTATAACATAGCCGATGTGATGTCTGAGCAAGGGAACAGAAGCCTTCAACACTTTAGCGGATTGGATCGTAATATGTTGGAATCTTCGGTCAGAGAAAGTGCGGTAACTTTAACAGAGAATGGTTATGCATGGGATATGATTTCTGACAAGCAACTTCTTAAAACTAATATTGAGAAAGAAATGATTGTAACGCCTGGTGCCGCATATAAAACCGTTCTTGTTTCGGCGGCGCAATATATTCCTTATGAAACAATGGAAAAACTGATGGCTTTGGCTGATGAAGGTGCTACCGTTGTGTTTTATAAGGGAATTCCTCAAGATATGGCCGGAATGATTCTTTCGGAAGAAAAACAGGCTCATTTTAAAGAAATGCTGGATGCTTTGGACTTTCATGCTGAAGGTGCTGTTAAATGTGCTCGTGTAGGTAAGGGGAAGATTTGTTTGTCAGATGATATTAATGCTCTGATGAATGAGGCGAATGTGGGTGCTGAGAAAATGTATCAGGCAGGTCTGCAATGTATCCGAAGAAATAGTGCGACGGGAAAATATTACTTTATAGAAAATAGTAGCGACCGTAAAATAGAGGATTGGATTCCACTTCGTACAGAAGCTCGGAGTACGGCGATTTTCAATCCAATGACTGGTGCTAGTGGTTTGGCTGCTATGAAACGCAATGACGGGCAAACAGATGTTTACCTGGAATTGAATCCGGGTGAAACTGTCATTGTATCAACTTCCAGTCAGAATTTTACAGGAGATGCCTATGCTTATTATCAAAATGCAGGTGAGCCAAATCCAGTTTCCGGCAGTTGGACTGTTTCTTTTGTTCAAGGAGGTCCTCAACTTCCTGCTTCTATAACGGTTGACAGTTTGGGCTCATGGACTGATTTTGTAGGGGATGAATATAAAGCTTTTTCTGGAACAGCCGTTTATACGACTACTATAAATAAGGTGCCTGTAGCAGATGTGATCAAATTGAACCTTGGAACTGTGGCAGAAAATGCATCTGTCTATTTGAATGGAGAATATATAGGTACAGTGATTGACTCTCCTTATCAATTGTATATCCCTGCTGAAAAATTCAAAGGACAGGATGAGTTAGTTGTCAGAGTAGCCAACTCTATGGCGAATCGAATTGCTTATATGGATAAGAAGGGAGTGGACTGGAAGATTTTCTATAATGTAAATATGTCTGCAAGGAAAAAGGAAAATGTGAAGAATGGTATCTTTGATGCTTCTGATTGGGAACCAAAATCTTCAGGGCTATTGGGACCTGTAACGTTGACTCCGGCTATGGTGAAGCAATGAATTATATAGTCCTGATGTTGCAACCTATAGAATAAATGTTTCAGGGTATTTGTGTAATATATTGAGTATTAATGTGATATGTAAATATGTGCAACATGAATACCCTGAAATTTCGTTTTGAACGAATTTCTATATAAATGTATCTTATTCTATGGTAGGCAAGAGGACTTTATGCTAGTTTTGCAACAAACAATTTGAGATAGCTATGAGAAACAAAATTCTTTTATTTTTATTGACTTTTATAGGAATAAGTCAGATTGCGGCAGCATCAGCTGTTCGTGATAAATACAATTTTAATTCTGAATGGTTACTTTATGTTGGTGATATACCGGAAGCCAAAGAAGTACGTTTTCAGGATACGGATTGGAAGAAAGTAACATTACCACGTCCTTTTAATGAAGATGAAGCTTTTCGTTTAAGTATAGAACAACTGACGGATACAATCATGTGGTATCGTAAGCATTTCCGTCTGCCTGCCGATAGCAAAAACAAAAAAGTCTTTGTTGAATTTGAAGGGGTCCGTCAAGGAGCTGATTTTTATATCAATGGTGAATATATCGGCTTGCATGAAAATGGTGCGATGGCTGTAGGTTTCGATTTGACTCCTTATATTAAATATGGACAAGAGAATGTAATGGCAGTCCGCATTGATAATAACTGGAATTATAAGGAACGTGCCACTGATACTAAGTATCAATGGAGTGACCGTAATTTTAATGCCAATTATGGAGGGATTCCTAAGAATGTGTGGCTTCATGTTACTGATAAACTTTATCAGACACTTCCCTTGTATAGTAATTTAAAAACGACCGGTGTCTATATCTATGCGGAGGATATTCGTGTAAAATCTCGTAAAGCCGTAGTTCACGCCGAATCCGAAATAAAAAATGAATATAATCGGGATAAGCAAGTCGCTTATAAGGTTGAAGTGTGTGATCGTGACGGGAAAAGCATAAAAAAGTTTTGAGGGTACTCAGACGGTAGTAAAACCGGGTGAAACTGCGACTTTGGAAGCTTCAGCAGAAATAGACGGACTTCATTTCTGGAGTTGGGGATACGGATATTTGTACACAGTAAAAACCAGTTTATGGGTGGATGGCAGAAAAGTAGATGAAGTGGCTACCCGTACCGGTTTCCGTAAAACTCGTTTCGGCAAAGGAATGATTTGGTTGAATGACCGGGTGATTCAGATGAAAGGTTTTGCACAGCGTACCAGTAATGAATGGCCGGGAGTCGGTATGAGTGTTCCTGCATGGCTGAGTGATTATAGCAACGGTCTGATGGTGGAAGATAATGCCAACTTGGTTCGTTGGATGCATATCACCCCTTGGAAGCAGGATATTGAATCGTGTGACCGTGTCGGATTGATTCAGGCGATGCAGGCCGGTGATGCAGAAAAGGACCGTGAAGGCCGTCAATGGGAACAACGTACAGAATTGATGCGTGATGCCATTATTTACAACCGTAATAATCCGAGTATTTTATTTTATGAATGTGGAAACGAATCAATCAGTCGTGAACACATGATAGAAATGAAAGCGATTCGTGATAAGTATGACCCTCATGGAGGCCGTGCCATCGGTTCTCGTGAAATGCTTGATATTCGTGAAGCCGAATATGGTGGCGAGATGCTTTATATCAATAAAAGCAAACATCATCCGATGTGGGCCATGGAATACTGCCGTGATGAAGGTCTGCGCAAATATTGGGATGAATATTCTTATCCATATCATAAAAATGGGGAAGGAAATAATTCATTCCGTTCTGCAATGACTAATAAGGTCCAGAAAAAGGTGGATGCCCGTGCTTATAATCACAATCAGGATTCCTTTACTATTGAAAATGTAATTCGTTGGTTTGATTATTGGCGTGAACGCCCGGGTACAGGTGACCGTGTCAGCTCGGGAGGTGTGAAAATCATCTTCTCGGATACGAATACACATTATCGTGGTGTGGAGAATTATCGTCGTAGTGGTGTGACAGATGCCATGCGTATCCCTAAAGATCCTTTCTATGCACATCAGGTGATGTGGGACGGATGGGTGGATATAGAGAATCCCCGTATTCATATCGTTGGTCATTGGAACTATAAAGAAGATGTGGTGAAACCTGTTTATGTGGTATCCAGTGCTGAAAAAGTGGAATTGTTCCTGAATGGTAAATCTTTAGGAAACGGTCAAAGAGATTATCATTTCTTGTATACTTTCAAAGATGTGGCATTTGTTCCGGGCAAGTTGGAAGCTGTAGGGTATGATAAGAATGGAAAAGAATGTTGCCGCGCTGAATTGCAGACTGCCGGCAAGCCGGAACAGATTAAACTTAGTGTGATTCAAAGTCCTAAAGGCTGGAAAGCGGATGGAGCTGATATGGTATTGCTTCAAGTGGAAGTGATGGATAAAGATGGCAGACGTTGCCCGCTGGCTAATGATCTGATACATTTTGACGTAGAGGGACCGGCTGAATGGCGTGGTGGAATAGCACAGGGCAAAGATAATTATATTCTTTCAAAAGATTTGCCTGTAGAATGTGGAATCAACCGGGCTTTGATACGCTCTCTTACGACTCCGGGAGCAGTTCGTATAACAGCCAAGGCTGATGGATTGCAATCTGCCGAAATCAGTCTTTCTTCCGCACCGGTTGAAGTGAAGAATGGCTTGAGTAACTATATTCCGGGAGATGAACTGGAGGGCAGGCTGACCCGTGGAGAAACTCCGTTGACTCCTTCTTACAAAGATACGAAAGTCGATGTGAATATCTTATCGGCGGTTGCCGGAGCCAACCAGGATGAAGCGATAAAAAGTTTCGATGATAATGAATTGAGTGAATGGAAGAATGATGGCAGACTGAACAGTGCATGGATAACTTATAGTTTGGAACGTGCGGCCCGTGTGGATGAAATTTGCATGAACTTACCGGTTGGCGTTTGCGTAGCTATCCTTTGGAAATATATGCAGGTGATGAACTGATTTGGAGTGGTGAGACTGAAAAGAGTTTGGGATATATCCACCTGAATGTAAAACCTGTATTGACAAATGAGATAACCATTCGTTTGAAAGGTGCCAGCAAGGAAGGTGACGGTTTCGGACAAATTGTAGAAGTTGCTGCCCCTGCTGCGGGTGAGTTGGATTTGTTTAAGGCAAAAAATGGCGATAAGACTAATCACGAGTTACGTATTGTTGAAATTGAGTTTAAAGAGAATTTGTGGCAATAGAGATGTGGATATTTTTTAGAGGTAAAGATTGATAGACAGGAGTTTCTTTTTTTAGTAGATAGGCGGGGAAACTCCCCGCTTGTATTAAGGTTTTATAAATTGTTAGATGAAACATTGGATTATGATGAATATGCTTCTGCTTGTCGGAAGCATATTCGCTTTTTCCCAACCTTACAGTGGAGAAAAGCTTTCAAGAGGATTGATTGGAATTCCTACAGAGGATGGAATGTATTTTAGCTGGCGCATGACCTTGGAGGATGCAGCCGGATTACAATTTGATTTATACCGTAGTTCCGGTGGAGGTGCGGAGGTGAAATTAAATAGAACCGATAGATCGGACTTCCGATTTTTTAGACCGTACGGTTGATTATACGGTGGATAATCGTTGGACTTTAAAAGCAACTACCGGGGAAGTCGCTATCTGGACCCGTCTGAAAGGAGAGGAACGGAATCCTTATTTAAGTGTTCCTGTTTGTAAACCGGAAGACGGAGAAATAGCAGGTGAATCATTCACTTATACAGCTAATGATTGTAGTGTAGGTGATCTGGATGGTGATGGAGAGTATGAGATTATTTTAAAATGGTTTCCTTCTAATTCAAAGCGACCGCCACAACGTGGCTTTACCGGTAATACCTATTTGGATGCATATAAAATGGATGGAACAAGATTGTGGCGTATTGATTTGGGACCGAATGTACGTTCCGGAGCAGCCACTACTAATTTCCTGGTCTTTGATTTTGATGGAGATGGATGTGCGGAAATCTGTTGTAAGACAGGAGATGGTACTGTCGACGGACTGGGACATCGGATAGGAGATGCCCAAGCCGACTGGAGGACATGGGATAAAAAAAGTCCTACGTATGGTAAGATAGTAAATGGCCCGGAATACCTCACGGTTTTTGAGGGACGTACTGGAAAAGAACTGGATTCGAAAGAATATATTCCAACCCGTTATCCCTTGGATGGTTGGGGAGGTGTCGGTGGTAATTGTGGTAATGACAATACTGGTGGTCGTTCAGACCGTTTTACAGCTGGAGTAGCTTTTCTGGATGGAAAAACGCCTTCACCTGTCATGGTAAGAGGATGGTACGGACGGACGGTGGTGGCTGCATGGACTTTTACAAACGGGGCATTGAAACATACATGGACTTTTGATAGTGCGGCACCGGGTTGGGAGGCCTATTCGGGCATGGGAAATCATAGTGTGACCGTAGCGGATTTTGATGGTGATGGTTGTGATGAAATCTGCGTGGGGGCTATGACTGTAGACCATGATGGTAAAGGACTGTTTACTACGGGATTGCGTCACGGGGATGCTTTACATGCCGGACGTTTTATTCCTTCCCGCCAAGGTATGCAGGTTTTTGGCGTGCATGAAAATGAAGGCGATAATGAAATTGTAAAGCGTACTCCTGCCGTAGCTATGTTTGATGGAGCGACCGGAGAAATTATCTGGCAGGATGGTTTGGGACAAGATGCCGGTCGTGGAGTAGCTGCCGATATTGATCCGCGTTATGATGGAGCAGAGTGTTGGTGCAACATAGGAGGTTTGAGAAGAGGGGATACCGGAGAAATAATCAGTAATAGAAAGCCTGACTCCTGCAATTTTACCATTTATTGGGATGCCGATCCCTTAGCGGAACTACTGGATCATGTTTCCATCAGTAAATGGAATTGGAATACGGAAAGTACAGATTTATTATTGAAAGCCGAGGGAGTTGTTTCCAATAATGGAACAAAAGGTAATCCGTGTTTGTCGGGTGATATTTTAGGAGATTGGCGGGAAGAGGTTATTTGGGCCTCCGAAGACCAGACAGAATTACGTATTTATTCTACTACCATACCGGCTGTGGACAGACGTGCCACATGGATGAATGACCGTCAGTACAGGTTGGCGATAGCTTGGCAGAATGTAGCGTATAACCAACCGCCGCACTCTAGTTTCTAGCCTTGTCGCTACTCTGATTAGGATATATGTACTATTGGTTGAACGAATAAACAGGAAAATGAATGAATTTCTATTCTCCGGTTTGTTCGTTCATCTTATTTTTGTAAAAGATTTGAAATGCAATAAAAGAAAAACACTATAAATGTCATGAAAGGAAATAAACTTTGTTTATGCTTTTTGTTAGCTGCCGGAGTAGGATTGGGAGCACATGCTCAAAATAAAATAGCTGCTCCGATGAAGGATGTGAACCAAGTCGTTGATAATACGCTTGATAGTTTAAATGTGGTGCGTTCCGCCCGTCCTGTTTCAGGTTCCAGCCGGAAAGGGGATAATCCGGTGTTGTTCCTTGTTGGAAATTCAACGATGCGTACCGGTACTTTGGGCAATGGAAATAACGGTCAATGGGGATGGGGATATTTTGAACACGAATATTTTGATGAAAATAAGATAACTGTTGAAAATCACGCATTGGGAGGAACCAGCAGCCGTACTTTTTATAACCGGTTATGGCCTGATGTCTTGAAAGGAGTTCGTAAAGGTGACTGGGTTATCATAGAATTGGGGCATAATGACAATGGTCCGTACGATAGTGGCCGTGCCCGTGCCTCTATTCCGGGAATTGGCAAAGACAGTCTGAATGTGACTATTAAAGAGACAGGAGCAAAAGAAACCGTATATACGTATGGGGAATATATGCGTCGTTTTATTCATGATGTGAAGAAAAAAGGTGCTTATCCTGTTTTGATGTCTCTGACTCCTCGTAACGCTTGGGAAGATGCAGACAGCACTATTATTACCCGGGTGAATCAGACATTTGGATTATGGGCGAAGCAGGTAGCTAAAAAAGCGAGAATTCCTTTTATTGATCTGAATGATATCTCGGCACGCAAATTTGAGAAATTCGGCAAAGAAAAAGTAAAGTATATGTTCTATCTGGACCGTATTCACACAAGTGCTTTTGGCGCGCGTGTCAATGCAGAATCTGCAGCCGAAGGAATCCGTAATTATAAGGGGTTGGAACTGGCGCGTTATTTGAAACCGGCAGAAAAAGATACGGTTACGGGGGCTACCCGTAAAAAGGGGAATCCTGTATTGTTTACGGTGGGAGACAGTACAGTGAAGAATACTGATAAAGATGAAAATGGCATGTGGGGATGGGGAAGTGTTATTCACGAACTGTTTGACACAGAAAGAATTTCTGTAGAGAATCATGCGAAAGCGGGCCGCAGTGCGCGTACTTATTTAGATGAAGGGCGTTGGGATAAAATCTATCATGCACTTCAGCCGGGAGATTTTGTTTTGATACAATTCGGACATAATGATGCAGGTGACATAAACACAGGGAAAGCGCGTGCGGAATTACCCGGTTCAGGAAATGAAAGCAAGGTCTTCAAAATGGAGAAAACCGGCAGCTATCAAGTGGTTTATTCTTTCGGCTGGTATTTGCGTAAGTTTATTATGGATGTAAAAGAAAAGGGAGCTGTTCCTATTGTCCTGAGTCATACACCCCGCAATAAGTTTGATAATGGTGAGATAGAGCGCAATACAAATTCTTTTGGTAAATGGACGCGTGAAGCGGCAGAAGCGGCCGGGGCTTATTTTATAGATTTGAATAAAATATCAGGAGACAAGCTCCAAGATATGGGATACAATCAAGGTTTGCGTGTAGTAGGAACGTATTTCAATCATGACCATACCCATACCTCTTTGAAAGGTGCCCGTATGAATGCCCGGAGTATTGCTGACGGGCTGAAAGCTACGGACTGTCCGTTAAAAGATTTTTTAAAGTAAATGAAAACAAAGCAACATCGTATGAAAAATCTGTTTCTGTTTTTATTTTTATTAGTTGTCTTTACGTCAAAGGCACAGGATAATAGAGTATCCGGTTTGAACTCCCGCCAGTTTACTAAATACTGGAAGGTTGAATCGGAATCGCCTGATTATAAAGTGACGTTTCAGGGAGATACCGCTGAGATAGTATCTCCCAAGGGATTGACTCTTTGGAGAAAAGAGAAAATGAGTGGAAAAGTGACCATTGAATATGATGCATGTGTGGTGGTGGAGTCGGATGGAGATCGTCTGAGTGATTTGAACTGCTTCTGGATGGCATCAGACCCTCAATATCCCGATAATTTATGGAAGCGAGAAAAATGGCGTAGCGGTATATTCCTGAATTGTTATTCTTTACAGCTTTACTATTTGGGATATGGTGGTAATCATAACTCTACTACACGTTTCCGTCGTTATGATGGGGATGAGTCGGGTATTACAAATCCTAAAGCCCGTCCTGCTATTCTAAAGGAATATACGGATGCCGGACATTTGCTGAAGCCGAATCATTGGTATCATATCAAGATTACCAACGAGAACAATAGGGTTAGTTATTACATAGACGGTGAGCGTTTGGTGGACTTTAGGGATGCTGAACCGTTACGGGAAGGCTGGTTTGGTTTTCGTACCACTTTGTCGCGTACTCGTATTACAAATTTTAGTTATGAATGCTCATCGCAAGAAGCGGCTGCTGTTCCTTTGCAATGGATTGGTGAAACTCCCCGGCAGGATAAGGCCGTAAGTTTCGGAGTGCCTTTTGATAAAGGGGAAGTTTTCCGGAAACAAGCTACGGCTATCTGCAGAAAGTGGTGAGGATATTCCTATTGATACTTGGACTTTGGCTTATTGGCCGGATGGTTCTGTAAAGTGGGGAGGAATAGCAGGAGTTATTCCTGCCGGAACAGAAAAAATTGACTCTGGAAAAGGCGGTAAAGAAATCTAAGGCGAAATCCAAACTGCCGGATACAGATAAAAAAAAAGTCCGTTTCTGTGGCAGAAACATCACAGGGTATTCATATCTCTACCGGAGTCATTTCAGCATATATACCTCGTCAAGGCGAATTTTTGATAGATAGTCTGTTGTATAAAGGTGTGAAAGTAGGAGAAAAGGCTAGGCTTATATGCCATACGCAAAGCGAACCGGTACTTGAAAGTACTTCTCAAGTTTCTTTTACTAATTATATAGGAGAACTGAAATCTGTGACTGTAGAGCGTGCCGGTTCTGTGCGTGCACTTGTTAAATTGGAAGGGGTACACAAAAGTCCGAATGGTCGTGAGTGGTTGCCCTTTGTGGTACGGCTTTATTTTTATGGTGGCAGTGAGCAAGTGAAAATGGTGCATAGCTTTGTATATGACGGAGATCAGAACAAAGATTTTATTCGCGCCTTGGGAGTTCGTTTTGATGTTCCTATGCGTGAGGCTTTATACAATCGCCATGTAGCTTTCTCTTGTGCCGATGGTGGAGTCTGGAGCGAGCCCGTTCAGCCTTTGGTGGGACGACGCATACTTACATTGGATAAAACCGGAAATGGAGAATCTTCGTTACAGCAACAGCAGATGGAAGGAAAACGCATTCCTTCTTATGAAGCTTTTGACGAAAAGAACCGTGCTTTGCTTGATCATTGGGCTTCTTGGGACAGCTATCGTCTGTCCCAACTGACAGCAGATGCATTTTCAATCCGTAAACGTGCCAATGACAATAATCCTTGGATAGGTACTTTTTCCGGTACACGTAGTGAGGGTTATGCTTTTGCCGGAGATATAACCGGAGGTATGGGGCTTGAGTTGCATGATTTCTGGCAGTCTTATCCGTCTTCTATTGAAATCTCGGATGCAAAAACTCCGGTGGCTGCTCTTACCGCATGGATATGGAGTCCGGATGCTGAGCCGATGGACTTGCGCCATTATGATAATGTTGCTCATGACTTGAATGCCAGTTACGAAGATGTACAAGAAGGAATGAGCACCCCTTACGGGATTGCCCGTACAACGACTTTTACCTTGATACCTCAGGGTGGTTATAGCGGGAAGAAAGCTTTTGCAGAACAAGCTAAACAATTTGCCGGACCGGGAGTGCTGATGCCTGTACCTGAATATTTGCATGCCAAGCAGGCATTTGGTGTTTGGAGCCTTCCCGATCGTAGTACTCCTTTCCGTGCCCGGGTGGAAGACAGGCTGGATGCTTATATCAGCTTCTATCAAAAAGCGATAGAACAAAACAAATGGTATGGCTTTTGGAATTATGGGGATGTGATGCATGCATACGATCCTGTCCGCCATACCTGGCGTTATGACATCGGAGGTTTTGCATGGGATAACACGGAACTGGCTTCTAATATGTGGCTATGGTATAATTTCCTGCGTACCGGACGTGCTGATATCTGGCGCATGGCGGAAGCCATGACCCGTCATACGGCGGAAGTGGATGTATATCATATCGGTCCGAATGCAGGATTGGGTAGCCGGCACAACGTCAGTCATTGGGGATGTGGAGCTAAAGAAGCACGGATCAGTCAGGCTGCCTGGAATCGTTTCTACTATTATCTTACTACGGACGACCGATGCGGTGATTTAATGACCGAGGTAAAAGATGCCGATCAGAAATTGTACACGCTGGACCCCATGCGTCTGGCACAACCTCGCAGTCAGTATCCTTGTACGGCACCTGCACGTCTCCGCATCGGTCCCGACTGGTTGGCATACGCCGGAAACTGGATGACTGAATGGGAGCGTACCGGCAATACGGCTTATCGTGACAAAATTATAGTCGGGATGAAAAGTATTGTGGCACTGCCCAACCGTATCTTTACAGGTCCGTTGGCTTTAGGTTATGATCCGGCTACAGGGATTATTACCAGCGAATGTGATCCCAAGTTAGAAAGTACAAATCATTTGATGACTATCATGGGAGGTTTTGAAGTCATGAATGAAATGATCCATATGGTTGATTATCCCGAATGGAATGAGGCATGGCTTGATCTTGCCGCCCGTTATAAGCAGAAAGCATGGGAGTTAAGGAAGAATCGTTTCCGTATATCCCGTTTGTTGGGATATGCAGCCTATCATACCCGTAATGCAAAAATGGCGGAAGAGGCTTGGACAGATTTGTTTTCCCGCTTGGAACATACTCCGGCTCCACCTTTCCATATAGAAACTATTCTTCCGCCGGAAGTTCCCGCTCCTTTGGATGAATGTACAAGTATCAGTACCAATGATGCCGCCCTTTGGAGTCTGGATGCCATTTATATGCAGGAAGTGATTCCGGTGGATGGTGAATAAATGATGTGAAGATTATCGTTAGGTATGGATTACATGGATTCCACAAGGTGTTTTATTCTTTTTGTGGAATTCGTGTAAAATCAGTAACAGACAAAAATGGGTTCACTTGAAGAAATTTATTGGAACATGGTAAAAAAGCAATGGAAAGTTGGAGCACATTATGCTCTCATGCCCTCATAATGATGGTAATTGTCTCATTAATAATGCACTATATATGAGTGCATCATCTTTATGCTCTCATAATATGCCCTCATGCTCTCATGTCATATTTATGTGTTCTTATTTATATCTTATTGTTTGTCAAAGAGATAAATTATTTATAGTTGTATCGGTAACTTATGTCTGAAATTACGGTTTTTGGTCCTTTGGGGGGGCTAATGATGGCATAAGTAAAGGC
>ENA-OQAY01000100-OQAY01000100.1-human-gut-metagenome-genome-assembly--contig:-NODE-100-length-21839-cov-1.520173_pt1 | contig 21839 bp, 17 predicted proteins | sample MGYA00242740_ERZ504537 | MGnify/ENA primary metagenome ERZ504537 (study PRJEB26092, sample SAMD00036272) | human gut metagenome | host: Homo sapiens | study: EMG produced TPA metagenomics assembly of... | reverse complement strand
GAAACACTTAAAAAAGCTGGTATCTACAGAAGAATGTAAAAACTTGCTAATTAAAGTGAAGTTATAAAAAAATGCGAACTTAAATTTAAGTTCGCATTTTTTTATATTATTTAGTTTAATGATGATTTTAGTTAATAAAAAAGCCCTCAGTTAATCTGAGGGCTTTAATTTTAAAATAATTTATTCTTTAGCACTTGCGATAGCTTTTTTTACACTTTCAGCAGAAGCATAGAGTAAATCAAGTTCTTCTTTTGGAAGATGTGGAGCGAAGGAACGAACGATACCATCAGCACAAATCATACGAGGGATACTGAGAGCTACATCACTTAAGCCATATTCTCCTTCTAATACAGCAGACATAGGTAAAATAGTATGTTCATTGTACATAAAGGATTTTGTAAAACGAGCAGCTACCATAGCGATACCAGTGTTTGTATAACCTTTTAAGTTAATGATATCATATGCTCTATTTACAAGTGCTTGTTCAATAGCTTTTTTATCAAGTTTGTCATTAAAATGGAAGTATTCATCAACATGTTCAAGACCAAGACCTGCAACGTTTACTGTGCTCCATGCAGTGAAAGCAGAGTTACCATGTTCACCAAGAACATAACCATGAATATTTTTAGGGTCTATATGATAACGGTCAGCAATGATTCTGCGTAAGCGGAAAGTTTCAAGCATTGTACCAGTACCAATGATTTTTTCACGTGGATAATCAAATTGTGTAGAAACATGGTATGTAGCTACATCAAGAGGATTTGTAATCATGAGGATAAGAGCATCTTTAGTGTATTTAGTGATTTCGGACATAACACTGCTCATGATTTTGCAGTTTGTTTTAGATAAGATAAGACGGTCAGCTTTTTCACCAGGTTTAATACTAGGACCAGCAGTAATGATGATTAAGTCAGCATCTTTACAATCAGAGTAATCACCATGGTAAGTTCTGATATTTAAGCTATGAATACAAGATGTGGCATCATTAGCATCAAGAGCTTCACCTTTACATTTATTTTCATTTAAGTCGATAAGTGCAATTTCAGAAGCAAGTTGGAAATCTAAAAGTTTTGTAAGAACAGCAGAACCTACATTACTAGCTCCAACAATGACAACTTTACCTTTAAACATTATAATATACCCCCTAAGTTTTATACTAATTATTATGACCACATAATAACACTTGAAATATTGATTGTCAATTATCTTATCCATAACTTTTATGAATATCAATATAAGTTATGTTTATTATAATAAAAGGAAAATATATTAAGATAAATTTAATAAATATAACTATATATAAAAGGAATTATATTAAAATTTAGAAATAATATTTATTTTGAGCTAATCGTATTTAAAGTAGCTTTTTCTTGCCAAATTAATATATGTATTATATATTATAAAGTATTAAAACTAGATAATTAACTTATAATTTGGTAAGAGAAGGGAAGTAGGATAAATGTTTGGAATGTCCATGGATATTGGGATTGACCTTGGAACAGCGAATGTCCTTATTTATATAAAAGGTAAAGGTATTGTTATGCGTGAGCCTTCCGTTGTGGCTATAGATAATGATACTAATCGTATTTTAGCTATTGGTGAAGACGCTCGTCGTATGATTGGACGTACTCCTGGAAATATTGTAGCTATAAGACCACTTAGAGATGGTGTTATTGCTAATTATGAAATTACTGAACAAATGATTAGATATTTTATAGGTAAAGTATCTGGACGTCGTTTTATGTTTAGACCTCGTGTCATGATATGTGTACCTTCTCGTATAACTACAGTAGAAAAAAGAGCTGTTCAAGAAGCTGCAATGCAAGCTGGAGCAAGTCATGCTGAACTCATTGAAGAACCAATGGCAGCTGCTATGGGGGCAGGTCTTGATGTAGCTGAACCAAATGGTTGCATGGTAGTAGATATCGGTGGAGGAACAACTGATGTCGCTGTAATCAGCTTAGGTGGCGTAGTAGTAAGCGATTCACTTCGCATGGCTGGTGATAAATTTGATGATTGCATTATCACTTATATAAAAAATAAACATAATGTAATGATCGGTGAACGCACAGCTGAAACTATTAAAATTGAAGTAGGACAAGCTTTTGCAGGAGCTCGTGATGAAAAAAATTGAAATTCGTGGTCGCGATTTGATTACAGGACTTCCAAAAACAATTGAAGTAAAATCTGATGAAGTAAGTGAAGCTTTGGCTGAACCAGTATCTTCCATTGTACAATGTGTAAAACGTGTATTAGAAGATACTCCACCAGAATTATCTTCTGATATTATGGATAGAGGTATTATTATGACTGGTGGCGGTGCTATGCTTTATGGATTAGATAGCTTAATTCAAAAAGAAACTGGCATTACTACTTATTTAGCAGATGATCCATTGACTTGCGTAGCTATTGGTACTGGTAAAGCTCTTGAATATATGGATAAAATTACTAGAATTAGTAAAAAATCAAATGGACATGAACGCAAAATAGAAGAATAAAAAAAGGCTGCTTTAGCAGTCTTTTTTTCTTAGTAAAATAAATTTAATTGATAAAATATATGAGATACAAAAGGAATAAAAAGATGAATTTAAAAAATATATTTATATTTATGATGGTGGGAATATGTTTGTTCCAATTACCTGTCGCAAATGCAAAGAATAATTCAGCCAAGAATATACAAACTAAAATAACTACAGAAAAAATAGAAAAATCTATGATAAATTCTATTCGTTTTAGTAAAGCATCAGATAAAGTTAGAGTTGTTTTTGATATAAATGCTGATACAAAGTATGATGTAAAACAACAACCAAATGGCGATATAATGGTAGATTTTTCTGAACCTATAAATAAACAATATTTAAGTGGTATCAATGTAAATGATGATACAGTTCCGTTTTTAGAAGTATATAGTGATGATAAAACAAGTTGTGTTGTTATAAAAGTAGCAGATAATAGCGCGTTTGATATGGGAGAATTAAATAATCCTCGAAGATTGTATATAGATGTGCAAAAAGATTATGAGTATAGCATTACTAAAGAATTAGAGCCAGGATTGACACAGATTTCTTATTACAGCAAAAAATCAGGTGTAAAACAACATGCTCAGTTAGTAGAAGTTAGTCCTAAATATTTTAAATTTGTACCTGTTTTAGGTGGCGGAGATAAGATGGCAAAAAATACAGTTTCTGCTATGTCTGATTATGTAAATGCAGTAGTAGCTGAAAATGCTTCTTATTTTGGTTCTGGTAAGGAATTATATGGTGTAACTAAAATTGCAGGAGATTTAGTTTCTTCTATGTATTTGACACGCACTGGATTTGGTGTATTAGCAGATGGAACACCTTATATTGGTGATGTAAGTTATAGTGGTATTGTGCAAAGTAAAAATGGAGATGTATACGTTTCTGGTTTAAACGGCACAAGAACAAGTGATAGTGTAATGTTATATAATCAATATTATGGAAAATCCACAGGTACAGATAATAGTGGTATTGAATATGTAGTAAAAGATAATAAAATTGTAAAAATAAACAGTGGCAATAGCCTTTTAAGATCTGGTGAAATTGTTGTATCCGCAACAGGTAATGGGAAAAATATATTATCAGGTTTAAATGTAGGCGATGATTTAATAGTAAATCAGATTTTAAATACTCCATGGGATAGCGCTACAGATATTTTAGGTGTAGGGCCTCGTTTAGTAAAAAATGGTCAAGTTGATATAACTTCATCTATAGAACAGATTGGTCCAGATGTTACAGGGGCTAGAGCACCTAGAACAGCAGTAGGTATCTTAAAAAATGGAAATGTATTATTTGCAGTTTTAGATGGTAGACAAGCTCATAGTAAAGGTATGATGCTTGATGAGTTTGCTAGATTTTTAATCGGCATGGAAGTTGTTGATGCTGTTAATTTTGATGGTGGCGGTTCGTCTGAATTAGTTATCGGTGGGAAAATAGTAAATTCTCCATCAGATGGAATGGAAAGACCAGTAGCAACAGCACTTACAGCTGTACGCCGTTAGCTTGTTAAGAATACAAGGATATGGTATTATCAAATTAGAATAATTTTATTTTAAAACGAATTTAATGGGAAAAATAAAAGATTTATCAAAGGAAGTGATTGAGATGAAAAGAAAATATTTAATCTTATCGACTATTATAGCTTTAATATTGTTGACTACAGTAGGATTAGCTATGGGAAATAAACAAGTGGAACAAAAAGCAGTAATTGCAGGGACAGTAAGTTCAACAGTGGCAGAAGGTACTACTGTGAAAATGGGAGATTCTCTAGTGGAAATATCTACACTTACAGGTACTTCAGCAGCTGCTAGAGCAACTGTTAATGGTGTAGTAAAACAAGTTTTAGTAAAAGTTGGTGATAATATAACACCAAATCAGGTAGTAGTATATGTTGAACAGCTAGAATAATAAGAGAAAGAGAATTGGTGTAGTATTAATGATAAAATATTTAGTAACGATATGTTTAATGTTGTTATTGTATACAAATTCTGCATTAGCTATGCCTCCAATAATGACAACGTCAGAATTAAAACCAGGGATGCAAGGTTATGCAGAAACTGTAGTTCAAGGAGCACAGCAGGTTAGTTTCAATGTAGAAATAATAGGTGTAGTCAATAATGGAAAAGGCTCATCAAAACAGATATTAGCGCGTGCATATGGACCGATTATTGAGGAAACAAACGGCGTTATTCATGGTATGAGCGGTAGTCCTGTATACGTTGATGGTAAATTAATTGGTGCAGTTGCTAGAGCTGTCGGTCAAGATGTATTACCATATAAATTTTATATAACACCTATTGAAGAAATGTTAAAGATTTGGACTTTGCCAGACCCTTTAGCTGTGATAAATAAATCTAATATAGAAAAAGTAAAAATACCTTCACTAGAAGAATATGAAAAAAATCAAGATAATTACGATGAAAATATTGATAAAGAAGTAGAAAAATATAAATCGAAACATCTAGCGACACCAGAAGGGCAAGAAGCTGTAAAAGGTAAGGCACAAAAACGCTTAGAAGAAATATTAAGTGGTCTTAATATAGAAACGCAAGAAGATAAAACAGATGTTGATGCTGACATTGTGCAAACAGATAAAATCATAAAAGATTTAGAAGATAATTCTAAAACAGATGTTAATGCTGATAAATTAGAAGAACATATATCTTTGACTGATTTTATTTTGAAAAGCTTAGAAAAACAAAATAAAGCTCAAGCAAGTAGTTTTAATAATACTTCGATGATGCCGATTTATGTTTCAGGTTTTAATGATAATGCCTTAAATTTCTTAGCTAATAATTTAAAATATAAGAATATGACACCGTATAATACAGGGGAATTTATCAGCGCTCCTATGGGAAATAAAGATAGTGATATTAAGCAAAATGCAACGTTGAAAGCTGGCGATCCTGTAGGCGTAGTTATGGCTTATGGTGATTTTTCTGCTGGGGGAACAGGTACAGTAACAGCTGTTGAAGGCAATAAAATATTGGGATTTGGTCATGCAATGACTTACAAGGGAAATGTAAATTATTTTATGACTGAAGCTGATATTATAGGCTCAGCAGGTGGTATCTTAAATGGCGTGAAGGTAAGTTCTTTTGGGAAGATCATCGGTAGAGTTAATCAAGACCGTTTCAGTGGTGTAGGTGGAATTTTAAATGAATATCCATCTTCTATTCCTGTAAGGGTTAAAGTAAAAGATAGAAATTTAGGCAAAGAAGAAACCTTTGTATCCAAAATTGCATATGATGAAGATATTTTGCCAACTTTAGCATCAAGTATTGTATATGCTTCCATGGATAGAACGGCAGATAGAGCAAGTTATGGTACATCAAAAATAAAATTTACTATAATGACAGATGAAGTTCCAGAAGGAAAATTTGAGCGAGAAAATATGTTTTATGATCCTAAAGATGTCGGTCAATTTACTGTGGGAGAATTGACACAAGCATTGTATTTCTTATGCACAAATATGGATAAACCTTCTAATATCTTAGATGTAAAAGTAGATGTAGATTTTACTTCTAGTAGAAAAACAGCTTCTATTGTCAGTGCTATTCCAGATAAAGAAGAAGCTAAACCAGGTGAATTAGTTAATTTTAATGTGACATTAAAACCATATCGTCGAGAAAATGTGACAGTAACTATACCATACACCATTCCTAAAACTCAAAAAGAAGGTCAAATGTTTTTAGAAGTAAAAGGTGGTGGCTTTGTACAATTAGGACAAGTTTTACAAAGTGGATTAGTTGTAACACCGCAAGATATAGCTCAATTATCTACAGTTGACCGTTTGAATGAAATAAAAAATTTGAATAAAAATAATGAAATAGTTATTTCCCCAACAATTGATGTAGAAAGCGAAAAAGATCAAGATAAAGCGATAAAAGAAGCTATAAAATTATCTGAAGAAATTGGTAAAATGAGTAAAAAAGAACGAGAAGAGTTCAATAAAAATCGTGAAAGTAAAATATCTACAGATTATGTAATCGATAATTTTATCCAAACGAGTATAAATATTAAAAAATGATTAAAAGCTTAAAAAAAAGTAAATAACTATTTACTATTTTTAAATTCATTGCTAAAATCGAATAGTGAGAAAATATCCGTGAGTCTTTCTCACGGATATTTTTTTCGATAAAGTTAATAGCTATAAAGTTGAGGATTTATAAAATGATAATAAGATTTTTTGAAAAAATAGGGAGATTTGTTATTGGTCATTTAGAAACTTTAGGGCAATTTACTATTTTAATAGGCAATACGATTGCACAATTAAGATATCCTCCGAGAATGCGACATGTTTTTCAGCAAATGTCACATTTAGGTGTAGATACATTGCCGATCATAACACTTACGATGTTATTTACAGGTATGGTAATAACATTGCAGACTGCTACAGAATTTATTCGTTTAGGGGCACAATCTACAGTAGGTGGTATAGTAACTATTGCTGTAGGGCGTGAACTTGGGCCAGTTTTAGCAGGTGTTGTAACAGCCGGTAGAGTTGGCGCAGCTATAACAGCTGAAATCAGTACAATGAAGGTAACTGAACAAATTGATGCTTTAAAAGTTATGGCTACTAATCCAATTGGTTATTTAGTAGTACCTCGACTGATAGCTTGTATGTTTATGTTGCCTATTTTAGTAGTTTTTGGCGATGTCATTGGCTCTATTGGTGGTTGGATGGTAGCAGAATATTATGATATTAATATTTATATGTATTTACATTCAATAGACACTTTTGTAGATGTTCATGATATAACAGGTGGTTTATTAAAATCCATTGTATTTGGTGCAATTATCGCTATTGTAGGTTGTTATTATGGTTTAAATGCTCAAAATGGTGCAGAAGGTGTAGGTAAAGCAACGACTCGTTCTGTCGTAATTTCAATTATTGTTATATTCTTTAGTAATTGTTTATTATCTATGTTGCTTTATCGTTGAGGTGGTATAATGATAAAAGTAGTCAACATATATAAATCTTTTAAGGATAGATTGATTTTAAACAATATTAATTTTGAAGTTAATAAAGGTGAAACCTTAGTTATAATTGGCGGTAGCGGTTCAGGTAAATCGACTTTATTGAAATTATTAATAGGGCTGTTACGACCTGAGCAAGGACAAATTTTCATTGATGGCAAAGAAATATCAAAATTAAAAGAAGAAGAACTAGATAAAGTACGTTTAAATATGGGAATGGTTTTCCAATATTCTGCGTTATTTGATTCAATGAGTGTAGGCGATAATGTAGGCTTTGGTTTACAAGAGCATAGCAAATTATCTGCCAAGGAAATCAAAGAAATTGTAGAAGAAAAATTAAATTTAGTAGGTTTATCTGGTTTTGCAAATTACATGCCGAATGAATTATCTGGTGGTATGAAAAAACGTGTTAGTTTAGCTAGGGCAATTGCTTTTGAACCGAAAATTTTATTGTATGACGAGCCAAGTTCGGGTTTAGACCCTGTAACTTCTGCTAAGATTGATGAGCTTATTGTACAGATGCAAAAATTATTAGGTGTTACTTCTATAGTGGTAACACATGATATGAAAAGTGCTTTTTATATTGCAGATAGAATTGCTATGTTGTATCAAGGTGAGATGATAGCAATTGGCACTCCAGATGAAATAAGAAATTCCACAGATAGTAGAGTTTTAGAATTTATAAATGTTAGCCAAATTAGAAAGAGGTGAAAAAATGTCCAATGAAGCAAAAGTAGGGATTTTTACGACAATCGGCTTAGCCTTATTAATTGGTATTATAGTTTATTTAAGTGGCTTTAGTTTTGGCAAAGAAAAAGACTATACTTTTGATATCACTTTTAATCAAGTTACAGGATTAAAGATAGGTGCTGGTGTTAGTTATGCCGGTATTGATGCTGGGCGAGTATCAGCGATTGAAGCTTATAAAGATAAGGCAAGAGTTACTGTTGTCATAAAAGGTAATATGCAGATTGCAAAAGACTCATTATTTACCATTAGTAGTGATGGTTTAATGGGTGAAAAATTTATCAGCATCATGCCACCACAACATCCATCTGGTGAGTATCTAGTAGGTGGAGAAGAAGTACATGGTGTTGATGAAAAGGGATTAGATTATTTATTGGTTCAAGCTAGTGTGACTTTAGATGATGTAAGAGGTTTGATAAAAAGTATGAATGACATTTTAGGTAATCAAGATGTACAGAAATCTTTAATTCAAACAGCAGTAAATCTTAAAGATTTAACTGGAAATATGAATCAATTAATGCAAGTGATGTCCACATTAGCAGTTAATAATCAGCAAGACATTGATAATATGATTAAAAATTTATCTGCAATGACAGCTAGTATGGCTAAGGCGGCAGATGAGATTGAAATCATGATAAATGATTTTGCTGGTGATGGCGAAACTGCTAATAATATGAAAATTGCTATTGCTAATTTATCAGCAACTAGTGAAAGTGTAAAAAAAATGGCAACTAATATGGAAACTGTAGTTGCAGACCCACAGACAGCACAAAGCTTGAAAAACATAATCAGCAACGCAGATAATATATCACAGCGTGCAGATAATATGATGAGTAAAGTGTCTTCTATTGAAGTTAAGCCAGGTGTAGAAGCATTGTACAGTGGTGGGCAATCTGAATGGATGGTAAATGCTGATGTAAAAGTTTATACAGATCCAAATTCTTTTTTGCTAATAGGTGCCGATGATATTGGCGGTGATGATAGTGGTACTAATCTACAGATAGGAACAGGTAATGGCATTTTTACAGGTAGAGGTGGATTAGTTGATGATAAAGTCGGCGTAGGTGTTGACTTAAAAGCAGGAGAAAAAGGAAAAATTTCTGTAGATGCATATGATCCTAATGATTTAAGAGTTAAATTAAAAGGTCAATATGAAGTGGCGCAAGACACATATTTAATAGGTCAGATAAAAGATATTAATGATTCAGATGAAAGAGCCGCTTATGTAGGCTTAAGACATGAATTTTAATTTGGGAGGATTTAAAAATGAATAAAAAGTCTTTAAATAAAACAATAACAGCTGTGTTATTAAGTGGCTCATTATTTTTAGGTGGTAGTAATTTAGCTTTTGCACAAGATACTGTAGATTTAACTTTAGATAATACAGTAGAATTAGCATTAGAAAATAATAGAACTATAAAACAGTCTGTATATGATACAGATTCAGCTCGTTGGGCATTGAGTGAAGCAAAAGGTAAAAAAGGTTTTTCTATCAATTGGCAAACAGTAGCAGCTGCTGCTAGTGGTGAAACATATGATTTACAAAATAGAGATTCTACTTATCAAAACGTGGTAGAAGCTTCTATTCCATTATATACAGGCGGACAATTAGAAAATAATATTAAAAGTAAAGAAATCGGTGTAGATATCAGCGATTTGACTTTGGAAAATACAAAACAACAGATTAAATATGATACAACAAAAGGTTATTATAATATTTTACAGTGTCGTAATTTAGTAGGTGTAAATCAGGAAACTGTAGATCAATTGCAAGCACATTTAGATACAGTTAATGCTAAATATGCTGCAGGTACAGTAGCTAAATCTGATGTATTGCGCTCTCAAGTAGAATTAGCAGATGCTAAACAAAATCTTGTAAATGCAGAAAATAATTATGATTTATCTATTTCTTCTTTGAATAATTTAATTGGTTTACCTATAGATACTAAAATTAATATTCAAGATGAATTAAAATATACAAAATATGATTTAAGCTTAGCTGAATGTATGGATTTAGCGATGACAAATCGTCCAGATGGTGTTGCAGCAGCCAAATCTATTGAACAAGCTAAAGCCAGTGTAAAAGCAGCTCAAGCTGGTAATCTACCACAACTTTCTGCTTATGCAAGTTATACTATTGATGGCGATGATGCTTTTAATAATGATGCAGCAGAAAAATCAGAAGTTGGTGTTAAAGCTAGTTGGAACCTTTTTGATAACAATGTAACTAAAGCACAGGTAAGACAAGCAGAAGCAGCTTTAGCTAAAGCTCAAGAAAATGCTCAATATGTAAATGAAGGCATTCAATTAGAAGTACATCAGGCATATTTGAATTTACTTTCTGCTGAAAAAAATATTCAAACAACAAGTGTAGCAGTAAATCAAGCAAGTGAAGATTATACTATTGCACAAGTTCGTTATACTGCAGGTGTAGGTACTAATATCGATGTTATGGATGCAGCAGTTGCTTTGACTACAGCAAAAACAAATTATGTACAAGCTCTTTATGATTACAATGTAAGTAAAGCTCAGTTAGATAAAGCAATGGGTCTTCCTGTTGATTTAGATGTTCAAGCAGTAGCAGCAAAAACATATTAAGATATTTTCTCTATAATAAATTCATGCTATACTAAAAACAGAATAAACTATTTAAACGGGAACTAAAATAGTTCCCGTTTCTTAGTATAGAGATTATTTAACTATTTAATATAGAGGTGAGTTAGATGCAAAAAAAGTCTAAAATTATTGTAGGAGCTAGTGTATTTATAATATTTTGTATAAGTTTAATGACTTTTTTATGGATAAACTCTCAATCGTTCAAACAAGAAACGGCTAATTTAATATCTAAACAAGTAGAAAATATCTTAGGTACGAAAATAAATATAAATTCGTTATATATTGTATCTACAAATTCAGCAGCTATAGATGATGTAGAAATTTATGATAAAGAAAATGAATTAATAGCAAAAGCGGATAAGGTAGTATTTACTATAGATTTTTGGCAGATTTTGAGACAATCTCCATTGGCAGGATTAAGTGAAGTAGATGTCATCAATCCTGAGGTTAATATTATTCAGCGCAGTGATGGTTCATGGAACGTAGAAGATTTAATAGATAAAGATTCAGATACACCTGTTGATTTCAAAGGAATTGTAAAAGTCGAAAATGGACAATCTAAATTGCGCTTTGAAGGAAAGCAATTATCCATAGATAAAATTAATTTAGAAGCAGATTGCGCAGATTTAACAGCTATAAATCTTGATGGTAGTTTAAATCATGAAGATGCTTTAGTAGAATTTGATGGTGTTGTAGGTGAAGTAATCAAAACTAACTTAGAAATAAAAGCGCAAGATTTAGATATTTTGAAATACTTGCCATTTATACCAGAAGAGTATTTAGCTAATGTTAATATAAAACAAGGTTTTATAAATAAGGCAAATATAACAATTAGTGGTAATTTAGAAAATCAATATACTTTAGATGGTTCTGTTAGTTTTGTAGATGGTGCATGTGAAGTCTTAGGTCAAAATGTAGAAGATATACGAGGTATTATTTTATTAAATAATAAAAATATACAATTATTTGTAAGTGGAAGTGCTCAAGGACAAAAAGTAGCTGTTCATGGAAATATTGAAGACTATATGACTGAACCGCGTTTGCGTTTAATTGCAGAAAGTAAAAGTTTTAGACCTGAATTATTTATTGAAGGTATACTATTTAATGGCGAAGTTTCGTTTGTAAGTGCTATTTATGGTACTTTAGATGATATACGTATTGGTGCTCAAGTTAATTCTAAATTAGGATATATATATGATTATCCTATAGAAGATATAAATATTCAGGCTAGATATAGAGATAATAAAGTATTCATTGATGATTTTAGAGTAGATTTTGCCAATGGTTGGATTTGGGCATCTGGTCAATGTGATTTAGCTGATTTATCATATAAAGGTTCATTTAGAGCATCTAATATAGATATATCTGTTTTTAATAATTATTTACCACAAGTAATTACAGGTAATGCTATTATTCGTGGCGATTTTAAAGGTCAAGGTGTAGAATTTGAAAACTTAGACCTCAGTGGTCGATTAGAGGTAAATAATGGAAGTTATGATAATATACCAGTAGAAAAACTAGAAGCCTCTTTTTATAAAGAAAAAAGATTTACTTCAAATTGATGCTTTAACGGCTAGTTTTGCTAATGGAGGAAAATTGGCAGCTAAAGGTGGTCTGCAAAATGATAATATAAATGCAGATTTTTATGCTTCAAATGTAGATATGTCTTTAGTTAAAAATTATTTACCAGATATGGAGATTTCTGGAGATGCTAATTTTAGTGGTAGATTGTCTGGTGATTTAGATAATCCTGTATTGCGAATTGATTTAATGGCAAAAGATGGCTCGATATTAAATCAACCATTTGATTCATTATTAGTAAATGCAGTGGGTAATTTAGATGGTATGCGTGTAGATAGATGTCAATTTATCAATGATGGTGAAATTACGCATGAAGCCACTGGATTATTAGGTTTTAAAGGCAAACAATTTATTGATATGGTAGTGCAGACAAAACAAGCACGCGTAGAAAATTTGATGCAAGTTGTTATGCCAGAATTTAAAATAACAGGAAATGTAGATAATAGTATACATCTAACAGGTAATTTGCAGGATATAAAAGCTACGGGTAATGTACATTTTTATAAAGGTAGTTTATATGGTATCTTAATTACACAAGTAGATGGGACATATGAATATAATGATGGTGATATAGTCTTAAAAGATTTTGTAATAACATCACCATTTATTAAAGCCACTTTATCTGGTAGTTTAGATAAAAATAAAGAAATGAATTTTAAATTTAAAGCAGACGAAATCTTAATTGATAAATTACAAGTAGATTTACCTTATCCAGTATCAGGAAAAGCAAGCTTTGATGGTGTTTTAACTGGTAAAGTGGGTGCTTTAAATTTTGATGGTATCTTGCAGGCAGATGATATTGTCTTAAATGGTGAAAATATAGATGATATTTATGGTCATTTAAAATTAGCTAATAGAATTTTAAGTTTAGAGCAATTTAAATTTAAACAAAATAATGGTGAATTTGATTTCAATGGAGCAGTAAATTTAAATACTAAACAAGTTGAAGGAAAAGCGATTATTGTTCAAGCTGATATCAATGCAGCAATGTCCATGGCTAATTTAAAAAATAATTTATTAAATGGTCGTTTTGACGGTATAGCACAATTAAATGGTACTTATGAAAATCCACATGTTGATTTGAATGGTACGATGATAGATGGCACGTTAAAAGATTATCCATTACAAAATATTCAAATCGATGCTGAATTGGATAATAAAGTCGTGAAAATAGATAAATTCTATGCTGAACAAGGTGCAGGTAAAGTGGCAGCTCAAGGCAGTATAGATTTAGAAAATGGCCCTATAGATGCACGAATATCAGCTAGTAATATGGATGTAAATCTATTAACTCATTTATGTGATATGAATATAAATATAAATGGTGTTATGAATGGTGATATTCAAGTTGGCGGTACAATTGATGAGCCGACAGCAGATATTTCTATTTATACGCAAGGTGATGGCACTCAGTTTGATAATGCTTATGCATTAGCAAATTTAAAAAATGGTGTAATCTATATAAATCAAATGGCTGCAAATAAAGGTCAATGTGCAATAAAAGCAGAAGGCAGTATACCGATAGCAGCTTTAGAAATGGATAAAAGAATGAGCAAAATATAAATCAACAGATGAACTTAAAGGTTTATTTGGAAAATACAGATTTAAATATATTGCCATCGTTAACACCATTTGTTGAATGGTCTATGGGTAATGTCCAAGGTGATTTAAATATTACAGGAACAGTACAAAAACCTAATTTTAAAGGAAATATATCTACAGTAGATAGTGCTATTAAATTTAAATATATAGATAGTCCATTAGAAAATATAAATGTAGATATAGATTTTGACCAAGATTTAATGACCGTTAAGCGTTTCACAGGTAAAATGGGAGAAGGAGATTATAATTTAGTAGGAACGGCACATCTCACAAGTCAAGGTATTACAGGTTATAGCTTTAATCTTGATTTAAATAATTTAGATATTGTGTCAGATTATTATACAGGTCATTTAGTGGGCAATTTACAATTAATCGAAGAAGAATTTCATGGTAGAAGATTGCCAAAATTGATAACTAATCTTGACTTTAATAATATCGAAGTTTCTATGCCACCGCTTCCAGAAACAACGGATACACCGCTTCCTGAAATGTTATTAGATATAAATGTTACCTTAGGTGATAATGTACATGCTTATGATGCCTTATTATATGATTTGTATATAAAAGGTGCTTTTAACATAAAAGGAACAACTATTCATCCAAAATCTTCAGGTAGTTTAACTGTTGATAAAGGAACAATTAATGTTTTGAAAAATATCTTTAAGATTGAAGTAGGTAATATAGTATTTAATCAAGTAGATTCGTTCTTCCCAAGTATAGATTTTCTAGCTGTGACTAGACTTGATAGAACAAAAATATTTGCAAGCCTACAAGGTCCTTTAGATAAGCAATTAGAACCGAGATTGTTTTCTGAACCAGCAATGAATGATGCAGAAATAATAAAATTATTGGCATTTAGAACAGATTATAAAGAAGGCAGTTCTGGAGAAATAACAGAAGATGATTTACTATCCTTAGCATCTGTGGGATTACAGATGAGTTTCTTAAATGAAATTGAGGGTACATTAAGAAATGTATTGAATTTGGATGAATTTAGAATTTCTCGAGATAGCTTATCTGACAGTGCTAAAAAACGCTTTGATACAGATGATGGAGATGTGTATAGTGTTCAAATTGGAAAATATTTGTCAGATAAGGTTATGCTTCGTTATACAAAAGGCATAAATTATGATTTAAATAGGGTGGGCTTACAATATTATATGAATAATAATGTAGGTATTATCACAGAAGTAGAAGATGATGGTGTATATAATATAAAATTAGAAATGCAGTGGAAATTTTAATTTATTTTTAAGATGAATTTGTTATGATACTCATATTTTCTTGAGTATCATAACTTTTTTCATATGAAAGATATTATTTTTAATATAGTTGTGATAAAATTACAGTATTGGTGAGTTTTGCCAAATTAAGGAGGTTTTTTGTTTGAAACAGAAAAATTATAAATTATTAGTCTGCGCGTTAGCTATGGCTAATATTAGTGCCTTTAGTATAAATAATTGTTTTGCAAATGTTGCGGATAATAATGTACATGAAAATATTGTATCTGCTGAAAACTTAACTGAAGAAGAAGTAGCAGCAAAAATTGATGAAACAATGCAAGATGTATCTGCAGACAATGAGGTTGCAAAAGAAGACAAAGAAATTGTTATCAATAATGACAAAAAAAATAAAGTGGATAAAGTCCAAGATCCTGAAGCTATTGCTAAAATGAATACTTGGAAAGAACAAAGACCAACAGAAGAAACTATTAAAAATAATAATAGTGCATATACAGATATGACAGTAGTCAGTGTAGATGTTGTGGGAAATGAAAAAATAGCTAAAGAAGATATCTTAAATGTTTTAACTGTAAAAGCTGGAGATAAATTCAATATAAAAAATATAGAACAAGATAGGAATAATATTTATAATACAGGCTATTTTTATGATAATTATCCTTCTTATGAAGTTGTCCCTGAAGGTGTAAAAATAACTTATCATGTAATGGAAAATCCTGTGTTGAATTCTGTAGAGATTTTAGGAAATCAAGTTTATTCCACAGATAAAATTGAAGATATGTTAACTGTAAAAAAAGGCGAAATTTTAAATATTCGTCAATTGAATACAGATTTAGCAAATATTGAAGCTAGTTATCGCCAAGATGGATATATTTTGGCAAAATTAAGAGATATATCTATTGATGAAAGTGGTAATTTAACTTTAACTTTTAATGAAGGTATTCTTGAAGGTTATGTAGTAAAAGGTAATGATAAAACAAAAGATTATGTTATTACTCGTGAAATGCGTATAAAACCAGGCGAAGTATTTGATGCTAAGAAAGCACGTCGTAGTATGCAACGTGTATATAATTTAGGATTTTTTGAAGACGTTAGTGTGAAAATTTTACCAGGTAAAGAAGATCCAAATAATATCATCATGGAATTGACTGTTATTGAAAAACGTACAGGTTCTTTTGGTATTGGTGCTGGTTACAGTAGTGAAGATGGTCTTTTAGGAATGGTAAGTATTGGGGATACTAATTTCAGAGGTACTGGTGATTCTGTAAAAGCTATGTATGAATATGGCGGCGACGGTGGAGACGATAGCGGATACAGCATTTCTTATACTAAACCATGGCTTGATGAAAAAGAAACTACAGGTACTTTCCGTATTTATGATCGTAAGTTTGAATATGATGATTACGATAATGGCGGTGTCTTATTGAAACTTACGATAAAAAAATCAAGGGTATGAATTAAACTTTGGTCGTCCAACAGATGAATATACAATGAATTATTTAGGTTTTAAAATAAATAATACAGAATATCGTGGACATGAAGATGGTTTAGACCGTAGTAAAAATACAGAATGGCTTGATAATAACTTTGGGGAAACTAGAAGTATTATAGCTTCTCAGGTTCGTGATACAAGAGATAATATTTTCTATCCAACTGAAGGTACTAGAACTAGTCTATCTGTTGAATATGCTGGTTTGGGTGGAGATTTTGATTATACTAAATTGACAGGTAGTGTACAAAAATATTATAAAGTAGGTCATGCACAAGTTTTGGCATTGCGTGGTAGTGCAGGTTATGCAAATGAAGATTTACCAGAAGCTGCTTTATTTGAAGTAGGGGGTCAAAATTCTGTTCGTGGTTATCGTGATGGACAATTTTCTGGTAATAGAATGTTAATGGGTACAATGGAATATCGTTTCCCATTGATGAATAAAGTACAAGGTGCCTTATTTACAGATGTAGGTGATGCTTGGGGTGGTAAATCCTGGGGTTCATGGAGTTCCATTGAAGAAGATTTGGATTTACATGCTAGTGTAGGTTTAGGACTACAAATGCAAACTCCAATAGGTGCTCTTCGCCTTGATTATGGTTGGGGTGAAGATGGCGGAAGACTTCATTTTAATGTAGGTGGAAACTTCTAACAGTAATATTTTTAGATTAACTGCAGAATTTTTTCTGCAGTTAATTCTTTCCTTGAATAAGAATTTTTAGTTTGTTATAATTAAAGTGTTTTAACTAAGAGGCAAAAGCCTTATAAAGGGAGAAGATAAAGTTGATTAATTTCGAAAAGAAACAAGTAAAAATTATTAGTGTTATTATTGCAGCAGTATTTGTATTTAGTATTGTCGCTCTTGGAGTTTCACAATATCAATCTGGTATGGCAGGAGCATCTTCTTCTAATGTTGGTATTGTAGATTATTCCAAACTTATTGCAGAACATCCAGGAATGCAACCTGCTCGTGAAAAATATGAAGCAGCAGCAAAACAAGTTCAAGAAGATTTCCAAAATCAGGCTGCAAATATGACACCTGAACAGCAGCAACAATTTATAGAACAAAAACAAAAAGAAATGCAAGATAAGCAAAAAGAATTAATAGATCCTATTCGCAATAGCATAGAAGAACAAGTAAAAGCAGTAGCTGATTCTAGAGGTATTAATGTTGTATTAGATAAAAACAATGTATTATATGGTGGACAGGATATCACTCAAGATGTTTTAACAAAAATTCAAGCTCAGGGTGATGTAACTACAGATAATACTAATAGTTCTGATGCAACTTCTGCTGAAGCTACAGATACAACAAATTCTTCTGGTCAAAATTAATTTTTATGCTTTTAGATGAAATACCGAGCAAATGCAGTGATGCTCGGTATTTTAATAATCTAAATAAATTTGTAGGGAGGTGGCTTTATGGCAAATGAGCAAGATAAGGATAATGATATGCAAGAGAATAAAAAGGATAAGAGCAGAAAAAGTGCTATTCTTACAGGTGTTATTTGTGTATTATTATGTATTATAGGAGCTTTATATATTTGGCATAAACAAACACAAAAACCTCCAGTGCAATTAGATGTTAATTCAGCAATAGCTACGGTAGATATAGATAAATTGATGTCTAAACATAGTGATTATGCTAAATTAGAAAAATTGCAAGCAGAGAAGACGTTGATTTTAATAAAATTAAAATCATATGCATTAAATACAGAACAATTGCAACCACCGCAAGTAAATCCGGCAAGTCAAGTATTTGAACAAGTTGTAGATGAACAAAATAATTTACAAGAAATAAAAGCTAAACAACAATTAAAAGAAGAAACGATAACAAAAGAACATGAAATAAGACAAAGATTATCTATTGAAAAAAATAAAGCAGAAACATTAATAACTGATAAATATACAAACGCTATTTTTAATTGCACTATGAAATTAGATAATGCTGAAAACTTGAGATTGACTCAAGAAGAAAAAGATAATCTATTAACATTATTAGAACAGTTAAAAAAAGAACGCGGAGAAAATGTGGCGCTGATTGAGCAACAATATAATTTAAAAGTTGCTGATGAATTAATGAAGTGGCGAGCACAACGAGAACAAGAATTAGGTATAAATGTTCAAAAGATACATCAAATAGATGTACAAAACTCTTTAGAAAGACAACAAGCTGAACAAAAAAGAGAGGCACAATATCTTCAAGATAGATTGCAGATGCTTCAAGCTAGAAAAAAAGATAGTGAACGATTAATAATATTATTGCATACAAAAGAAAATGAAATAAATTTATTAAAGAGAAGCATATTAAAAGACATTGCTAGTAAGGCTATGAAAATAGCAATTCAAAAACATCTAAAATTAGTTATTGCTGATGTTCCAGCTACATTAGATTTTTTGGGTAATATAAAAATAGATAATTTTGATGATACAGTTTTAAATGGCATGGTAGTTGGTGCTGATGCAATTGATATTACAGATGATGTAATGGCTGAACTTACAAATGAGCAAATGCAAAATAATAATGGTAAATAATATATGGAAAGGCGATAGGGTGTCATGAAAATAAAATTAATGTTAGTAATAGCACTTGTTACATTGATGAGTGTATTTATGTCAGGTTGTGGAAGCGAAACTAAATTAGGTTATTTAGATGCTGAACGAGTTATGAATGAAGCACCACAAATAAAAACAATTAGAGATAATATTGATGCTAAGAATAAAGAAATCGAAGCTAAAGAAACAGATTTAATGAGCAAAAAAGCAACTATGTCCGATGAAGAATTTAAAAAAGCACAGATGGATATTCAACGTCAATATCAAGGCTTAGATATGCAATATAAATCTCAAGTAAAAAATACAATGGATAAGGTACTCGCAGAAGTATCAACAGAAAAAGAATTATCTGCTGTAGTGCCAAAAACATTAGTGCGTTCAAATGGTATGCAAGTTCAAAAACAAGAGTTTGTAGTTCAAGGCGGAATTGATATTACAGACGATGTAATTCAGAAGTTGCAATAAAAAGGGGTAATATTATGAAAAGAACACTAGCAGAGATAGCAAATTTAATAAATGGTAAACTTTGTGGGGATTATGATGAAAATTTAGTCATTACAGGTGCAACAGGAATTGCTTTAGCTGGTCCAAGTGAAATAACTTTTGCTGTAGACCCACATTTAGAGGAAGCTATTGCTTGTAATGCGGCTGCAGTGATTATACAAGAAGATGTAGATGGCTTTTCAAAAACTTGTATAAAAGTAAAAAATCCTCGAGAAGCTTTCAATATTTTATTAAATATTTTTAAACCTGAATTGAAAGTAGAAAAAGTTATCAGCTCTAAGGCACATATAGGTAAAAATGTAAAAATTGGTGAAAATGTAGCTATAATGGATTTTGCCTATATTGATGATAATGCAATTATTGGCGATAATGTGGAAATATATCCAAATGTTTATATTGGTCAATATGCTAGTGTAGATGAAAATACAATTCTTCATTCAGGTGTTAGTGTTCGCGAATATTGCAAAGTAGGAAAAAATGTAATAATTCATGATAATACAGTAGTTGGTGCTGATGGATTTGGTTTTATAACTAAAGATGGAAAACATACAAAAGTACCACAAGTAGGTAATGTAGTAATTGAAGATGATGTTGAAATTGGCTGTAATGCAGGAATTGATAGAGCAACAACAGGTTCAACAGTGATTGGCAAAGGAACAAAAGTAGATAACCTTGTTCACATTGGTCATAACTGTGTATTAGGAGAAAATTGTTTAGTTGTAGCACAAACAGGTCTTGCTGGTTCAACAATTGTTGGTCATAATGTTACATTTGCAGGTCAAGTTGGCTCTAAAGGTCATATAAAGGTTGGCAGTAATTCAGTTATGGCAGCACGTACAGGTCTTATTGCAGATGTACCAGAAAATTCATTCTATGCAGGTTTCCCTGCTCGTCCTCATCAAGAATGGCTTAGAATTAAAGCGAATGAATCTCGTTTGCCGGATATGATGAAAAAATTAAAATTAATGGAAAAGCGTTTAAAAGCGTTAGAAGAGAAAAATAATTAAATCGAGTAATTCTTTGATTATTAAAGTAGCCAAGCCCTAATGCTTAGCTACTTTTTTTATAGATTTTATTAGTTTAGAAATGAATTGATATTGTGAAAAAATAAGATAGGAATATAAAGTGAAAGGAGATACAAATGCTATATCATATATTAGTATTTTTAAGTGATATTTGTTGTTTATTACCAGCTAGTGTAGCAAGATTTGTAGGTAAGATTTTAGGTGAATTAACATGGATTGTTGTTCCTAAAAAAAGAAAACAAATGGCAATACATAATATTGAGCGTTGTTTAAAAGTATCAACTGATAAAGCTGAGCAAATTGCAAAGAAAAGTTGGACTAGATTTGGACCAATGATCATGGAAGTATTGCGATTTAAAGTTATATGTAAAAATATTGATAAATATGTAACTATAAAAGGTGAAGAAAATATAAAAAAGCTATGTCCTATGAAAATGGTGGTGTCATTGCCACAGCACATAGTGGAAATTGGGAGATTATAGGAGCAGCACTCACTCATAAAGGAATGAAGATAGCAGGAGTGGCTCAACATCAACGCAATGAAGGTGTAAATAATTTTATAAATTATTGTCGAGCATTTACAGGTATGCATATAACAGATAAATTGGATATCAAAGAAATGATGAAAATGCTTGGACAAAAATATTTTATCGGTTTAATTATGGACCAAGATGGTGGTTCTACAGGGATTATTATGCCATTTTTAGGTTATGAAGCATCTTGTGTGCAAGGTCCAGCAGTGATGAGTAGATTTAAATCGGCACCAATATTACCAGCTTTTATTACTGAAGATAAAAAAAGACCAGGACATCATATTTTAACAGTATTAGAACCAGTTTTTACAGCTAAAACAAAAGATAAACAAAAAGATATATATGATATGATGGCAAGCTTAACTAGTTTAGTAGAACAACATATAAGAGATTATCCAGAAGAGTGGTTCTGGCTTCATGATAGATGGAAATATGTTGAAAGAAAG
>ENA-OQAY01000097-OQAY01000097.1-human-gut-metagenome-genome-assembly--contig:-NODE-97-length-21940-cov-0.888828_pt1 | contig 21940 bp, 17 predicted proteins | sample MGYA00242740_ERZ504537 | MGnify/ENA primary metagenome ERZ504537 (study PRJEB26092, sample SAMD00036272) | human gut metagenome | host: Homo sapiens | study: EMG produced TPA metagenomics assembly of... | reverse complement strand
GGAACATTTTACCCACTATCCGCAAACATTGGGAGAAAAGATAGTATCTATTTGTCCTTTATCCGAAACCGAACTGCTAGCGTCCAGTTTCTCAAAAGGAATTTTTCGTTTCAATAAAAAGACTGGAAGCTACCAACGTTTCTCTCTTCCGGACAAAGATGCAGAAACAAAGCTGGCAAGCTCCAGTGCACCCACCAATATACGAGTTAATGATCAAAACGAAATCGAACTATATGGCAATGCTTTTTATCGATATATACCCGGTAGTCAACAATTGATTCCCATTTTTCCCAGTAATCAACAATTGCAATATTCCTGGGTTTACATGGGAAAATACCGTACTTATCCTTTTTTTCACGACCGAAGCAACGTATTCCAGTACAATAAAGAAAAGAATGAATACGAAACCATAGCTTATGAGAAGAACAACCAAATATTAGCTGCAAGCATTGACACTTTAGGGACTCTATGGATAGCAGGACCTAACGGAATTACCCGAATTTACCTGCCCTCAAACCGTAAAGAGCCCTTAAAGTTACCCGATGGAAACGACGTAATCACTTCTTTAGTCATCGATCATGAAGGAATCGTATGGATGGGATCATTAGGGATCATATACGCTTATAATCCACAAAAAAATCATTTTGTAATCTACAATGAAATGGATGGAGTATTACCTAATGATTTCTTGGCCAAACCTGTATTGGTGGCTAGTGACGGCAATATATACATGGGTGGTTCTGAAGGTTGGTACGAATAAACAAAGCCCTAAAATCTGCCTCCATTCCTCCGCCCATCACTCTTGAATTACAGGAAGTATCTTTAAACGGTACTATAGTCCCCTTCAATTCCCAATCAACGATGGAAATTCCTTACAATTTCTCCTCTCTACAAATACATACACAACTAGAAGGAGAAAATGTTTTTCACAAGCGTATATATCGGTTCCGCATAAAAGGGTTAAATAAAGAATACACGGAAACATCCCGTCCTCATCTTATTTTGCACACCATCTCTCCGGGTAATTACAGCATAACTGTTCAATGTACCCAAAACGATGGGAATTGGAGTTCTGAATTCACGTTACTGAAATTTACCGTTCTTCCTCCGTGGTGGCAGCAGTCTTGGTTCATCCTAATATGTGCAGTCATCATTATTCTTTCCATTATCTATGCCATACGAGCCCACGACCAACATCTGAAACGAAAATACAAGGAACAAGAACGTACCATCTATAAGGAAAAGGTAAAAGCGTTAATCAATATCAACCATGAACTACGCACTCCTTTAACCTTAATCTATACACCGCTGAAACAACTCACAAACAGCAAGCAAATCCCATACGAACTCCGTAGCAAGCTATATGGTGCATTCAAACAGGCACGCCAAATGAAAAATATCATTGACATGATTCTGAACATGCGCAAAATGGAGGTGGAGAAGAATATCCTGCGCATGTCTCCCGCGCCTTTTAATGAATGGCTGCAAAGTATCCTGAATGATTTCAAGGATGAACTTTCATTACGTAACATTTCGTTGATATTTGCTCCCGATACTGCTATAGATAGTATGTATTTCGACCATAGCCAATGCGAAATCATTATAAATAACCTCTTGACAAATGCCTATAAATTCAGCGAAGAAAACTCTACCGTTACAGTTTCCACTTATCTGGAAGGCAACGGGAGCCGCATCCGGATAACTGTAAAGGACGAAGGAACAGGACTTCAAAAAGAGGACATCGCCAACTTATTCACCCGTTTCTATCAAGCAAACATAGCCTGCAAGGTTCAGGAATCGGCTTGTCATATGCCAAACAACTGGTCGAAATGCATGGAGGCATTATCGGAGCACAAAATAATGAAACCAAAGGAGCGACCTTCTTTTTCACCTTACCGTATAGACAGGAAGCCGCCGACATTCAATCTACACCTCAAACCTATTTGAATGACGCATTACATCTATCAGCCGACATAGATCGCAAACAACCTCAACAAGACAGCATAGAGAAATTCCATTCTATTTTAATAGTGGAAGATGATCGTGACTTATGTAATTACCTGATTTGTAATCTACAAGTTCTGTTTGAAGAAGTATATGAAGCCCATGATGGTATGGAAGCACTCCCTATCCTCACGTCACGACGTCCCCAAATTGTATTAAGTGACATAAAAATGCCTCGCATGAACGGCTTCGAACTATGTCGCTATATTAAACAAAAGCCTGATTTAAACTACATGCCCGTAATCTTACTTACCTCCTGCGTTGATGACACCAGTATGGAAGAAGGATACAAAATGGGCGCAGAAGCCTATATTACCAAACCGTTCGATATGGATATGCTGTTTATTCAGATACAGAATATCATGCATAATCACAACTTCATGAAAAATCACTATGCCACCATAGATATCCCTATACAAAAACAGGAGAACCTGAATTATATCAATGAACAGCTAATGATCCAATTCAACCGCATTATCAATGAAAATATCAGCAATGTAAATATGGACGTTAATTTCATAGCACAACAAATGGGAATGAGCCGTGCATCACTCTACAATAAGACTAAAGGGATGATGGATATGGGCATCAGCGAATACATCATTAAATGCCGTCTGGAATATGCACGTAAATTATTAGACACGACCACATTATCCATTGGCGAAGTGGCAGAACAGACAGGATTCAAACACTCACGTAATTTCAGTACTGTATTTAAGAATATAGTGGGAATGAGTCCGTCTGATTATAGGAAAAAAGATTCCCGACCTTCTTGCAAATAGAAGAATCGGGAATACTCCATACTATGTTAAATTTAGGTTAGATTAGGTTGTCAGTCTTTGTATATATTCCGGATAGGATCATCATACTGCACTTGAAGACGCAACAATTCGTCTTTCAGTTCTTTTGTTAATTTTTCCGTTCCGGGTTGTCCGTAGATATTATGCATTTCCATACGATCTTCCTGTAAATCATATAGTTCCCAACAGTCTATGTCATTATAAAAATGCATCAATTTATAACGATCTGTACGTACACCATAATGACGGCGGACAGCATGTTCAGCCGGGTATTCATAAAAATGATAATACAATGACTTACGCCAATCGGAAACTTTCTCTCCTTTCAGTAAAGGCAGGAAAGAAACTCCGTGCATATCCGATGGCACCTTCACTCCTGCAAGGTCCAATATAGTAGGGCCATAATCAATATTCTGTACCATTTCATCAATATCACCTTTCTTTCCACCCGGCAAACGGACCATCAGAGGAGTACGGAAAGATTCTTCATACATAAAACGTTTGTCAAACCAACCATGTTCCCCCATATAGAAGCCCTGATCGGAAGTATAGACAATCATCGTATTCCCCATCAATCCATTTTCTTCCAGATATTTCAAGACACGCCCCACATTACGGTCTACAGAATGAATAACTCGCATATAATCATGCATATATTGCTGATATTTCCATTCCGCCAAGGCTTTACCCGTCAGTTTATCCTTTTTGAATCTGGCAATGATAGGATCATAGTGCTTATCCCAAGCAGCCTTCTGTTCCGGGTTCAGAGCATTATACATATTTCTGCCCGCTTCTTCCAGTCCTGTCGTGGTATGGATCTCATTCTCCTTATCCGCCATTTTCAGGTCATACACCAAATCCATATCCTTTATAATACTCATTTCCTGCTTGGATGCAGGAATTCTACCTTCATATTTATCATAGAAGTTTTCGGGCATCGGATAAATCACATCATCATACAAGTCAAGATCACAAAGATCGGGCATCCAGGTACGATGAGGAGCCTTATGATGAATAAAAAGACAGAATGGTTTACTCTTGTCCCGGATACTGTCCATCCAATTTATTGCTAAATCTGTCACAATATTGGTAGCATAACCTTCCCGTTGTACCCGTTCACCATTTTTAATAAATTTCGGATTATAATAATCCCCTTGTCCTATCAGGATGTCCCAATAATTAAATCCGGTAGGTTCAGATACCAGATGCCATTTACCGATCATAGCAGTCTGATAGCCATTAGCCTGAAGCAATTTCGGAAAAGTCTGCTGACTACCGTCAAATGTGGTGGTATTATCCGTAAATCCATTGGCATGACTATGTTTACCGGTCAGCATGCAGGCACGGCTGGGACCACTCAGAGAGTTTACTACAAAGCTGTTTGTGAAACGGACACCCTCACTGGCTATCCGGTCAATATTGGGCGTCTGCATATAACGTTGGTCATAGGCACTGATCGTCTGATAAGAATGGTCGTCACACATGATATAGACTACATTCATCGTTTTTTTTTACCTCTTCAGATTTCTTTTCTTTGCAGGAAGACAGCGATGACAACACCACTGCTCCCGTCAAAGAATATAATAACACAGGTGTTACTCTACTCATATCTTTTTTTTATTAACATAATTCCTACCATCCAGGATTTTGTTCCCACATACCACCGGTCAAATCTCCTAACATACGTGTCTGAATGGGTAACAGATAGTCACGGTTGACATTAAATTTCCAACCCGATTCATATCCTGCGGGATTCGTAGGTATAATATAGCGCAACGGATCCCCGGGCTTGCCTGTCAGGAAAAGATTATTTCCCGAAGCTTGATCATAAATTAACTTATCACCATATACAGGATGGTTCTCAAGATTACTTCCCACAAAGAGCGCACCTTTCGGCCATTTGCCCACTATTAATTCGTCCGCAGCAGCCCAGCGCATGATATCTTCCTGACGGCGTCCTTCACAGGCTTTTTCAACCCGGCGTTCACGACGTACAGCCTGAATATACTTATCAAGATTGCGGAAACCATAATCAGCTTCCTGATTATACTCCCTGTCAAAATCCACCGGAGGCATACCTACACGGTCACGTAAAGGTTGCAAGGCATCAATAATTTTCTGCGCATTCCCCACACCATCCAGTTCAGCCAGAGCTTCTGCATAATTCAGCAGGATATCTGCATAACGGAACTGAATAGCCGGTGTGGCTCCCTTGAACTCGGCATCCAGACTGCCCGTATAATCAATTTGCACATGTTTTAATAAAGAATAACCAGTCATATTCTGATTATAGGATGAAGTACCAATCAATGGCGGTACAACATAATAAGGAGCCTTGTCATCCGGACGTAATTGCTGCCCCGGCATACAAACAGTCTGTGACAAACGCGGATCACGCAAAGTCGGCTGCAATTCATTCCCGAACACCTTTTTCGCTTCAATCCGCTCATCACCAACAAACGGTTTACCATCAATTGTCAGATAATCATCCACTAATGAAGCCGTAACACCTACACTCCCTCCTCCTTGATTTAAGTAACGGTTTACATTATTACCAATCTGATCTCCATCATACTGTTTATACCAAAGTACTTCCGGATTACCCGATAAATCTGTAGTCTGAAACATCTGACGATAATCATCCAATTTGTTACCAGTATTATAAATGGCCCATACGCCACGATCCATCACTTCTTTTGCAGCTGCAACAGCCTGATTAAAATAATCGCGAATTTTTTCATCGGTCACCGTAGAATCAAAAAACTTATCATTTTTCGCTTTATGGTATTTTTCCCAAGTTCCTTCAAACAAGGCCACTTCACTTTTCAAAGCACGCGCCACATCTTTATGAATCCGCATGGTAGCACTATTGTTCTGAGTATTGAGATACATCACCGCTTTATCCAGATCAGCCAAAATACTGTCGGCAATAATCGTGCGGTTAGCACGAGGCAATTTCATTTCTTCCATATTAGGATCAAGCGGAGTGTTCACCCACGTCAGGCGCCCATAGCTGATAAACATCTGATAATAATACCATGCGCGGAAATAATAAGCCTCACCCACATACTGATTATAATCAGCAGATCCTTTTTCCACACAATTATCTAAATTACACAGCATAAAATTTAAATTACGGATAGCTGTATAATTTTGCAGTTTGACCGCACTACTCAATGTCGTTTCACCTGCCAAACGGGTACTAACCGAACTGGAAGCCATATTATCACTATGTGTATCTGCCCCGGCAATATATTGTCCACCACCGGCATCAAAACCTTGCGCACGCATTCCATCACCAAAGCTGACATAGTCATATTTATAATTACCTGTCTGATAGAATTGATCCAGATAATTTCTCATTTCCCCCGTACTTGCAAAAGGAATCGTCGTAGACAATACCCCTTCAGGCATCTTATCCAAATCATAGCAACCGGTAAGACCTAACATCAAAACCAGACCCAAAAATATATTTCTTTTCTTCATAATATTCATCAAATTATAAGTTAACAACTAGACCAAAAGATATCACCTTGTTCATAGGATAGTTCTTTCCACCTTCAGCCGTGTAATCATTCTTGGTAAAGATAGCTTCCGGGTCAAACATTCCTTTCAAAGTGGTAAAAGTCAACAAATTCTCACCAGAGAAAAACACCTGCACTTTCTGTAAACCTACCTTTTTTGTCCATACGGCAGGGATATCATAACTCACTGTCAGATTTTTCAGACGACAATAAGCACCACTCTGGAGATAACGGTCACTAAGCGTCATTGTCTTATTACGGAAAGGAACCACTCCTCCTGCTGTATGAATATAAGGTTTTGGATAATAAGCCCCTGTATTTGTCTCACTCCAATAATCCAAATGCTCTTTAAACACCGTCACCTGCGCATAAGGTCCGCTTCCCCAAAAATAAGCTCCCGTACCAGGATCCCAGTCCCGCTTAGCGACCCCTTGGAACATAGCGCTTACGGTTACACCTTTCCAGCTAATTGAACCGTTAATGGTATATTGATAACGAGGAGTGGTATTACCGATTACTGTCATATCACCCATATCATCCAAGGTATTAAGCCCATTATTGATTTTCTTATCCCCATTCAGGTCACGATATTTTACATCTCCCGGCGTCCAAGGTTTACCGCTTATAAAAGACAAATCATAGGTATTATTATACTCATCCGCCTCTGCCTGAGTCTGGATCAGTCCGTCCGCCCGATATCCCCAAATTTCACCAGCTTTCTTTCCTTTATACCAATTATCTTTAGGATTTGTTCTAGTCCCTTCATATTCAGTTACTTCAGCAGTAGCATCCGAAAGAGAACCGCCTATGCTATAGTCAATATCCTTTCCAATTTTTCCACGATAACTCAGCACCAATTCCCAACCACGGTTACGCATACGGGCATTATTGGTTTTAGGAGCGTCTGCACCAAAGAAATCCGGGAAATCCACCGTAGGTCCTAACATATCCTTCGTATCACGTTGAAAAACATCAAAAGAACCGGTCAACGAATTACCAAAGAAACCGAAATCCAAACCTATATTCTTACTCTCCACTTTTTCCCAAGTCGTATTCGGGTTGACTACGGCAGGGGCCTTAGTAAAGATGTGGCGTCCATCAGAGAATATATAATTTCCCAATTTATCATTCAAATCCATAGTAGCGGCAAAAGTATAAAGGGCCGCACCCGCCTGATTACCCAGTAATCCGTAAGAAGCACGAAGTTTCAAGTTGGAAACTACATCGGCTATTGGCATCATAAACTGTTCCCGGGTAATATTCCATCCTAAAGATGCAGATGGAAAGAAGCCCCAACGATTACCTTTGGCAAAACGTGACGATCCATCATATCGTCCATTCAATTCAAGAAGATAACGTCCGTCATAATCATAATTCACACGTCCGAAAAAGCCACGGGTTGCCCAACCATTACGAGTATCGACTACCGTCTTATCACCGGTTCCCATACCTACATTAGGATTTGAAGTTGAATAAAGTCCGGTAATCGAGTTCTTCATATAACTATAGTCATTATTTTCTTCCTGATAACCTGCCATTACGGTAAAATTATGCTTGTCTCCCAAAGTAAAGAGATAATTCGAATATAAATTTATAGATTGGTAGCGAGTATGCGCATAATAACGGGTAAACTTGCCATCGGGTGATACACCCAACTCATCACGCACACCTTTCGAAGTACTCACCCCGTCAGCCCCATAAATTAACGGGCTCACGTTCAATGCCTCATATTCCAAATCCATCAATTTATATGTATAATCAAAAAAGATAAACCAGTTTTTCACAGGTTGGATATCTAAACCTGCCGTTAAACTAAAACGGTCACGTTGAGTATTTGTATACGTACCACTCTGCAAATAAGGAATCATAGTCAGTTCTGTAAAATGCCCATTCGGATCAATAGGAGCAACTGTAGGACGGAAACGTGCTAATGAATGATAAAAGCCTTCACTAAGCCCTCCGTCACCAAAAGGAGTATCCTCATCGGAATGCATAAACTTCGTATTTACTTTTACCTTCATCCAATCGGTAATCTGAGAAGAAATATTAGCGGCAAAATTATAACGGCTGAAATCCATATCGGCATAACGGAGAATACCATCTTCCGAATAATAACCACCAGAAATATAATATTGTGCTTTTTTGCCACCCCCCACTCAAGCTAAGATTATGATTTTGCTTGAATGCCCAATCCTTATAATGCAAATCGAAATAATTAGTATTTCCTACTCCTAATTCTGAATTTTCGAATGCCGGGTTCATATTAGAATTTTTAGGAAGCTCGAACCAAGGATCCACACTACTGGGATCTTTAATATATTGCTGTAATAAACCCATTTTTTCCTCACTATACAAACGAGGAGAACCTGCATTAATACATCCGGCATTCCAATACTGAGCAAATTCATAGGAATCAACCATATCAGGCAATACAGTCGGCGTACTCCAACCTACGTTTCCTTGGTAATTTACACGCATTTTACCTTCCTCACCTTTCTTGGTAGTGACCAAAATGACACCATACGCCGCACGTGCACCATAAATGGCACAAGCAGCAGCATCTTTCAATACAGAAATACTTTCAATATCATTCGGATTCACGTCCGAGAGACTCATTTCCACTCCATCAACCAAAATATAAGGATTCGCATTATTATCCAGATTGCCTTGTCCGCGCAAAGTCAATGTACCACTAGCTCCCGGACGGCCCGTATTTGAGTTGCTCACCAACAACCCCGGAACCATCCCTTGCAAACTCTGTGTGGCATCAGCTACCGGACGACGTTCCAATGCATCTCCTTTCACTGAAGACACAGATCCGGTAAGATTCACTTTTTTCTGTACGCCATAACCTATTACAACAACTTCATCCAACGTTTCGGTATCCTCAGCCAATACAACACTGAAACTAGTCCTCCCATTAATAGGAAGAGTTTGTGTAGCATAACCAATGTAAGACACAACTAAACTTCCTTTGGAAGGAACATTAGAAAGCATAAAGTTACCATCCAAATCGGTTATTGTACCGTTTGAGGTTCCTTCAATTAAAACACTGGCCCCAATTACAGGCTCCTGACTGTTTTTGTCAATTACCTTACCACTGATAGATAAGGATTGGGCCAACACCTCCGATGAGAACAAAAACAGGATAGCTGTCACCAATCTAAGGATTGAAAGCAGTTTTGTTTTTTTATTCATAATAAAAGAATTTAAGGGTTAATTAGATTAAATCTGTTGCAAATATAAACCTCCTCCCCTTGCCTGCACCTCTTTATTTGTCTAATTAATCTCTATATTTGTCTAGAATAGTCCTCATTATCTACCTCTTAGACAAAAAGAAGACCTGAATACTTCCGGATATACCTCATCACCGGAAGACATTCAGGCCTTCTTTCTATATGTTAAAAAAAAGATTATTTTGTTTCCATACTCATCGCTATTCCTTTTTCTAAGCCACGAAGCTCGGCAAGGCCACGCATACGTCCCAAACAAGAATAACCCGGATTTGTTTTCTTGTTCAAATCATCTATCATCTGATGACCATGATCCGGACGCATAGGAATAGATATTCCACGACGTTGCTGCACTTTCAACAGGTTCTTAACTACATGATACATGTCCACATCACCCTCCAGATGATTCGCCTCATAAAAGTTCCCTTCAGCATCACGTTGGGTACTGCGCAAATGAACAAAATTGATACGGTCTCCCCAACGTTCCATGATACCCGGCAAATCATTCTGTGCAGATACGCCAAATGAACCACAGCACAGACAAAGTCCGTTTGACGGATTAGGTACAGCTTCCACCAACAGCTTGAAATCCGCCTCCGTACTCATAATGCGCGGCAAGCCCAGAATAGACATAGGCGGATCGTCCGGATGAATAACGAGCTTTACTCCCACTTCATCGGCTACCGGACAAATTTCTTTCAAGAAGAAAATCAAATTATTGCGGAGCTTGTCCGCATCAATATCCTTGTAACGGTCCAGTTCTTTTTGGAATTGCTCCAATGTAAAACTTTCCTCCGAACCGGGCAATCCTGCAATCATATTTCGTGTCAGACGATGAATTTCTTCCTCATCCATTTGTGCCAGACGCGCTTTTGCCTTTTCTATCTCTTCGGCCGAGTATTCCTTTTCGGCTCCCGGACGTTTCAAGATGAACAGATCGAACGCTACAAAAGCAGCCCGCTCAAAACGCAATGCCTTGGAACCATCGGGCAACGTATATGCCAGGTCCGTACGGGTCCAATCCAGTACAGGCATGAAGTTATAAGTCACAATATAGATACCACATGCTGCCAGATTGCGCAAACTCTGTTTATAGTTCTCGATATATCTCAGATAATCTCCTGTCTGTGTCTTAATATGTTCGTGTACGGGCACGGATTCTACGACACTCCAAGTTAATCCTGCTTCTTCAATCAATTTCTTGCGCTTCATTATTTCCTCTACCGTCCATACTTCACCGTTGGGAATATGATGTAAGGCATTGACAATACCGGTTGCTCCGGCTTGTTTGATGTCCCACAATGATACGGGATCATTCGGTCCGTACCAGCGCCATGTTTGCTCACATAAAATCATATCAAATAAAAAAATTGAGAATTAAAAACTAAAGACTTGTTACATGGCAAATGCATTGAAACCACCATCTACTACGGCTACTGTACCGGTTACAAAGCTGCTGGCATCGCTGATGAGATACTGGATGGTTCCACACAGTTCCTCTGCTTTACCGAAACGTTTGAACGGAGTCTGGCGAATCACATCATTACCACGCTGAGTATATGTACCATCTTCGTTTGTCAACAAAGTACGGTTCTGTTCGGTCAGGAAGAATCCCGGAGCAATGGCATTCACGCGGATGCCTTCACCAAATTTCGTAGCCACTTCATTGGCCATGAACGCAGTGAAATTAGAGATTCCCGCTTTTGCAGCCGCATAACCACATACACGAGTCATCGGACGGAATGCCGCCATAGAAGAGAAATTCACAATAGCCCCTTTCTTCTGCTCCACCATCGGCTTCAAAAATACCTGTGTAGGCAGAACTGTTCCGGTAAGATTCAGATTAAGCACTTTTTGAAACTCATCGACCTTCAAATCAAAGAAATTTCCTGTAGGAGCAATCGTAGCACCCGGCATATTACCTCCTGCTGCATTCAGCAATGCATCTACACGACCATATGCTGCGAGAATATCCTTCAGATTCTGCTCCAATATAGCCTCATCCAACACATTGGTTACAAGAAACATGGCTTCCCCGCCTTTGGCCTTGATTTCGTTTACAATGGCATTTCCTACTTCTGCCTTACGGCCTAATATAACAACCTTGGCACCTTCTTCTGCCAAATGGGCGGCAATAGCCTTTCCCAAAACCCCTGTTCCACCGGTGATTACCACCACCTGGTCTTTTACACTAAACAAATTATTCATGATATTATTCTTTATGGTTTATACCTTTAACACTATCTCGCAAAACAATCAGGCTCTCCGGCCCCATATTAAACAAAAGATCGGCGATACTCAAATTCGGCAGAAAACCGTATTTGGCATCAAAAACTTGATAGTAAGGTTTAGGGCAAAAGTCAGCATCCGCTTCACGCCAGTCACGCTTCGGATGAATAATCTCACGAAAATCAACCTCGCCCGGAACAAATTCCATGCAATATTCCGTTGTTCCTTCCATACGGGGATGAATATCGATCAAATCGCATACTAAAGAACAAATTTCCTGATTATAATCCCACAAGAAGGCATATTTCTTTTCATAAAAGACGTGGAAATCATCAGCATAGTACTCAAAGAAAGGACTGTTTCTATATGCAGCCACCAAAGCATTCCAATGTATATGACGCCAATTGCCATGATCCGAAATGCGGACATCCTTCATCAGGCATTTAGGTGTACCGCTTTTTTCCGTAGGGATAGTCAGTGCCAGCGGACCGTCGGCTGCCGCAATGACACAACGGTTGCGATAAGTCTGTTTCACATAATTGTCATACTGTTCCACATAGGCCTTCTCACAGGCAAACAGTTTTGTATAATATTCCACCGGGGCCAGATAGGCCGAACTTAAATATATCGTATTCTCCATTATTGCACTCGTTGAAAAATGCGCCCTTTTCTGGATGAAAACCAAATGCGCCAAGCTTTACCGATCAAATGGTCATCGGGCACCAAACCAAATAAACGTGAATCACACAAATTCACCGGATTATTGGATGCCATCCAGTAATAATTTTATTAAATGTATAGGCTTCTACAGGTTTTCCCCCTACATACAGGGTATCTCCCCTGACAGAAGCCACTCTTCCTTCATGGCGAACAATAGTATTACACAACAAGGTCACATTCCAAGGATATACCTTGACAGGTTTCCCTTTTTCCGGGATCACAAAGGGATGGCTCTTGCTTATATCTTTATGATAGAGAGGAATCAAATCCACTTTTCCTGCCAGTTTTTGTTTTAACAGGTAATATTCATAATGACTGAAGGTACGTATGTACTTCCCCTCGGCATATCCCACTAACCTGTTTCCCTGAATGTTCACTTGCTGCATGGCAGCCTGCATCGTTTCTTCTTCCGTATGAGAATAGACATACAAAGATTTACTATCCGGGCTCAACACTTGTTCGTCGGTCACCCACAGTTCATCATTCAACATCAACGTATCTCCGGGTATTCCTACCACACGGCTTATAAACACCTCCCGGTTGCCCACCGACGTTTGAGGAAACCGTGGATTAGGGTTGTTGAACAACACAATATCCCCCTTCCCGGCAGTTTTTCCCAACCATCGCCAGATAGAAAAAGGCACACGAAACCCATAACTCCACTTATTCACCAGAACCCTTTCCCCTTGATAAAGGCTATTCTCCATACCGGTAGAGGGAATGGTGCAGGAGGTGAAAGCAAATGTCTTTACCAACAGTACCAGAATGACAGCAGTAAGCATTGCTTTTATCCATACAGGAATACAGGGTATGCGCAACTTATTTAATATTATCTACAAAGGTAAACAATCGGTTCCAACGTATTTTTCCAGCCAGCCAGCCACGGTCATTATCCAATGACAACCAGATAAAGATGGGTTTTCCCACCACATGATCTTCAGGAACAAATCCCCAAAAGCGGGAGTCAGCCGAATTATGACGGTTATCTCCCATCATCCAGTAATAATCCATCTTGAAAGTATACTCATCGGTTTCCTTGCCGTTAATATAAATCTTTCCATCTTTCACTGCCAGTTCATTACCCTCGTAAGCATGAATAGGGCGCTCATAAACAGGAAGATTCTCTAGCGTGAGTTTCACCGTCTCTCCCTTTTTGGGAATCCATACAGGTCCGTAGTTATCCGTAGTCCAGTTCTTATACATATTCAGCGGGTATAAGCCTCCCGCATCATCAGCCGGTGTATTCTCAATGCTGACAACAATATCCTTACGCGCCAACAAACCTGCTTTCGCTTTTTCTGTCAGAGGCATATTATAAACAGAAGCATCCGTATAATACATCATCATATCCTCCTTGCTGATACCCAGTTCATGAGCCAGGTCATCGGGAATAGGACGCTTGGTTTTCACCAGATAACGATACTGCACATTATCAGGCTCTTTATTAGCTTTACCATCCAAATAAATAATACGATCCTTTATCTCCAACGTTTGTCCGGGCAAACCCACACATCGCTTCACATAGTTCTCACGGCGGTCTACCGGACGGCTTATTATCTCACCGAAATTCTGTGGATTCTCTTTCAGATACTCCCGTCCCAACTGATAATAATAATCATAGACCACCCGTTGCTGCTCCGGAGACATGGAAGCCAAATCCACCGGTTTTGCCAGCTCCTTGCCTGCTCCATAACTCAGACGATAAACATCATCATTAGGCACACCAGTGGCAACTGTATCTCCGGCCGGAAAGTTAAAGACAACGATATCATTCAACTGTACGTCCCCCAAACCTTTCACCCGTTTATAATCCCATTGTGGATGCTCAAGGTATGATTTACAATTAAAAAACGGCAGTGTGTGTTGTGCCAACGGCATGTGCAGCGGAGTCTGAGGCACACGGGGCCCATAACTCATTTTACTCACAAACAGATAATCACCCGTCAGCAATGATTTTTCCAGCGAGGAAGAAGGAATCACATAGTTCTGGAAGAAATAGAGGTTGACAAAGTATACCGCCACCAGTGCGAATACAATAGCATCCACCCATCCCATGACAGTCACTACATGACGGTTCTTGGACTCTCTCCACCAAGTCCATGGAATCTTCTTTGTGATATACGCATCGAAGATAAACGGTACAACCACCAATCCCAGCCAGCTTCTCAACCAAACAAGAAATATCAGGTAAAGCGCCAGAACAACGGCAAACTTAATCCACTGTGTACGTGTTGCTTTTATCATATCTTAAAACTGAAATAAATCACTCATTCCTAATAATCCTTCATGCCTGGATGTATATTCCGCCGCCAAAACAGCTCCCAAGGCAAACCCCTTCCGATTCTTGGCATCATGGGTAATTGAGATGCTATCCGCCTCAGAGTCATAGCGGATAGTATGAATACCAAACACCTCCCCTTCACGGATGGAATTTACAGGAAACTCATTCTCGGCACATTCCGATGTTCCCGACACGGTTCCATCCGGTGCCACCATGGTCCCTTTCACCCATTTACTCTTGCGGTTCATATTTTCCAGAATCCCTTCGGCCAGCGTGATGGCTGTTCCGCTGGGCGCATCCAGTTTATGAATATGATGAGTTTCGGTCATAGAAACCTCGTAAGCGGGAAAGTTATTCATTATTTTAGCCAAGTATTTATTTACAGCAGAGAATATAGCGACACCCAGACTGAAATTAGACGACCAGAACAAGGTTTTTCCACCTTTCGTGCATAATTCTTTCACCTCATCACCATGTTTGTCCATCCATCCGGTACTGCCCGATACCAATTTGACACCGGCAGCAAAAGTTTTCATATAGTTGTCATATGCCACCATCGGGTTAGTAAACTCAATAGCCACATCTGCTGATTTAAATGCTTCCGAATTAAAATCATCTTGATTATCAACATCTATAATACTCACAATCTCATGTCCGCGGGCAACTGCAACCTTTTCAATCTCCTTGCCCATCTTTCCATATCCTATTAATGCTATTTTCATAATTACGAATGTTATTTCAGCCACAAAGATAGCGTTTTTCGTTGTAAACCATTACATTTGCCAAACATTTACACCTCATTAACATGGAACAACTATTACACTATGTATGGAAACATAAAATATTTTCTCTCAAAGAACTGAAAACAACAACCGGCCAACAAGTGGAAGTTATAGATACGGGACTGGCGAATACCGACACCGGTCCCGGTTTTTTTAATGCCAAGCTCAAGCTGGACGGTGTACTTTGGATAGGTAATATCGAGATACATGAAAGATCTTCAGACTGGTTCAAACACGGACATCATGCAGATGCCGGTTACAACTCTGTCATTCTGCATATAGCCTCCGAAATAGATATGGAAATCAGCAGGAGCAATGGAGAAAGAATCCCCCAAATACAACTCATCTGCCCGGAAGCGGTCCGCACCAACTACAAGGAACTGTTGGAAACAGCCAGCTACCCTCCTTGTTACCGCATCATTCCTTCGCTCTCCCCTTTCACCGCCCACTCATGGATGTCCGCCTTACAGATGGAAAGATTCGAGCAAAAAGCGACCTTATTGAACGAACGGTTAAAACGTTGTCAAGGCAATTGGGAAGACGCTTTTTTTATCACACTGGCACGTAATTTCGGTTTCGGGCTGAACGGAGACGCTTTCGAAACCTGGGCTCATCAGCTTCCCTTCCGGGCGGTAGACAAACATCGGAACGACCTTTTCCAGATAGAAGCCATCTTCTTTGGACAAGCCGGCATTCTGGAATATTCTGATGGAGACGGATACTATCTCCGGCTAAAAAAAGAATACATCTATCTACAGCATAAATTCGAACTTATCCCGATGAATACTTCCCTATGGCGTTTTCTCCGGCTACGTCCTACTAATTTTCCACATATACGGATTGCACAGTTGGCATGTCTTTATCATCGTGCCTACGGACTACTCTCTCGCATCATGGAAACGGAGACACTACAAGGTGTCAGAGATATTCTGAAAGGAGGAACTTCAGAATACTGGCTCACTCATTATACATTTGGCGGTTCTTCCCCTTCCCGTCCGAAGACTCTAAGTAACACCTCACTGGATTTACTCATTATCAACACGGTAGTGACATTTCTCTATGCTTACGGACTGCATAAAGGAAATCCTGTACTTTGTGCACGTGCCGGCAGTTTTCTGGAAGAATTGAAAGCGGAGAACAATTATATCACCCGCATGTGGGAACAATGCGGAATGAAAACTTCCAATGCCGCCGACAGCCAAGCTTTGATACAATTAAAGAAAGAATATTGCGATAAGAAAAAATGCCTGTATTGCCGGATAGGGTACGAATATCTGAAAAGAAAATAGAAAAGGGGGACTGAAGTCTTGAACTTCAGCCCCACCTGTTCTTATAATTTTCTGAATAACGACATCACTTTGACAAGCTTTTTACAATAGTGGAAACTATCTTTGAAGAACTTTTCCGACTATCCTTACTCAACTTATCTTTACTTTCCAAATTCATGCTGGTAAAATAGTTATTACCTCGGGTTACTTCCTTCTGATTCTTATCAAACAAAGAATAACTGGTGATATGAAACAAAGTACGCAAAGGCTTTTCCTGCCATTTCAAATAATGCTGATTCAAAAATAATACATAATCCGAATCAGTATCCTTTATCAGCTGTTCATACCGATTATCATCACCTGACTAAGATCCGCATACCTCTCCTCTTCTTCACCTTCCAGTCTGATTTTATCCAACAAACTGCTGATGGCCGCCGCCTTTTCCGGAGTAACGAACTGGTATTTCTTATTCTTATTGGATGCAATAATATTCTTTGCTATAATCTGATTATAAGTATAATCTATGCTATCAGTCGGTATTCCAGTTTCCTCAGTAATCATACTGCCGGGAAAATAGTTGGATTCCACATTGTCGTGAAGTCCTATAACAAGAACCTTTACCAGATTGTTATTAGCCTTGTTAGCACCTTCTTCGTCAGCAGGCGATGCACATACAGAACCTGTCACCCATAATACCAATCCCAAAGCCAATGAGATTTTCTTTAATAAACCAGCTTTCATATTATCCTTTTTTAAATTACAGTGCAAATGTATTGTGTTCCTATTACATCCCTATTTGAAAGGAATTACATTTGTATTAAGAATCTCCTCCATCTTTCCGAATCAGCTTTTCAGTTTCCAATGGATAATCAGTAGTTATATAATCCACCTGCTGGTCAATCATCTTCTGAACCATCTCCATATCATTGACTGTCCACACATTCACCTTCATACCCAACTGATGTGCTTCAGCAATCCATTCCGGTTTCTCAGCCAATACCTTGATATAATAATCAATACCATTAATTCCTTTCGCCTTCAGGTCTTTAGGAGCCACATCACTTTTCAGATAAGCTATTTCCGAATCCGGAGTCAGTTTCACCAACTGTTCGCAAATGTTCATGCTGAATGAAATATATTCCACCTGTTTCTCCATTCGCATCTTTTTCACTTTATCTACAATGATTCTTACCGCTTCATTTTCCGCTTCTTCGGTTCTGTGAGGCTTGATTTCCAATATCAGCTGAGTACCAGTCAATTTCTTACCCGCTACCAGATAATCATCCAAAGTGGACAACTTCTCGCCGTTACTCAATTTCAAATCTTTCAATTCAGCAAAAGGAGTATCAAAAATGCAAATTCCCTGAATGCTATCGTCATGATTGACTACGATTTCCTTGTCCTTCGTCAGTTGTACGTCGAACTCCGAACCATACACCTTTGCCTCTGCAGCCTTTGTCAAAGAAGCAATAGAGTTTTGGGCAGAACCTTCACATTTCCAATATCCGCGGTGGGCAATCACTTTGGTCTGGGCAGTCCCGGTCAAAGTAACAGCACACATGGCAAAAGCCATCATTAGTTTACTTAGTTTCATCTTTATTTCTTATTTAATCATTATCTATTAGAATCCATATCTCAAACCTATCTGAACCTGAAAAGGAGTACCGTTCAGACTGGATACACCTGTGTTGGCATTTACATTATAAGTATATTGTTTGGCATCTTTGTCAAATCCCTTGATACTATAAATTTTCTGTGTTCCCAGATTATGACCGGCTCCCCAATCTTTATTCAACATATTGGCCACATTGAAAATATCAACAGACACTTCCAGATTCTGCTTTTTGTAAGTCTTGAATTTCTTGGCCAGACGAAGATCTAAAGTGCCATAGAAACCATTGACCCCTCCATTACGTTCGGCCACTTTACCAAAACTCTTACGAATATAATCTTTCACACTCTTTTCCGCATCCGGATTGTTCAATATAGAATTAATACCTTCACGAATATAATCAGGAGTAGCGCTGCTATTCGGATCATATACATAGGCCAGGTCATTACTATCCACAAAGTCACCGTTCACATTTCCATTCACAATCATGGAATAACGTGTTCCCCCGATGCCGGAAAAGCGAGCACCTACGGTAATGCCCCAGAAAGTAGGCGCCGAACCATAAACCACCAGTTTATGACGGAACTGATTGTTGGAGTAAGTCATTTTGCTTAAATCACGGGGATCGTCAACCACCATTTGGGAAAGAGTAGCGGAATTAGCCACATTACCATTATAGGAAGTATTGTCTTTTGTATCGTTCCAAGTATAGCTGAAAGAAAGTTCTCCGTCTTTATAGTAACGCCATGTTCCATCTACGGTGAAAGCGAACTGATTTACTTTTCCCTCGCTGACCAATTCGAGCACACGCCCTACTTTGGTACTTTTACGTCCTTCCATCCAATCAAGAGTACCATCTTTTCCTATAGTAGAAGCAGGTACATAAATACCCCGGTTCCCTTCTGCAGAAAGACGAAAATAAGGATCATCCACCATGTTCCGGTCTATATACATATAGTTGTTACGTCCCAAAGTCATATATCCGCTGACACTCATTTTCAAACGGTCACTGAAGAAGTGAGTGTATGATATATTCGCCTTATAAACACGGGAACCTTGGCATCCTTGCTATTCATATTGATCGTAGGTACAGCCTTGTCCGCATATTTGGGATTATTCAGCAAATCAATACCCGGAGCCGTGGAAGGATCTTTCCGATACCCTATAAAATCGGGAGTGGGAACTATATCCGGTTCTTCTTCCGTATTCTTGATATCAACCGACATCACTTTCGTACCATCAAATACCATATTATTAATCATGGCATAGTTATTGATATCAGATGCAAAGATTCCCCCGCCAATACGAAGAATATCCGTGTGCTTGTCATTAAAGTCCCAAGTAATCTGGACACGAGGCTGAATCTGGAAAGTAGAAAGTCCATTGTCTGTACGCAGTCCCAATTCATCATACACCAGTTGGCTGAAATTACCTTTATTGAAATAAGTGGCATTATCCAAACGTAAGCCTGCCATCAGCTCGAATCCTGTGAACAGTTTAGTCTGCAACTGGGCATAGATACCTGCATTCAATATATTTTGGCGTACACGCTGATTATTTTGGTCAGGATCCAAATACACTTCACGTACATAACGAGAAGGCTTCAATGCCTCGAAATTATCCAGTCCGGTAAAATAAAAACGCCCGTTGGCCTCACTACCGTAACGAGAATTCAGATTCGTGTACATCAAATCAAAACCATATGTATAGTTTACCTTATTGGTATTATAATAATAATTATCTACCAACTGAAGTACGTGGTTATAGAAATTCTCGGGGCTATAACGCTGACCACCCAGCTGAATGGTAGTAGTCGCCGTGTTTCCATCTATTTCCGATTCTACACGTTGCACAATGGCACGTGGAATATTATCAGCCGGCAATTCACTGCCCGGCATGGATTTTTCCAATGTATAAAGATGTTGCAACTTCAGTTCGTTGGTACTGCGTGGTCCCAGTACAGAACGTAAAGTCAGTAAAGCGCTGTTGTTCAACGAATGTACATCACCATACACTTCATAAAGATTGATAGCACTATTGTCGCTCAAGCCCATATTGTTATTGTCATTCACAAAATTATCAGTAAACGATAACAGGTTTGTAGCATTAATCTGCCAGTCCAGACGAGCAAATACCGCATCGGTATTCTGTTTTTTATCAAAAGACCCGAACTGAGGATGGTCCGACACTCCATATTTATTGCGGGCTATTTCCAGAAAGCGGTCTCTGGTCTCCGTAGTCAAATTATAACGCTTTTCATCGGCAGCATTATGAATATCGGCAATATACAACGGACGTGAATCAGCCTGATGATCCCAAGAAATAAAGAAGTGGGCACGGTCTTTCACCAATGCACCGCCCAATGAGGCTCCAAACTGGTAAGTAGAGAAATCATTCGAGCGCTTGTTGCCCCGGATATCATATTTGCTGGACAACCAGTCGGAACGCAGATAAGTGAAAGCGCTACCTGTCAATTGGTTGGTTCCCGATTTGGTCACCGTACTAATAGTACCTCCTCCGGCACGACCGTTAGTCACATCATATTCATTCGTCACGACTTTGAACTCACGGATAGCCTCCATCGAAATGGCGTATGGCACACCGTTGCGACTGGTTGTACTACCTCCCGAAGTAGGGCCCTTGGCACTCATGCCATCAATGGTATAATTAGTAGAAGAAGCCAACTGTCCGGACAGGCTGGAACCTGTACTCAATGGTGACAGGTCAATGAGCGAAGTAAAGTTACGCCCGTTCACCGGCAGTTTGTTCAGATCATTGGCCGTCACCGAAGTAGCGGCCCCCGTAGTGGCGATAGAATTCTTCAATGAATTAGCCACCACCTGTACAGCCTCCATCACGACACTTTCCTCCTTTAACTGGAAATCCAGACGGAGCACATCACCTTGGTTCAGCGTATATCCTGTCTTTTTCTGATCACCATAGCCTACATAGCTGACGGTGACAGAGTAAGGTGAACCCAAAGGGAGTTGCTTCACAATGTACTCTCCCGTCTCGTTGGTGATAGAACCGGCACTGAAACCGGTCGATTCGTTCTTTACCAACACTGTGGCTCCGATAACCCCCTCTCCGGTTTCGTCAGTCACAATACCTTTTACAATCGCCCGGTAATCCTGTGCGGAAACATAGCCCGCAACGAATAGCGACAAGCATAATAACAACAAAAATCTCTTTGACTCAATAAGAATTTTCATGTTCAAATGATTGATAGCAGTTTAACAATAATACCTATTTTCATTAAATTTAATTTGCAAGTGCAAAAGAATGCTGAATGGATTACGAACAAATTGCTACAAAGTGACAATGCTGTTTCAAAGACAAGGAGATAAAAAAAAAGTGTGTGGATATGCCCTGCACATCCACACACCACCTATGCTTTTATTACAAAAGAATTACGCTTAAAACGCCTTCTTGTAAAGTTCCAGAATAATTTCTTCCGTCACTTCACGAGGATTGCCCGGCGTACACA
>ENA-OQAY01000096-OQAY01000096.1-human-gut-metagenome-genome-assembly--contig:-NODE-96-length-22118-cov-1.008549_pt1 | contig 22118 bp, 25 predicted proteins | sample MGYA00242740_ERZ504537 | MGnify/ENA primary metagenome ERZ504537 (study PRJEB26092, sample SAMD00036272) | human gut metagenome | host: Homo sapiens | study: EMG produced TPA metagenomics assembly of... | reverse complement strand
CAAAAGTTTTTATCGCAAGTAAATTTTTTTTTGTCCATTAGTATATATTCCAGTAGGAACAGTTATAACTACACCATAAACAGGAATAAATCCTTCAGGTGTATTTTTTCTTTCGTATAATTGTTGATTAATATCTTGCATAACTTTATAAACTTTAATGGTGGCACTTATTCAGTACCACCATAATTAATATTAAGTTGTTTTCTTTTTAATAACAAGTTCATAACCAGCAGGAATTAAAGCTTTAATAGCATTAGCAATAGCTTTATCAACTTCAGCTTTAGTATAAGTTTGTTCTACTGTTGGAACATTATTAAACTTATTATCAATTTCTTCTTTAGTATAAACATTATTACTAAGTTCAGTAATTCGATTAGGTAAAGTTTCATCAAGTTTAACTTTGTCAGCAGAAGACATACTACCATTAGCAGTTTTACTAGCATTATTTAAAACAAGGGCAACAAGACTTGGAGTATTATATAAATTTGTACCATTATTTTTAATAGACTTACTATATACAATTTTAAGTCCTTCTGTTGTTTGTTCAACTCTATCTAGTCTACTAACAAGTTCATTAGATAAACTATTAACAGTATTAGTAGTTTTCTTACCTTTACCACCATCATAAGCAGTACCTGTAACTTCACCTAAAGCTAAAGTTTCAGATATAACTGAATATTTAGTTCCAGACCAACGATAAGTCTTACCACTATATTCAGTTCCTTCACTTATATCAACATAAATTTTACCTTTTTCAGGAGTATAATATACAGGAGCATCTTCTATATATTTCTCAGCAAAATGAGTTTCATCAACATAATATCCTTCAAGAACATCATCAACATAACTTGGTAATTGACTTGCTGGAACTTTACCATCTCCATCAAGACTAGCTATACCATTAGCAACACCTCTTTTAGCCTCAATAGCTTCATTACAGAATTGAATAATCTTCTCTTTAATAATAGGATAATTATCTATATTACTAAGGATATGTTCAACTGTTGCTTCAACCTTATTTTCAATAACAACTTTAAGATTAGGATGATTATCAATATTATCAAAGATATTTTCTATATTACCTTTAATAACATTAAGTAGTTCAGTAAAATTATTAATATGTTCAAATATATAAGTAACTCTAGCTTCTACTTTAGTTTCAATAAGATTCTTAAGAATAGGAAATTTATCAATATTATTAAAAATATAATCAACTCTGCTATTTACAGCATTATTAATACAAGTAACAAGACCGGGATAATTATTAATATTAGCAAATATATTCTTAACACAATTACAAACTAAATCAGAAAGAATACCAATAAGTTCAGGATAATTATTAATATTATTAAATATATAATCAACACGTTTATTAATATTATTCTGTATAGCTTCTTGTAATTCTGGATATTGACTAATATTCTTAAATATATCAACTACTTTATTAACAGTATTAGTAATAATAAGATTCTTAATCGCAGGATAATTATCAATATTATTAAATATATTACCAATAGTAGTTTCTACATGAGAATTAATAGCATTAGTTATGAATTGATTAAGAGCAGGATAAGAAGAAATATTATTAAAGATAGATTCAGTCCATTGTTTAATATATTGATTAAATATCTCTTTAAGCTCAGGATATTCATTAATATTATTAAATATATCTCTAATAATAATATGCAAACTTTCAACTGTACTATTCTTAATAATTTCAACTAGTTTAGGATAATTATTAATATTATTAAACACATTAATAACAAAATCATTAATAAAACCAGTAATAATATCAAGAAAGTCTTTATAATCACCTATATTAGTAAATATCTCTTCAAGTGCTTCTGCTAAATCTTTAATAACAGTATCAAAAGACCATCCTTCCCAATTAGCAGGATTAGTCCAAGCAGCATCACTAATATCATCACTATTATATCGTTGTGTCCAATTAATATTAGTTGCATCACGATAAGTAATAATATATCCTTTACGACGATAAATTTTATCAAGTTTATTAACAGTATTAGCAAAAGTACCTTCCCAAGTTAAATAAACACTATTGCAAGCAGCTAGTATTCTATCAAGTCTAGTACCAGTTAAACCATCAAATACAGCTTGTATAACAGTTAAAGGATATATATTATATCTAGTATCATTTTCTTCACAATACTTATCTAGTATATGAATTGGCATATTGCCCTCTTTATCACATTGAACTTTACTAGGGTCAAAAGATTGACAATTAGTACCAACAAAAACATTTTCTTCTTCAGCCATAATTACCACGGATTAGAAACACGTTTAATATAATGTAAAGCAATAGTAGGCATAAGTTTATTAATAGCAAGATAATTACCTGTCCATCTATTACCACTTATTTGACTCCAAGTCATTTCACCATTATTACTAATATTAGGCCCAGTCATATACCAATTAGTAGAACGATTAATACCAAGATTATCAAGTCTATTTCTATCAGCACCATAAGGCCAACCATTTTTAATACCACCATCTAAATCACCTGATATAAATCTCCAGTTACTTGGCGTTATAACTTGATGGTTATTATCACCGGATTTAGTTTTACCAACAGCAACAGCATGTTGATGTAGAGGCAAATCAGTACCACCAATATAAAATCCATATGCACTTACATTACGACCAGGAGCAGCAGGGTCATATGTATCTTTAATATTTTCAAGAACAGTTTTCCAATTAAGATTTCCTTGTTTAGGATTATTATAAATATTAATACCGTTAGGTATATAACCCATAACAAAACGTCCTTGTGCAGCAGTATAAACTTCCCAACCATTAGGAGGAGTTGAAGTATCCCAAAGCATAATAGAACCAATAGGAACAACGGCAGCAATCCAAGCTTGAATTTGACTAGCAGCAACTCCACCACCTTGTCCATTTCCACCACCTTGTCCAAATCCTTCTCCAACTAATTTATTTTTAATATCAGTATAGAGAGAATTAAAATCTACATCAAGTCTACTAGGTTTAGTTTCACTGTCTGCAAATTTATTCATAACAAGGTATTTACCAGTTCTAGCTTCACCAAGTTGAGTAACAGACATGACATTATGAGTGCCATCTCCACCAGAGCCACCACCTCCTTCAAGACCAGCAATAATATCATTAATTTCTTGCTTAGTATAATAATTATTAAGTATAGAATTAATAATATTACGTACTTCTTCTTCGGTTAATCCACCTCCGCCAGAACTTCCACCGGCAGCATTAATAGTAATAGTGCCATCATTATTTTCAACAAAAGTAATATTAGTACCCGGTCTAATCTTATTTTTAAACATTGATACATAATTACTTTCAAAATATTGTTTATACTCATTACTGATATTACTACCACTTTGGTTTATTTTATTAAGAATTTCTTCAATCTTATTATTAATATATTGCTCAAGATTATTAATACTACCTTCTACACTACTATTTAAATCTCTAATCTTATTATAAATATCAGTAAATTTAGCGTTATATTCAGTAATAAGATTATCTATTCTAGTATTAATATTAGAAATTTCTTGTCGAAGATTACTTATCTGTTGGTCATGAATTTCAAGATGGTCATTAATCTTTTTAAGTTCTGCAAGAAGCCAAGCATAAAACTTTTCCATCTCTTCTCTTAACTTCTCTAAGAAAGCTTCAAATTCAGCACGAGTAAGATATACAGATAAATCAAAACCCATACTTACCCATTTTTCACCATTCCAAAACCAATAAAAATCATTAGTATAAGAACCACCCCAACCAACAATTTCAACTTGTTTATTATCTTCGCCTAAATCAAGAGGATGATAAAGTATTTGACCAACAGCCCAATTTCCATCAAGAGATATAGATTCTTTATCAAACATATCTTCTTGACGATAATTACTAAGAAGTCTACATTGATTTAATTTAACTGCACCATCATACATTCTACCACCTCTCCAAAGAATAATACTATTATCTGGAAGTTCAATAGTTTGTCCAGCTAAACAATAATCATATTGAAGTATATAAATAGTATTAGGCTCGTTAATCATATCTTGAGTAAGAGTATTAACACCACTAATCATATTCTTACGAAGATATTTACGAGCCTTTCCACTATAATCATTTGTATTATAGTCTTTATCTGCAAATTTAAGAAGATTATCAACAACTGTTAAATCTTCTTCATCAGCTGCATTAGTAATCTGTGAAGCAGTAAACATTTGTTTAACAGATTCACTAAGCATTTCAGGAGTAATCTGACCTTCAAGTATTTGAACAGCATTATCTTCAAAATACTGTTTAAGTACTTGTGCCATATAATTAACTACAACATTACGACGAAGATAGTTATCTTGAATATTAATACCAAATTCATCAGCAACTGCACGTTCTGCAATTGCTCTTGGAAACATACCACTAAATGATTCTACAAATTTAGAACCAATTTCAGAATCAGCTTCAAGATGCCATTTCTTTGCATTAGTAACAGGAGTTATTTCATCAAGAATATAACTCTTTTTAGTTTCAATAACATAAACTTCACAACCTACTCCAATCTGTTCCCAAGTAAGAGCATCTCTATCTTCCATTGTAGATACTACAATTCTAGCAGCTTTAAGACCTCTTTGAACAACAGCAATAAGTTCTAGTATTTCTTTCTTGAAAGTTTCATAATCAATAACTAAATCTTCTCGAAGTTTAGCAATAGGCTGCCAATATTCTTCATTAGATAAAGGAATACCAGCAGGAACAGCTTTACGAGATATATAGCTAGCATAGAAACCGTCATGAACTATACATAGTCTTTCATAAGGTCTATCATTCCATTGACCATTACAAGTAAGGCTAACTTTACCAAGTTCTTCTTCTATTGTTTTCATACATTCTCTAGGTTTACTAAATTCATAGTGTAGACCCCCCGTAGAGGATGGAATACATTCACATTATTCATTATCATAATCAACATCGCTAAGACTATAAGTTTCATTATATTCTTTACCTTCTTCTTTCTTCTCCCAAAGTTTACCAGTTTCAGGGTCAACATAAAATTTAGGAGCATCTCCACAACTAACTATTGCATGAATTTTACCTTCTTCATCAACAGGAAGCGTAATAGAACCACTATACTGAACTTGTTCACTACCTTCATAAATAATATTAAGTTGACCTTTAATATATTTAAGAAGAGTTTCAGCAAGTTTATCTTGACCAAGTTGATATGCCGCCATAGCAGATTGAAACATATTCCAACAAGTAACAATATTTTTATTATTACCTTTACAAGTAGCAGAACAATCATTAAGCATATCAAGTCCATATTGTGCCATAAGAACTAATAGTTTATGATAAACACAAACATATTTGCTAGGAACAGTCATATAACATATTGAGGATTAATCTCAACTTGTTCAGTTCCATCAGCTTTTACATAGACACCATTAACATAATTATCATCTATTTGTTCACTCATTCTAACATCAAGTTATTGTATGAATTAATAATTGATTTTTGTTGCTCATCAGAAAGCAATTCTAAGGCTTCTAGCGCTTGAATTAAAATTTGCCCTTGCGTTAGTTTGCACCAATTTTTTTCGTTCAATGGGAAACCTAATTCTGCTATTCTCACCTGTTTTTCAGCCATGCTTGCAATGCGTAATTGCATCTCTTTCGATAGCTGTTTTGGATTACTAATATAACCTCTTATCATAATATCATCTTATTTAAATGCCTTATTAATAATATATGCAGTATAATCATTAACTCTAATATCAATACGTTTATTAAACGCAAGAATACGTTGATTAGAATCAAGATTTTTATTATAGACAATATTTATAATATCACCATAAATATCTTCTTTCCATTCTTCTTTCATATAATGACTAAGATAATCTTCATCACCACGATACATATTAAGTTTAGAATAAGCATCATAATAAACACTATTAACTAAATGTCTAGCGTTATATTCTATTTGGTCACGATTATTATCAACATTATTAGTAATAATAGTTGAAGCAACAAACTTTGCACATTCCGAAGCTGCATTAACCATAGTAATAGAAATAACAGCTTTAGATTTTTCTCTATCTTTTTCAATAATATCTCTAGTAACTATGTTAAGAAGTTTAGCAATATCGTCTAAAGGATTTCTTTTGTTATTATCAATTATCTTATTAATTATAAGATAAATAACAATAACAATACCGGGAATAAGACCTTGTTCAAAGGCATTTTGAATTAATTCCATTTTTATAGATACAAGAATAGGGACTATCAGTATCAACACTAATGCTAATACCAATAGCCCCTATTCGATTAATATTACCTAATATTTACCTAATCGAGTCGGGTAATAGGTTATGCTTTCTCTTCAGTAGCAATAGCTTTAAGGATAGTTTCAACAGTTGCAATAGCAGCAGCTCCAGTTGGGAATGCTATTTGTACAATCTGATGAACAACTTCATCTCTAGTTTTCATTTCACGTGGAACAGCAAAACGAAGAGTAAAGATAGTATATCCAGCATCTGCACTATCAGGTTGTTTCAAAGGATTAATCGGATATGTAGGATACAGTTCAGTATAAGTATCTCGATAAGTATATTCGATACCAGCATCGGCAGCAGCTTTATTAGCCAAATCAGTAATATAAGCCGCATCTCCATATGCAGGAAAACCGTGAGCTGTAACTGTGACTGCAATACCAACTAATTCATCAGCTCCAAGAATTTCATAATCAATACCTTTAGACTCAGCAGTTAGAGTGATTTTAGCCTCAGCAACAGTTGCTTTAATACCATGTCCAACAGTATTATTATTAATTTGGTTAGCTAATTTCTTTGCTACATCATTAGCAGTAGGATTAAGACCAGTATGAATAGTAGCAGTCCAACGATTACGTTCATTGAACTTTAATCCTTTTTTCACAATCATAATAGAATAATCAGAATAAGCATTTACATCTCCGATAGTAAGATTAGCAGAGAAAGTAGTAGCAGCTTGATAAACACCTTTAACAAAAGTAAGATGTTTCTTATAAGCTGGAAGAACTACTGGACCATTTGCTTCACGACCAAGATTAATGTAAAACTTATCGGTAATCTTAGTACCGTCAGCGTCAATAATTTCCTTGCCCTTAGCAAGATAAGTAAAAGCAACCGCTCCAGCAGCAAGAGGTAAGCTCTCTCCATAAGCGACATTGCCCGCTAACAAAAACTGTCTCATTTTTAATTTAATTTAGAGTTTAACTTTGTTTATCAGCTCCATTAGAAGTAGCACCAATACTAGCAAGATAAATCTGTACTGCACGCATAACTATTTCCATATGTAAATAAGGAGGTAAATCACAATTAACCCAATCTTCTTCTCTATCTTCATCAAACTTAACTTTAGCAGGTTCTTTGATATAAAGATATTTAACTAATTGAGGTTTAACTGTATTATTACGTCCAGTATATATATAAACATTAATACCAGATTCATCTCCAAATATAGTAACTATCGGAGCATCTTTCGCAGCACGATTACAGAAATCTCTTAGCGTTTGACCTAAATCTTCAGCTTCAATAATTCTGCAATCATAAATTGTCTTGCCATTATAACTAACTTGAAAGCCTGTATATAGCATTATTCCGTCGCTATCAATGTTAATTTTATAAGGGTCAACTTCTGTTCCACCACCTGTAATATCTCCGCCGTTAACAGTACCCGCTGTGTATAAAGTTCTAAGAGCATTAACAGGACTAATAGAAGCATTTTGTCGAGCAACCTTATCATTATAAGGAACAGGTCCGACATTTTCTACTATTACATTTCTAGCTTTTTCAATTATAGCAGCATTAAGACAAATATCTATATCTTCCATGAGAATAGCACGAACGGTCTGCATACCCATCTGTTGTGCCAGTTCTCTGAACGTCACGTGCATCTCCCCAATGTTCATAATCAAATGTTTTTAAGTTTATTTTTATAAGCACTAACAAGAGCACTATTAGTAGGATTTTTAAACCATGTAACAGCTTCCTTAACATTAGCACCAATGAACTCACCATCAGGAGTAGTAATATTTTGATTATGAATTGCTCTGATAAATTCTCCACGAGAAATAAGAACCTCAATTAAAGATTTAATAGTAATATCTTTATCATTACAAAGTTTATTAAACTTAGCAGGTTCGTTTGTACTAAATTTATCAAGATGTGATTGTTTATCAACAACATCCATAGCCATACCGTTAGGAATATTAATATTATTGGCAACACAGTATTGAATAAATACAGCATCAAACAAATCACTATTCGTGAGAAGTTTAACATAATTGCCTTTAGCAGAATTAATTTCCTGACGATGTTTAGCAAGACGCTCAGCTTCTCTTTGGTCATCTTTAAAATAAAATCTGATAGATGGGTCAGAATTAATAAGAGCAATATCTTTAGCTACATCTTTATACAATAAACAATGACGATAAATTAGATAATCATCAAGAACAATAGGATAACCATATTTATACTTTTCACTTTCAAGAAGATTTAACTTAGTAATCTTAGCTTCAAGAGCTTCTCTAAGTTCTTTAACTCCTTTACGGTCACTATTCATATAAGCAGTTTCAATAGCTTCTTCTTCGGCTCTAAAACGAAGATAATCTCGTTTACGATTCCAAAAGAAAGAAATATCAAAAGTCTTACCTAGTTCATCAACTGAAACACTAATATTATTAAGATAAGCCTTAACCCGTGAAATAAAGTTTTCATTATTAGGAGCAAGACCAATTAAAGCAGGAAAATAAGATTCAATCTCACCTTTATTAGAAGAAAGAGTACGAGAACTACGAACACAACTACCAATCTTATCCATTCGTTTAGGTAATGTTTTATCATTAACTCTACGATATAATGAATAATTAGTAACTAAATTAATAGTAATAGTTCGTTTTTCAGTATAAGGTTCATCAAGACTTTCATCTCTAAATCCTACTGTATTAGCAGGCTGTTTATCTACTCCATCCTCTACGGGGGGTATAACCTGTTTATCTGTATTTATATTAGAAGCAGCAGGAGTATTTTCTCCTGCTTTATTAGCTTCATTTACTTTATTAAAATCCATATCTTAAATAGCTTCTTTTAAATGATTATAATACACATTTCAATAAGAACATCTTAGTAGTGTTATCTACCTGCAAACCAATAGAACCTTTAACTTCATAACGAGCCATATCAATTTCAGTGGCTGCATGATTAGTATTAGGCAATCCCCAGCAAGCAGGAATATCAGTCATACCTTCGATAACTTTAGCTTTATAAGCCTGTCCTTTTTGACGTACTATACGAACATTCTGATTACCTTTATAATTACTCATATCAATTAAAGCAGCTTGATGAGAAGTAATAGGCAAGCCAGTAGTAGGATGAATCATACCATTTTGCTTAGCAGCTTCAGCATCAGTACCCTTATCGAAATAAGCATTATGAATAACAGTAATAGTATATCCATCTGGAGTTTTATACTTATTAAAGTAACGTCCATAAGAAAGATCATCACCATTATCTTGAATCATCTTTTCACCAAGAGGAGTAATAAATCCGTTTTCTTTAGCATCAGTTCTGATAGCCATTTCAAAGTCACGAATAAATCCTTTACCGCCCATAAGAGCTACATTCTTATCACCATCTTGAGTATCACGGTCAAGAACATCACCGATTGTACGTTCAAGTTTGTTAAGAGTCAGAACTTCACCATAAGTATCGTAGTTAGATTCACGACAAATTTCTAACATACCAGCAGTACGAGGAATAGGTTTACCATTATCATGGTCTTTCAAAGGAATAGTACCATCAGGTAAACGGTTATATTCAGACTTCCACAAACGTTCTTCGTTCATTACTCTCATGTGCAAGTTGAACTGTCGCATCTCTTCGTTAATCCAAAGATTAGAAGTACCACCATTATCATTTTGGAATTGATATTGAGTAACAACATTAGCAAGATTACCAGCTATTTCTTTAGAATAACGATAAAACTCAAGTTGAGAAGTCATTCCAGCAGGACCCATAGTATTACTTCTGTTACCTTTAGAATAAGATTCAGAAACAGTAGGAGCACTCATTGCCCAATACATACCTTTAGCCAACCATTGAGGGTCAACATAAGCATCAGGATTAGGAGAAGTAAGTTTCAAAAGATAAGCATAACCATAAGCAGATTCACCTAAGTCTTTCTGAATACGAACTTGAGTAACACCATCGGGAGCAGTAAGACCATGTTGTTCAATAAACCAATGAGTAGAGAAATGAACTTCAAATTCACTACCATTTTGACCGGGTTTAGTAACAGCAGTATTAAAGTAAGTTACAAAGTCTGTAAACTTCATACGACCCATAGTTTTCCAAGTCCATTGTACAGTAGCAACATCTTTAATACCACGACTACCTTGACCTTCAGTAATAAAACTTAAAGGAAAACGGTCATCATCCATACCATAATTATAAGTCAGAAAACTATTAATTTCTTCTGGCTTTTGAAGCTGAAGATAAGCAATTGATTCTTCATTAGAATAACCTCTATCTTCATAACGAGTTTGTCCAATAACACGTAATGTTTTCATCTACAAATTTACTATTATGTTAATAACCAAAACGCTCATCTTTCAGAACGTCTTTTTTACTGTCAGGTTTAGTTATTTTAATAGCTCCTTTTGTAGATTTACGTTGACTAGCAGTAAGTTTCAACTTTTTAGCTTCTTTATCAGAAACAGCCATTTCTATCAAACTATCATAACCTTTACCTGTATATTTAAGCCAAGCCTTAAGCAGTTCTTCATCGCGTCTTTCAGCAGGAGATAACTTCATTAAATCATTTTCATAACGAGAAAGTCCTTTATCATCAACTTGATAAACATAATTGAAGAAATCTTCTGGAGTAGTAAAAATTTGTTTTCCATTACGTTCAATAATAACAGTTTCAGGAATACGATAACCAGCAATTTGTCGTTTATCAATACATTCTTTAACTCCATTCCAAAATTCCACAAGTTGTTTCTCTTCTTCTGCTTTAACTCGCATAGCTTCTTTAGCATTAGCTTCACGCATTTCGTTATCAGCTTTCTGAAGAGCTTCAAGTTCTTCTTTAGCAACATTGAAAAGTTCATTGCTATCTTTAAGATATTGAATATACTTATCAACATTACCACGACGATTAAATTCCTTAAACGCCTCACGAACAATAGCTTCTTGTTGACTTACATTATTTTCATCTACTTCAATACCGCTTCTATCTCGAAGTTCACCAAAGCCTTCAAATGAATTACCATTTGCAACATAATAATTAAGAAAATCACCAACGATAGGATAATCTTCAAATAATTTATTAACACCAGCTTGAGCAAATTCATCACGTTTTAAATCAATAACGGATTGAATATAACTTGCAACTCCTTGAGGAGTATTTTCAAAAACAACTGGTCTACCATCTTCTGAAGTAACAGAAACACCTACAAGTTCTTGAATTGATTTAACATTAATAGTATTTTCTTCTTTAGTATCTTCTACTTCAAATTCTTTAAGATAAGCAGCAACTTCGTTTTTAGCTTTAAAGATATTACCTTTATCGTCAATAAGATACCGTCTTTATCAACAGTATATTTATTATCTCCATCTTCGATAATAGTACCTTCTTCTAAGCCATGTTCAACATCAGCGTCATTCGCTTTACTAGTAGGCTGTCCCCCTGTGGAGGATGAAGATTGGTTATCTTTATTAGCATTAGAATCACTATTCCCATCTCCATTATTACCACCAGTAATATCATCAATAGGATTACCATTAGCATCTAACTGCCCTGTTTTACCTGTATCAAGGTCTGTAATGTCGTCAGTAGGTTTTCCATCACCATTAGATGTTTCACCATTAAAACCAAAACTATCAAAATTATGCATAATTCTTTGTTTTTAATTAATTACTATATCACAAATATAAACTATAATAATAATACGAGTTTTACTTGTATCGTTAAAATATGTTCACCTTTAAGCCGATTTGCCGACTAACATACTATTGCTAACTAGGATATTTATTACTGATAACCTAGCCTGTCGCTTTCAGAGAAGCCGTGTATGAATCAAATTTTATCATAATGATTAATCTATCACGAAATGAATAAAGTGCTTAGAATAAGCTTAAAATGGCTCATGTGATGTAAAGAAAAATGAAAATGGGCTGAACCTACTTTCACAAGCAAGTCCAGCCCTATTATGAACAAAATTTAGAAGTACAGCCGATTATTTACTTTTACTATCATAACGATTTTTATTCGTTTTTGCAATCTTGACTTTATCATCACTTTCTTTAAGTTTAACAGCTAATTCTTTTTCTTTAAGTTGTGCTTCAACAGAAGTCTTTTGAGCATCTAAACTAAGTTTACTACGTTCAAGATTAAGTCTAGCATTTTCCATACGTTCTTCAGCTTGACTCTTTTCAGCATCACTAAGACCATTATCAAAACTCATAATATTAGCATTTGCTTTCATAGCTTCAATTTGACCATCAAGATATTTTTCAACTCTAATAGTTTCTCTATCTTGTTCTGCTTTTCTATCAATCTTAGCAAGTTCAAATTCTTGACGAAGTTGTTCTGTTTGTTGAGAAACACGTTCAACATCAAGTTCATGCTCACGTTGAATATTTTGATACTTATCAATAAGTTTACTAATTTGAGCAACATTATCTCCACGAATAGCAGCATTAGCCATATCCATATTACCATTTTGAGCAGCACTAAATGCAAGCTGTTTATATTGTTCAAGTTTCTCGCGTTCTTTAACAGAAGTTTTACAAGTAACAATATAATTAGCAAATATATGACTATTAACATCAAGACTTAAATATCTAATATCGCCATCTTTAGTTTTATAAGAAGTATTAAGACCATCAATCCAAGCAAGTTTAGTATAATCCATTTCAGCTTGATAATCTCGTTCTCTCATTTTATCAAATATAAATTCAATAATAACAGAACCCATACTTCCACGAATAACTGCTTCGTCAGTAACTCCTTTACCAGCACTATTAGCAATCTCACCATAACGTTGTGGAGTCATATCACATTCCATTTTAGCAGTCTGTTCAATCTCTTGAATAAGTTGCCCAAGTTCCGTAATATAATTATTCATACGACTTTCAAGATAACGAACATTTTGTGCTTTAAACTAAATTAGCATCATCTTCATCATCAATATAAAGTACACCATCAGCAGCCATACGATATATAGTTTCAGCAGGTTTTTTACCAAGAAGAGATTTAGCAATCATAAGAACATTCATCTTATTTTTAGCAATAGCCATTTCTCTATGATAAGAAACTATATTACGAAATACTTGATAAGGAATAACTGTATCTACAACACTAAATCTTCCAAAACCAGGCAAAAGTTCTGCAATACCATTATAAGGAAGTTTACCATTCCTATTGTAAGCAATAGGACGAGCCTTATAAGGATATATACTTGTAGCACGAGAACCAATTCTAACGCTCTCATAAACTTGTGGACGCCACACCCATTCAATACTAATATCACCACCAGCAGGGTTAAGCTGATAAGTTTCATCAACAATTCTTGTTGTAACAAATGCTCCATTACTATATGTAAGAATACCTTCTTTTATTTCACCTCTCCAAACAGTATGCCAAACTTCAAATAAACCATTATTAGCATCACGAGCCATTATATTAGTGTTCTTAATATGTTGCAAATCATCTTTATTAAATTTACTACATATATCACCAAAATAATACATATATTTATCCCAATTTAAAAGTGCTTTATCACTAGAAGTAGTAGCACTATATTGATAATATGTATCAAGAGCTTCACGTTCTTTTTCAGAAAGATATTCATAAAATTCATCTATAATTTGTTGTTTAGTCAACATACGACGTTCAGCAAACATATCATAATCTTCTGCAAACATATTATCATTAGGAACAGGAAAAGCATCTCTAACACTAACAACACGTTTAATTAATTGACTACCTACAACATCTCTATATGTATAACAAGCTCCAAAAGCAACAAATTCAAAATAAGCTCTAGCATATATAGTAAAAGCATCAGTAAGGTCATCAATAACATTAATTAAATCTTGTCCTTGTGCGCTAATATCATCAATAAAATTTTCATTAAATTCTTTAATAAAAGCTTCAATATCAACAGCTTGTTCAGGATTAAATTGTTCAGGATTATTTCCTTCATTAACAAACTGCATATAACTTTCTTGTATCTTCTTAGCAATAGCTTGTTCTGCAAGCATCATAATTTGTTTACCAAGTTCAGCATCTCTAGCAAATACAACTTCAGGATTATTAGCTCCAACAATAAAATCATGTGGATTCTTAATATATTCACCAATATATCTTCTAATAATACCTTTCATCATATCATAATTACGCATAGTAGCTGGAAAACGAGTTAGATTTTCATCTTTCTCATTATAAGGATTAAGAGTTTTTCTATAATATTCTCTAGGAATATTACCAAGAAGAATATTAAACTTTTCTTCTACATTAAAATCAGCTTTACAAGCAATACCAGCTTCTATAACATAATCACAACATTTAGCATACCAATCAACTTCTTGTTTTTCAGCATAACTAACGTGCTGATTAGGAAAATCAAGTCTACCAAAATTATACATATCTTTATCTATTTAATCTTAAAACCATTGTCTATTAAAAATATCTGTTTTATCATTATCTTCTGTAACTTTCTTACGACTAGCAAGTTCTCGTTTACCTTTAATATCAATAGACTTCCAATATATACCTAAAAGTATAAGACTAGATATACGGTCAAAGTTACCTTCGGCATTAAACTTTTTAAGTTCAAGAATTGTTTGATAATCAAGAAATCTTTCAAAAACATAAATATCTTCTCCAAATTCATTCTTACCAATAACTTCATATAAGAACTCTTTAAGAAGTCGAAGACCATCTAGTTTCTTAGGACCACTACCAATATTATAACCATAACTAGTACTAACTTTTTCTTTAACAGCAGAATCCCAAACATATAAAGGTTCATAACCTAGATATTTAGTAGCTTTCCATTTACGAAAATTAGAAACAGTTTCACCACGGTTTATTTCTACAAGTCCAGTACCAATACAATTATACCATTTACATAGTCGATAAAACTTTTCATCAGCTTCTTCTAGTCTTTCAGTACGTCCATAATATGCAGCACATAGTTTAGGTTTAAATCCATTACGTTCTCTAGGCATTTCAATAACAAATATACTATTATGAGAATGTCTATCAGTAATTTCTTTTTTATCTTTATCAATACCAACAGGGTCATAAACTGCAACATAAGTACCTGGAAGAATACTTCTTATAAGTCTATCGCCAATATATGTTTCTTCATATTCTGGGGCAAACCAAACTCTTATACAACCATGAGGGTCTTCATTGCCACGTCTAGGAACTCCTTGAATATAATCATAAGTTTTCATATCAGGATTTTCAATTCTTATACGAGCATTAGATTTAAAATAAATCTTTTTAGTTCCATCTTCAAATAGTTCACCATCAGTATAAAACTTATAACTATTATCAACTCGAAGTTTATCTTCAAACTTATTAAGAGCTTCACTACTAAATATATTTTCACTAGCACTACTAAAAGATTCAGCAGGAAATAAAGCACGCTGACCAAGATAATTAAGATATTCTGCAAAAGTCTTAGCAGTCTTTTTCTTTTCAATTCTTTCTCGTGCAGCAAGCTTAAGTCCTATTCGTAGATTACTATTTCCATCTTCATCAAATCCTTTAACTCCATCTATTTCTCCTTCAAGACCCCAAGCATAAGATTTAAAGAATCCACAAACTTCATTACGAGTATCATTATCCCAAACATTTTCAAAAGCCATAAATCTAAATGCTCTAGGATTATAAAAGTTTTGTTCAAATATTTGCATATTAGCAGCAGTAGCAGTTCCCCAAGCCATAAGAGTACCAGTAGTACGAGTACCAACAGTCATTGTAGGTTCAGTTACATTCATAAATTCATCAAAGTTCTGCATTGTAGATAGCTCTTCAACTTTAATTGTAACAGCATCTTTACCAATAGCACAGTCTGGATATTATTAGCACTAACACTTAAAAGAGAACTAGACCAACTATCATCAGCTTCAACTCCATTTTTCATACGATAACCAAGTTTAAAACTATCAGTAGTAGGACTAAATATTCCTCTTTTAAATGGAGTCTTTTCTTCAAAGAACTTTAAGTTATTAACAGCAAAATCACTTAAACCTCCTTGTTTAATTAAATATTTATTATCAGCTGCAACATGAATAACAACTTTATGCTTAGATAAGTTAACTTCATTAGAACTATCAGCAGCCATAATATAAGAAAAACCTCCACGTCGAGTTTTATCAATAATAAGATGTAAACCATTACGTCTACAAAATTCTATAATTTGCCAAGTCCAAAATTGAGCATCAATAAAACTAGGAAAACTATAAATCTTTTTAGCAGTAGCTCCATGTTCAGTAACAATAACAGATGACTCATCTGTACGTTCCATACGAGTATAATTAAGAAAATTATAATGACCACCTGTTATCCAAACATCTTCTATACTTCCATCCGGATTTTGCCAACAAGGAGCAGAAAAACCATTACGTCGTCTATCACATTCTCTACGTCTAAATTGTCTATGAGGAATACTATCTATTTTAAATTGAGTATATTTACCTGTGGCTTGATATGTTCTAGCAGCTTCATTAAAAAGTTCAGTATTAACAAATTTGCCAGGTCTAATATTTAAAAGAAAGCCACCACTATCTCCAATTAAAAAGTTATTATGAGGGTCATACCATCCACAATCACTAGCTTTCTTATACTTTTTCTCTTTATCAGGTTCTTCAATGTATTCTAGAAAAGGATATTTACCATCAGCCATAATATTTTATTTAACTAGTAAACAAACAACAAAAGCGATAGCGCAAACAGCACCACCGCTTACCAAATATCTATTCTTACGTTTAATACGTTCAATAGACTTATTTAAATTATCATTTACTTTATTACTATTATCAAGATTATTTTGTAAAGTTTCAACTTCTTTATAAAGAGCATTATATTTAATCTTATGAAGATTAATTATACTATCTTGTTCGTTAATAATATCTTTATAAAGTTTAGCTTTAATAATCTTAGTATTAGCAATTTTAATCATATTAATAGGAACAAGAACAGTTGTATCAGTAGTGTTGACTCCCCGTGGAGGATGCACTATATTATCAATCTCACTCTGACACCAACTTCTTGAATAACTCCCAAGTAGCACTGTCATTAAAACTAATAACTTTATCTTCAATATCTTTTTCATGTTCTTTAAGTTTATAAACTATACTTTCTCTTTCAGTTATAACTAACTGTATAGAATCAATCCGAACATGATTAATAGCGGTGTCACTTTTATTATATGAATTGACTTCTACACTAAAACGACTTATTGATAAATACAGAGTAACACATAAATTAATAATCGCTATTATAAATATCGCTATTAACATCTTCTTCATAATTCTATACAGTATTAAGTTAATCTTTTATTTCTATAAGTTTATTAAGTAAATCAAGATTCCATCTACCAGTTTCTTTAAGACCAAGGACTCTTTGAGCCATCTTGATAGCTGCAACTTGACCACAATTTACGTTAGTATCAAATAGTTGTTCAGCAACTCTCTGACTATTAAAATCATCAAGTTCAAATACATCCCAATAATTTACTTTATATTTTTGCCAAACAAGTTTCTGAAGCTGAACATCATTATCAAGTTTAGACTTAAACTCTTTACTACCAACAGTATAATGTTTCTTATAAGAATCAATCATAGTCCAACCTTGCCAAGTAGGATTATATTTACGACTGATACCTCTATAAGTTTCTCCACCAGCATCATCTTTATCGTTTACATAACCACCTTCTTTAATAGATAGTTTTTTAAAAGCATCTCCAAAGTAAGCCATAATTTAATTTATATAAGGATTAGTACAATATCTAAAACAATCAACAGCGTCATAATATTCATCTTCATCAAATTCTTTAATTGTAATCCAAAATCAAAGAACTTTAATTTGAACTTTATAAATTACAAATATAAGTTTATCATCAAGAGCGTGTTCATTGCCAATTAATCTTATATTTTTTCTACGATTAATAATATACATAATACTTTATTCTTCAAGAGTTCTACGAATCCATGAACGTAAAAATTTGATATTATTTCCTTTACCAGCAATATCATTATAATATTTAATACGTTCAAGTTTATATTTAGCTACAAAATAATCAGCACTAATTGTAGTATCAGATTTATAAGCGTTAAGAGAATCTTGAGTCTACGAAGTAATTCTTTAGTTAAAACTAATTCATTAACAGCAGTAGAATCAGTAACAGGAACATAACGAATTTCAGGAACTGGAGTAATACGTTTAGTACATCCACTAGATAAACAAATAACAAATATAACTAAAACAATAAAACCAATAATTACTCCAATTAAATTGTCTTTATTTAATTTCATATAGCAAGTTTAAATTGAGTTTGAACACCACTAGCTTTAATTTGTAATTCTCTATCTTTAAGAACTTTATTAATATCATCACGTAGATAATTCATAGTAAAAAATTTAGTAGTTTCAATAGGATTTTCTTTAATATGATAAAGACCATCAGAAAATCTTTTTGGCATACCATATTCATTAAGTTCAAAATCACTATCAATATGACATAACCAAATACCTTTAATAGTTAAACCAAGTATATATTCAACAGCAAAAGCATACATACTAAGTTGAAGATTATATATAGCACCATTACAATTAGGAAGATGATTAAGAGGAGCTAAGAGTCGTTCATCTTTATCAACCCAAACATTAGTTTGTTGTGCAGGTTTAACTGTTTTATCTTTCTTATAATAACCACTACTAAATTTTAATCCACCACGATTTGTTTTCCAATCACCTACAACAGCACAATTAGTATCTTCATTAACTAGAAGAATATCAATAGTCCCACTAATTAACCAATCTATAAGAAACATACCAATCTCACTATAAATCTTATATCCTCTTTCAGTGTACATTTTAAATGCATCATAAATAAGAGGATAACGATTATTAGTAAGTTCAATAAAATCTTTAAGATTAAGTAATTTATAACTAGCACCAAAATTTGGAATATCAGCAATAGTAGCCATTACACCATCTTCACGTTTATCAAGATAATTAATAGCTTGTTGAAACATAGATGCTCCTTTAACGCCATCTTCAAGACCATTATGAGTATTAGTTCCACGTTCACAAGCTTCTTTAGTAATAGTTGACCATTGTTCCTCCAGTTTCTTCTCACTTATTCCTAGTTCTTTAGACTTCTTTCTCAACCAATAGTTCTTATCGAACTTTGGAGCATAATTATGAAGGATAGTAGTAGTTGAAATATAATCATTACCTAGACTATCATTATATTTATGTTCTTCTTCATGAAAAATAAGTCTAATATCATTATATCTTTTATCTCTAAGTTCCATATTAATATTATTAAGTTCAACACTAGCTTGGGTACGCTTCGGCACTACGTGCCTACGCTATACTCCCCGTAGAGGATGGAGTAGATTAGCATCAGCTTATTCCTCAATCATACTACTAGTAATTTCAACTCCACCTCTACCAGCAATATTCTCTTGTTCATACAGAAGATTTTCTTCAGCTACATTAAGAGCTTTAATCGTGTTTGGAAACTGATTAGCTAAATCATTAATTTGTTTCATATAACCAATAACAACTGGAACATCTTCTAGACTAGCACCATCAGATAACTTGTCATTCAACAATTCATTTAACTTGCTAGCAGCTAGAGCAACATTATGAATACCGCGCTTAATATTAAGTACAGCTTCCATACCAGCTCCAGCTTTTTGATTATAATATCTTTTAATAAGTTTCCAAACAAGAATATCAGGTTGATAATTTTTAGGTAAATCAAAGTTTTCAATAGCTTTCTTAAGAGCTTCTTTTTCACTAAGACCTTCTTGTAGACACGGACCTTTAGGGTCGCCAAGATAATAAATAACTCCAACTTCTTTAACATACATCTCTTTATTAGGAGATTTATCTCTAGTATAAAGAAGACTAACATCTCTATCAAGAAGTTGTTTAAGTGTAGGAGCTTTTGGCATACCAGTTTCATCTATGGTCAGCATCCAATCCAATTCCAAACCGTTCATATATTTCTTCTACTTCTTCATCAAATTCAATAATTTCAAGTTTACCCATAGCATATAGCCAAAGATTAGCATAAGTAGCACTATGTTTTTTACTTAGTTTAATCCAAATAGGAAGAAGTTTCTTTTTAAACTTAAGTTCAGTCTTAATCTTTTCTTCTTCTTCATAATGTTTTTGCTTTTCTTTTTCCATAACTTTAGCAGTATATTCTTTATACTCTTCTCTAGTCATAGTTTTTCTAGCTTCTTTAAAGTCTTTATAATGACTAATAAGTTTGGAACGATACCAATTCTTTTGAATAGTACCAATATGAGGAATAGCAACACATTTATCTTTTCGTATATTAATACTAGCTTCTTTTTCAAGACTTTCAATAATAGATTTACAAAGTATTCTATCATCACCTTGAAATCCAATATCATCTAATATATTATTTATATCTTTATAAATAAGAATATAATCATCATCAAAATCTCATGAGAACTAGTATTAGCAATATTAAAACTAGTATTAGTCTTAAAATCCATAATTGAAAGTTTAAGAACTCTTCTTAGATTACTACTATAAACAAGAACACAAGTACCTATAATTTTAAATTATACATAAGTAGTTCTAAGAAGAGTTCGATTATTTAGACGAAATGGCTAATTAGCTTTTTTAGCAGAATGATAAACAAAAGGATTAATAGCTTTATGTTTATCAGTAATAGCAGCTCTTAAATCATTAATAGCTATAACTTTAAATTCAACAAACCAAACTTTCTGTCCTTTTTTATATCCTTGATTTTGTCCAAAAGTACCAACAGTAATAGAACGAGTTAGTTCAGTATCATTAGTAATATACTTATTAACAAATTGAGGACTAAGAACATTATGTTTAAGATAAAGATGATAACCACGTTCAAGAGTAGAACGGTCAATTATAATCTTATCCATTTGATTCATACCAATAAGTTCAGCATCTTCTTTACTAATCTTAGCAATAATTGGCATAACCTCAACTGTACTTACTTTACTATTAATAATACCAAACAAACTTTCATTTTGGCAAAGAGCAACAACACAATAATGTTTAGCAACAACTACATTAGTAAGAATAACGTCAAGTGCTTCACTTGTTATTTCGCTGATGTCAGTAGGTATTTGAATACCAAAATCTTTAAATTTACTTTCAACTTTAATCATAACACTAAATTATTTAGTTTTAATAATACTATTAATACCAATATTTCCAAGTTTAAGTTTACTAGGAACTTTAACTTCTTTTTTATTCCTTTCTCCACTATGAAATTCTTTAGTGTATTTAGGTTTAGTTTCACTTTTATCTTTACCCATAACTTAATTGTTTTTAGCAAATGTAAGAGTTTGAATGAATATACCAAGAGAAAAACTATTTTTAACATTTCAATCGTAGAGGATTATATGATTATAAATATGCAAGTCATACTCCCCGTGGAGGATGAAGATGAGCTAGACTTAATCATAATAGTATTGATAATATTAATAGAGATAATGATAATGATTATAGTATTGATTAACTTGATGTGATTGATACTGATTATATCCATCCTCCACGGGGGGTATAGCGGAGAGCGAAGCTCGGAGCGGGCCACAGCGAATCTATATAATATATCTATATAATATATCTTTATAGTAATTATAATACATTGATTATCAATAAGTTATAATACATATTATGTATCATGCTGAATACCTAATTCTCCATCAGTATGCAAATTAAGTGGCAAAAATGACTACCTTTGTGCACGAAAGTTATTCCATCTATGGAATAGATTTCGCTAATTTCCTAGAGTTTATGTTAAACCTAG
>ENA-OQAY01000093-OQAY01000093.1-human-gut-metagenome-genome-assembly--contig:-NODE-93-length-22362-cov-0.936586_pt1 | contig 22362 bp, 17 predicted proteins | sample MGYA00242740_ERZ504537 | MGnify/ENA primary metagenome ERZ504537 (study PRJEB26092, sample SAMD00036272) | human gut metagenome | host: Homo sapiens | study: EMG produced TPA metagenomics assembly of... | reverse complement strand
CGGCGGGATACCGGCCGGAATGTGTGATTCGTGGAATTGGGGAGTATCCGGCTGTCCGAGAAGTGTATCTGGCACATTTGCGCAAATAACGCAAAAATTATTTTGTGATTTAACAACAGAAAATCGTCCGGGTATCCTTTATGGAATCGGTGTGGGACCGGGAGATCCAAAACTTATGACCTTACAGGCACTGGAAACGATTCGCAGCTGTGATCTTATTGTGCTTCCGGCGGTGTCAAAAGAGGAATGTTATGCGTATCGGATCGTGGAGCAGGTTTGTCCGGAAATTGCAGATATGCCGCTTCTTTGCATGCCATTTCCGATGATCAAAGATGCGCAGAAACTGGAACTGGCACACAAACGGATTTATGATGCCATGGAAGATTATCTCCGACAGGGACTGCGGGTAGGAATGCTCACAATTGGAGATCCGGGGATATATTCTACCTATATGTATATGCACAGATGTGCAGCAGATGCCGGCTGGGAGGCGCGGATCGTAAGTGGTGTGCCGTCGTTTTGTGCAGTAGCGGCAAGACTGGGGATTTCTCTGGGAGAAAAAGATGAGGAAATCCATATTATTCCGGCGGCGTATGACGTGCGTGAGTCACTCGGTTTTCATGGTACACGTATTTATATGAAATCCGGGAAAAAACTCGAAGAGTTATTACGGGTGCTCCGGGAATCGATGCAGGATAAAGAGAGCAGAGCGCACCAGGACATTTATGGAATATCCAATTGCGGCATGGAGAATGAACAGGTGTATTGTGGCCTGGATGAACTGGAACAGGCAAAAGGATATCTGACAACTGTGATTGTGAAGGAACATGTGGTACAATAGAAAGCGTTCGATTTTAGAAAAATCTTTTAATGTCTGGAAAAAGGAGTGTCATATGTGGAAGATCAAGCACATTTTTGACGGAGAGTATGGGTGTGAGGAACTGGCAGAAGGGCAGCGGCCGAAGGTGTCAGTGACTCTGATTAATGAAAAAGAAGAAGAAACCTGTTTTTCTGTGGAGGACGGCTGGCTGATCGAACATGGATTAAATGAGGGAGATCTCTGGCCAAAAGAAGATGAGTTCCTATAAAAACAGTGAAATAAAAAGAGCAGGTGATACGAACCGTATCACCTGCTTTTGCTTGGCATTTTATAAGGAGATGTCAATATGCATATTCTGCGTGCTGATCAAGGACATAATGTTCTCCTGTACAGCGGAATTCATCTTACGGGAAAGCTTGACGAGCTTCTGCGGATATTCCTGATCCGAAGAGAGCAGCTTTCGTGCCTTGGAATTATTGGCAGTTTTCAGCAGATCCTTGTTGAGGTCTAAAGTTCCGTCGCTGTTAACCGTGATACCAAGGTCTGACAGTTCATCTGCATGTTTTTTACTCAGCGTGTTGAGCTGCTTGACATAACGTTTGGTTTCGTAGTCGGAACTGGATTTTCCGGAAGTGATCGTATAATTGTAAGTATCCACAAAGGCTTCAATGGCGGCCTGTGATGTCTTATTGAGATCATCGTCTTTCTCATCGGTGTCAGAACCAAAATCACTTTTGGAAAGTCGCTTGGCAGCCCTGTTTAAAGCACGGCTGTCTTCGTAGGAAAGCTCCACATTACTGTAACCGGACCGACCGGAGGTTTTGGCTGCTTTCTGATTGTTGGTATAGAAATTTCTTAAAAAATAATTCGTGGATAATGATATTCCGGAAGAAACTTTTATGGACATAATAAACATCCTTTCTTTACTAAAAGGTTATAATTTCTATATTTCTACAATTTACATCGGCACTTGTTCTTTACTTCTTAACCCAAACAGGGTAAAATATTTTATTATAGATGTGATACAGAGCAGTAAAATTTTAGGAGGCAATTACAGTTATGGAACAAAAATCGTTTGGAAAGCTTGCCGATGGAGAAGGGGCAACGCTTTATACTATTTCTAACACAAAGGGGATGTGTGCACAGATTACAGATTTCGGAGCGGCGATCGTATCGCTTGTGGTAAAAGATAAGAATGGAAAAGACACCGATGTGGTTCTTGGCTATGAAGATGCACAGACATATCAGCAGCAGACAGCAAGTTTTGGAGCAATCGTCGGAAGAAACTGCAATCGTATTGCAGATGCTCAGATTGTAATCAATGATGTGACATATCAGCTTGAGAGAAATGATAACGAGAATAATCTGCACAGTGGATCACAGGCTACATCCAGACGTCTGTGGGATGTGGAAGAACATACTGCAAACAAAGTTACATTTGTGATCGAAGATGCAGATGGACAGCAGGGATATCCGGGAAATGCAGTTATGAAAGTGACTTATGAGGTGACCGAAGCAGATGAACTTTCCATTACATATCATGCAACTGCGGACAAAACAACTGTTTTTAATATGACAAATCATGCATATTTTAATTTGAATGGGGCAGGCAGCGGTACTGCCATGGACCAGATTTTGCAGATTCGTGCTTCCCATTATACTCCGGTAATCGATGCGAAGTCGATTCCGACCGGTGAGATTGCTTCAGTGGATGGAACACCGTTTGATTTCCGGGAAGCAAAGCCGATGGGCAGAGATATTGAGCAGGCAAATGATCAGCTTTCTTACGGCCATGGATACGATCATAATTTTGTTCTGGATAAGGAGCGGGCAGGGCTTGAAAAGATTGCCACCGCATACAGTACAAAGAGTGGCATAAAGATGGACGTGATTACGGATTGTATCGGTATGCAGCTTTACACTGCGAATTTCATTCAGGGACAGAAAGTGCAGGGCGGAGCAGTATGCAAAGAGCGGGATGCTTTTTGTCTGGAAACACAGTATTTTCCAAATTCCATCAATGAGCCAAATTTTACAACACCATTGACAGAAGCCGGAAAATCATATGATACAAAACGGTCTATGCATTTTCGATTGCATAGATATAAATACAGGATGTAAAGGGGAAGAGGATGTTAGAAAAGGCAGCCTCTTTTTCTTTTGGAATCAGAATAGGGTAGGAGGATCAAATGAAAATCGTATTTTTGGATGAAAAAACAATTGGAGATGATATTGATCTGTCTGCATTTGAAAAACTGGGAGAGGTGGTAACATATAATTTTTCCACTACAGAAGAAGCTTTGGAACGGACCGTGGATGCAGACGTGATCGTGTTAAACAAAGTGGAGATTAATGAGCATTCAATTGGAAAAGCAAAAAAACTGAAACTTGTCTGTGTGACGGCAACGGGAACAAACAATCTGGATAAGGAATATTTAAAAAGCCGTGGCATAGAATGGCGTAATGTCGCAGGATACTCCACGGAAAGCGTAGCCCAGCATACGTTTGCCATGCTGTTTTATCTTTGGGAAAGCTTGCGTATTATGATCAGTATGTCAAATCGGAGAAATATGTGGGAGATGTTATGTTTACCCATTTTGAGAAAAGGTTTCATGAGCTGAGCGGAAAAACCTGGGGAATCATTGGTCTGGGAAATATCGGGAGACGTGTGGCGGATATTGCAAAGGCATTCGGATGCCGGGTGATCTATTATTCCACTTCCGGTAAGAATTCTCAGCAGGGATATGAACGTGTGGAATTTGATGCGTTGTTGGAACAATCAGATATTGTTTCTGTTCATGCACCTCTTGATAAAAATACGCGGGGCCTCATGAACCGGGAAGCATTTCGGGAAATGAAATCGTCTGCAGTTTTTTTGAATCTTGGACGAGGACCGATTGTTGTGGAACAGGATCTGGCGGATGCGCTTGAGGCTGGAGAAATCGCGGGTGCGGGGCTGGATGTCCTTTCCGCAGAACCAATGCGGAAGGATAATCCGCTTCGCAAAATCAAAGACAGCGAAAAGCTGATTATCACTCCTCATATTGGCTGGGCAAGCGTGGAAGCACGCACGCGTTTGATGGAAATTATCTGTCAGCAGATTGCGGATTTCCAAAATCAGATTATATTATAATCATATGTCTCTTATATAATAGGAAGAAACTCTTTTATTCATCACAAGGCAGACCACTCAGAAACGAAAGATTACCGTACGCGGATAGAAAGCGTGCGGTTTCTTTTTGCGGGAAAACAGAGTGCTGCAGATGTGCGTATTGGACCAGACGTTGATGATAAATTTTCTCAGCCTGTTCATAGAGCTCCGGAAAAGAGGCATTGGAAGACTCCTTTGTCCATGGATGAATCCAGGTGTGATGTTTGAGGTTCATCGGGTCCTGTATAAAACGATAATAATCGCTGGCAACCATCGGAGATAAAAAAGCACGTCCAAGGAAAATCTTTTCGATCAGACGGGATAAGACTTTCTTTTGTCCGCTTGGATCATTCAGTAAATGGGTTCCAAGTTTTATCCAGAATGGTGCACCGCTCAGGAAAAGTTCACTCACGGAAATATCCGGATAGGTGTTCCGGTATGCGTAACACAGCATTCGCACAATGACTTTTCGCTGGAGCGTCGTCAGACGAATCGTTGCGTTCTGATGAAACTGGGAAGGATACAGATGCTTTTTCTCATATAAAAGTTCGGAATCGAGTTCCGTTTCGAAATAAGCATGCTGACCAAAATATTCCGTATTGGAAGGTGGGGTCTGGGCATTATAGCCTGTAAATGCATATACATAGGGATGAATCGTACAATCCAGTGTGTAATGGCCCATAAATCCACAGATGTAAGCGTCTGCAATAGAGAGGGAATGTTTTTTCCCTGCAAAAAGTTTGCGGCTTTGCAGCAGATTGGCAAAGAACTGGCCAGTATCCTTGCGATGTGCCAGATCTCCAATATTTTTTCGATGCATCAGGTAAGAGGGAAGATAGTAAAAAAACAGATCAGGTCCCTGCAGACCAAGTGCATATGCGCTGTGATCGCGTCGGATCATATTGTGCATGGATGTGGAGGTCAGACGTCTGCATGCGTCTACGCCAAACAGATAGTGGGTGGTAAAACCCGGCATACAATCACTCCAATCTTCAGTAAATAATCAATTTTTAAAGAAACAACAGCATTATAGTATATTTTATTGCTTCGGTCAATTTGCGGCAGAAGTAAATATTTTAGGTTGACTTTACATAAGATAGTGGTATAATGTCACATAGTATTCAAACTACGTTTTGAGTCTGCAACAAAAATTATATCCAAAAATCGTTGGAAAAATGCACAAATCATGTTTTTTTAGACATTTTCAGAAGATTGTATATTGCAAACATACATGGTTTTGTGATTGAATATGTTCATTCGGTGGAAAAACAACTATACTTCCAATGGATGAAATATCTTATGATTTATTTACACAAGAAAGAAAACGGAGGAGTAAGAAAATGGCAAGTTTAAAAGATGCGGCAGAAAGACAGGCGTTTTCGCTCGCTATCGATGCTACGTTAAAGAGTCTGAATAAGGACAGAGAGAAAGGTTTGCTCAATATTGTAAACCTCGCACAGAAGTTTATGGGAAGCAATTTCCGTTCTGAGGCATACGAAGGCGCAAAGAAAATGATTCAGAATCCGGACAGCAAGTGGATGCGTTATGTGAATCGTCTTCTGGATGAGACAGATCCGCATGTTGCCAAGATGACAGCACTGAATCTTGGATATCAGGCAGCGTTTGCAGGAACCAAGAAGATTCGTAAAATGAGAGAAATTGAGAACTGCAATATTCCGTGGCTCATTCTTATGGACCCGACCAGTGCATGCAACCTCCATTGTACAGGATGCTGGGCAGCAGAGTATGGTCATAAATTAAATCTGACATTTGATGAGTTAGACAACATTGTTACACAGGGTAAGGAACTGGGCGTATATTTTTATATGATGACCGGTGGAGAACCACTGGTGCGCAAGGCTGATATCATCCGTCTGTGTGAGAAACACAATGACTGCGCATTCCATTGCTACACAAACGGAACACTTGTAGATGAGAAGCTTTGCGAGGATATGAAGCGTGTAGGAAATCTTTCCCTTTCCATTTCCCTTGAGGGATTTGAAGATGCCAACGATTTCCGACGTGGAGAAGGTGTATACAATAAAGTCCTTCACGCAATGGATCTGTTACATGAGAACGGACTGATCTTTGGAAACAGTGTATGTTATACAAGCAAGAATATGGATGCGGTTACCAGTGATGAGTTCTTTGATCTTCTGATCGAGCATGGAAGCCGTTTCGCATGGTATTTTCATCTGATGCCGGTAGGAATGAAGGCTTCACCGGAACTGATGCCGACCAAGGAGCAGAGAGAATATATTTACCACAGACTGCGTGAAGTTCGTGGATTTGAAGGTGGAAAAGAAATCTTCGTTATGGATTTCCAGAACGACGGTGAATACGTTGGAGGATGTATCGCCGGAGGACGTAACTACTGTCATATTAACCCGAAGGGTGATGTAGAGCCATGTGTATTTATTCACTACTCTGGAGCAAACATCCGCGAGAAATCCCTGCTTGAGTGTCTGAAGCAGCCGTTGTTTATGGCTTACCGTGATAACCAGCCATTCAACGAAAACATGCTTCGTCCATGTCCGATGCTTGAGAATCCGGAGATTTTACAGAAGATGGTTCATGAGACTGGAGCTCATTCTACAGATGTAGAACAGGAGGAGCCGGTTGAGCACCTGTGTGGAAAGTGCGTAGATTACGCAAAGGATTGGCAAGAAACAGCAGATAAACTCTGGGCTGCACATCCATATAAGCAGAAGGGATACACAAACTTCAAAAAGAAATAATTCGATTACTGTTCGCAGGGTAACCTGTGAACAGTAACATAATTCACACAAAATTAAGATTTCAGACAGGATTCCCGGTTTACATGCCGGGAATTTTGTTGTATTGTAATGGCATGAAACCAAAATTTAAAATCAAACTTCAATACGATAAAAAAATAACATCTGGGCGGCGATTGCAATTATATTGGCAGTCGTAATGTATGTGACCATTGATTTTTCCATTGTTGCATTGATCGCATATGGATTTCTGTACTATCTGGTAAAAAGTCTGCATCTGGAACTGGATGACCGGTGTCCGTGGCTCTGGACACTGATTCTGTTTATCGGAGGTTCCTGTCTCACCACTTTTTCGATACAGTATATGCTGCTTGATCCTGAAAACTTTACGAGGACAACGTACGAGAAGCTCTTTTTAAATGTGCTTTGCTGTCTGATTGTCTATTTTGTTGTGCAGATTTTTACGAACAACAGTGGGCTGACCTGCATCATTGCCCATGTGTCGCTGCTTTCGTTTGGATTTGTAGACTATTTTGTATATCTGTTCCGCGGAAATGAATTTACGTTTTCCGATATCAGATCCATTGGAACCGGTCTGAGTGTGGCGGGAAATTATAAATTGCAATTGAACGATCGTGGAGTATATGTGATCTTTCTGGCAGCATTGTTTATTGCTTTTGTCCGCAAATGGCATGTCCGGTTTACCGGAAAAATTCAGATGCGGGTAATTTCTGTGATGGCGATTGCCTTAAGTTGTTTGATCATTGCAGCAAATGCTTATGATGTAAACACAGAGACGTGGGAACAGAAGGGAACTTATCGCAATGGATATCTGTTGAATTACGTACTGGGGATTCGTGACAGTTTTATTTCTGCTCCGGAAGGATATTCCAAAGATAAGATCAAAGAACTGGAGAAAACCTATCAATCCGATAAAAAGGATTACAGCACAACAAATGAAAAAGCAAAAAATCCGACGATCATTGCCATTATGAATGAATCGTTTTCCGATCTGAGTGTGTTGGGGGATCTGCAGACCAACATGCCGCTCACACCGTTTATCGATTCTTTGAAAGAGAATACAACGAAGGGATATGCACTTTCGTCGGTATTTGGCGCGAAGACTCCTAATTCGGAGTGGGAATTTATGTCCGGAAATTCCATGGCATTTCTTCCGATGGGATCCGTTGTTTATCAGCAGTATATCAGTGATACTCCGACAACGATTGTGTCAAATCTGAAAGATGACGGGTATACGTGCATTGCCATGCATCCATATTATGAAACCGGATGGAGCCGGAATCTGGTGTATCCGCATATCGGGTTTGACGAAATGCACTTTATTGATTATTTTGACCAGACAAAGATCCTGCGGGAATATATTACCGACCAGGAACTGTATGATAAGATTATCAAGCGTTATGAAAACCGTAAAAATAATGAAAAACTGTTCTTTATGGGAATTACCATGCAGAACCACGGTGGTTATACGGAAACCTATGACAATTTTCCGGAGAATTATTATAAAGTTGGACGTTCTTATACGGATGCCAACCAGTATCTGTCCCTGGTACACGAGAGTGATGAGGCAGTAAAAAACCTGATCAGTTATTTTTCAAAGGTAGATGATCCGGTAGAAATCATTTTCTTTGGAGATCATCAGCCAAGCTTAAACAGTAATTTTTATCCGATTCTGAATGGAAAAGGACTCACAGGGCTGACGGAAGATGAACTGGAAAAACTGTACACAGTTCCGTTTTTTATCTGGACCAATTATGATACACCGGAAGAAACGGTAGACATTACCAGTCTTGATTATCTGTCTACCATGGCACTGGAACGGGCTGGAATTGAGCTTCCGGCATACAATAAGTTTCTGGCAGATATGCAGGAGGTTGTTCCAGCCATCAATTCCAGAGGCTATTATTCCAAGAGTAAAGGCTGCTACCTGCATATCGATGAGGCCGAGGGAGAAGAAAAAGAATGGATTGAAAAGTATCATATGCTGCAATATAATTCGATGTTTGACAAAAAGAACCGCAGCAGCTTTTTCTTCCCATATAATCTAAAAAGCAAGTAGAACAATCAGGCAAGGGGAATCAAGATGAAACTGAGTGAGTTATTAGCGTATGACAATATTGTAATACAGTGCCATGACAATCCGGATGCAGATACCATTGCATGTGGATTTGGGGTCTATCTGTATTTGAAATCCAAAGGAAAAGAACCACGTCTGATTTACGGAGGGCAGAATGTGATCCGGAAAACGAATCTGGTGATGCTGATCCGTGATCTGAAAATACCAATCGAGCATGTGGATTATCTGCACAAACCAGAGTTATTGGTGATGGTGGACTGCCAGTACCATTCCGGAAATTCTGCAGTGTTTGAAGCAGAACATATTGCTGTAATTGACCATCACCGGATCTGCACGGAATTACCAGAGCTTTCCGAGGTGCGTTCTAATCTGGGCGCGTGCTCGACACTGGTCTGGAATATGCTCAAAACAGAAGGATTTGATGTACGAGGTAATCGTGAGTTGTCAACAGCACTGTATTATGGATATATACGGATACCGGAAGTTTGACGGAAATTGTACATCCGCTAGACCGGGATCTGCGTGACGAGGCAAACTTTGACCCGGCAATCATGAGGAAACTCCGCAATGCCAATCTTTCGCTGGAAGAACTGGAAGTTGCTGGAGCAGCACTTCTTCATACGGATTATGTAGAAGAATTTCGTGCCGCGATTGTAAAAGTGGGGCAGTGTGATCCGAATATTCTCGGACTGATTTCCGATCTGGTACTGGAAGTGGATGCGATTGATATCTGTGTGGCATTTAATCTGCAACCAGAAGGTGTGAAGTTTTCAGTGAGAAGCTGTGTGAAAGAAGTCAAGGCGAGTGAACTTGCGGCAGAGTTGTGCAAAGGAATTGGTTCCGGTGGAGGACATCTGGAAAAAGCGGGTGGCCTGATTCCGATGGAATTGATGACACAGGAATATTTAAAGTTTTGCAAAGAACATCATTTTGCACCACGCATGGAGTATGATGCACAGGGAAGACATGAACAGCCGGCAGCTTCGGGTATTAAATCTGTTATCGAGCAGCGTATGCGGGACTATATGGGAAATACCGATATTGTGTATGCACAGGATTGCAGAATAGAGGCAGAGGATGCAAAGACGTACTGCAGACGCTCCGTTCCGTGGGGATATGTCCGGGCAACGGATCTCTTTGCGGAGGGAACGCAGGTGACTGTGCGGACTCTGCAGGGAGATATGAAAGCTACAGTGGAAGCAGGAATTGTTTTTATCATTGGACCGAAAGGGGAATGTTTCTTTCGTAATGAAGAGGCTTTTATGGAAGAATTCCGGATTTACACGGATTGGAAGTTTGATCTGAGAAATGCAGAGTATGAACCTACCATCAAAGATGTAGAGAAAGGAATCATCGTAGAACCGATGAAATGTGCAAAGGTCTGCGTGCCAAAGGGAACTACAATTGTTCGTGCACGCAGGCTGGAGCGCAAGGTAAAACTGTTCCGGGATAAAGATGAAAACGAACAGTATACACTTGGCCGGGTTGGAGATTACATGGTTGACAGCAGTGATACGATCAACAATATCCGGATTATGCGTAAAGATCTGTTTGAAGAAATCTATCGGGATTCCGGTGAGCAGGAAGAGCAAAAAAGTGTGATCTTTGATCTGGACGGAACCTTGTTATATTCGTTGGAAGATTTAAAAAACGCTACCAACGCGGCATTGGAGTCACAGAATATGCCGACTTGTACGCTGGATCAGGTGCGCAGATATGTAGGAAACGGGGTGCGCATGCTGATGGTGCGTGCCGTGCCGGATGGGGAGAAAAACCCGAAGTTTGAAGAGACATTTGCGGAATTTAAAAAATATTACGGGGAGCATTGTCTGGATCATACAAAGCCATATCCAGATATCATGCATCTTTTGACTGAATTAAAGGCGCGCGGAGTGAAGACAGCAATTGTATCCAATAAGCTGGACTCGGCAGTAAAAGAATTGGATGAACGTTTTTTCCGGGGCTATATGACTACGGCAATCGGTGAGATGGAAGGTGTGGCAAAAAACCGGCACCCGATATGGTACAAAAAGCCATGAAAATTTTAAAAACGGACACGAAGAAGGCCATTTATGTAGGAGATTCCGAGGTGGATATTCAGACGGCGGAAAACACGGGACTTCCGTGTGTTTCGGTCATGTGGGGATTCCGCGATGCGGAGTTCCTTCGTAAAAACAGAGCACAGGTACTTATTCAAAGACCACTGGAATTGTTGTACTTAATTTAAAAGTTATGGTATCATATAACCAACATACAAGGACAGGAGAAAAAGATGGAAGAAAGAATTTCAGGACATACAGGGTTACTTGCACTGATCGGTTCGCCGGTAGGACATTCCGGTTCCCCGGCAATGTACAATTACAGCTTTGCAAAGCTGGGGCTGGGATTATGCATATGTTGCATTTGATGTAAAAGAAGATCAGGTAAAAGAAGCACTTGACGCGGTGAAACTGTTTCATATGCGTGGAATCAATGTGACGATGCCGGATAAGACCGAGGCGGCAAAGTATGTGGATGAGCTGTCTCCGGCAGCACAGATTATCGGAGCTGTAAACACAATTGTCAACGATGACGGCAGATTGACCGGATATATCACGGACGGAGAAGGCTTTGTACACAACCTCAAAGACCATGGCGTAGATATTAAAGGAAAAAAGATCACGGTCGCAGGCGGTGGCGGAGCTGCGACAGCCATTCAGGTACAATGTGCATTAGATGGAGCCAGAGAGATCACGATTTTCAATATTAAGGATGCATTTTTTGAGCGTACTCTTCAGACCGCAGAAAAGATCCGAAAAGCAGTGCCGGGAATTGTTGTCAATGTATATGACATTGCGGATACGGCAAAGATGACAGAGGAGATCACATCCAGTGACATTTTTGCAAATGCGACGATCGTTGGTATGAAACCGATGGATGACCAGAGTGTGGTAAAAGATTTATCTGCATTTCGCCCGGGGCTGGTTGTATGTGATGCGGTTTATAATCCGGCAGAGACAAAACTGTTGCGGGAAGCAAAAGAAGCAGGATGTACCTGTATTGGAGGTAAGGGAATGCTTCTGTGGCAGGGAGTTGCTGCATTCCGGTTATATACAGGTATGGATATGCCGGTAGAAGAAGTGAAGGAGAAATTTTTTCATGAATAAAGAAAAGAAAAATATTTTCCTGATCGGTTTTATGGGAGCCGGTAAAAGCACGATTGCACGTGCGATAAAGCAAAAGCTGGGTTATCCGGTTGTGGAGATGGACGAGCGTATCGTAAAAGAACAGGGAATGCCGATCAGCAAAATTTTCGAAACATACGGAGAACTTTATTTCCGGGAGCTTGAGACAAAACTGATCCAGTCACTAAATCAGCAGGAGCCGACAATCGTATCCTGTGGAGGCGGTGTGGCAATGCGACAGGAAAATGTAGACTGCATGCGGGATGGGGGAAGAATCGTATTTCTTACGGCAACACCGCAGACCATATACGAACGTGTAAAAAACAGTACGGATCGTCCACTTTTAAACGGTCATATGAATGTTGCATACATTTCTGAACTGATGGAAGCACGCCGGCCAAAGTATGAGGCGGCTGCAGACATTCTCGTAGCTACGGATAGAAAAACAAAAGAAGAAATCGCAGAAGAAATTATTGGGCGACTGGAGGAATAAGCGTGAAATTTAATTGGGATAATATTGTATTTCAGATGCTGGGAAAACTTGTGGACTGCGTGTGGGTCAGCATTTTATGGGTGATCTGCTGCATTCCGGTTTTTACGATCGGGGCATCGACCACCGCGTTGTATTACACGGTACATAAATCCATCCGCGGTGACCGCGGATATACACAAGAACCTTTTTCGGAGCGTTCAGGGACAACTTTAAGGCTGCAACACTGCCATATCTTATATGGCTGGCCGTTATGATTGTTCTGGGCTGTGATGCTATATCACCTATCAGGTATTAAAAACCGGCAGTATGAAGGGCGCATTTTTCTATTTCTTTCTGGTTATGATTGCTGTTGCGATTATGTGGAGCGCATTTTTATTTCCATATATTGCAAGATTTGAAAATACCGTAAAACAGACATTGAAAAATGCATTCCTGCTGATGGTAAGACATCTGCCATGGTCACTGTTGCTGCTGGTGATTTTGATTGCATCGGCTCTGTCGATTTATATTATACCGGTACTGCTTGTGGTAATTCCGGCAGTTGCATCGATTGTATTTGATTTTATTTTAGAGCGCCTGTTCCGCCGCTATATGAGTCCGGAGGATTTAGAGCGTGAAGAGGAAAATGATATGTATGCATCATAATACATAAATAAAAACAAAAAGAGAGGGAGAAACAAATGAGTGTAACAATTTCTGAAGCAGTAAAGTATATCGGAGTAGATGATAAGACGATTGACCTGTTCGAGAGCCAGTATGTGGTTCCGCATGGCGTATCTTATAATTCTTATCTGATTTTTGATGAAAAGGTAGCTTTGATGGATACGGTAGATACCAGGGGCATGGAGCAGTGGGAGAAGAATCTGCTGGCCGCATTAGACGGACGGAAAGTGGATTATCTGATAGTTTCCCATCTGGAGCCGGATCATGCCGGAAGTATCGGACGTTTGGTAGAGCTTTTCCCGGAAGTGACCCTGGTGGGAAATGCCAAGACATTTCAGATGCTTCCACAGTTTTTTGACGAGCTTCCGGTAGATGAGAACCATAAAATTACAGTGGCAGAAGGAGAGTCTTTGTCCCTTGGTACCCATACGCTGAATTTTTATATGGCACCGATGGTACACTGGCCGGAAGTTATGGTAACATACGAGAGCAGTGAAAAGATTTTATTCTCGGCAGACGGATTTGGAAAATTCGGCGCACTGGATTATGAAGATCCGGAAGGATGGGCCTGTGAAGCGAGAAGATATTACTTTAATATTGTAGGAAAATACGGTGCACCGGTACAGGCACTGTTAAAGAAAGCGGCAGGACTGGATATCCAGACGATCTGTCCACTGCATGGTCCGGTATTAAAAGAAAACCTTGGTTATTACATTGGATTATATGATACCTGGAGCAGCTATAAGCCGGAGGATAAGGGTGTTCTTGTAGCATATGCATCGATCCATGGAAATACTGCAAAAGCAGCACAGAAATTTGCTGAGATGCTGCGTGCCAAAGGAGTAGAGAAAGTTTCTGTCATGGATCTTTCCCGTGATGATATGGCAGAAGTTGTGGAAGATGCGTTCCGTTATGACCGTATGGTTCTTGCAGCAGCAAGTTACGATGGCGGTGTATTCCCATGTATGCAGGACTTCCTGCATCATTTACAGTCCAAGGCATTCCAGAACCGTACCGTAGGTATTATTGAGAACGGTACCTGGGGACCGACGGCCGGAAGAACGATGAAGGGAATTCTGGAAACCATGAAAAATATTACCATTGTGGAGCCGATGGTAACGATCCGTTCCGCCATGAAAGAGTCCGACCTACCAGCGATGGAAGCTCTGGCAGATGTGATTGCAAATGCATAAGCACTTCGGAAAACGGACCAAAAAGAAACATCATATTGTGCTGATCTGTTCCGCTGTGGTCATTGCGGCGTTTGTGCTTCGCATGCCGGTGGAGATGAATGTAGCAGATGCCTGTGGAATGCAGCAGAAGGTCAATGTGCTTAGCAGCAGTATGCATAACCGGCAGGCGGAGGATTACCTGAATGATGCAGGAGAGTTTTGCATTTCCCAGACAGTGCTCAGGGAAGGGAAACCGTCCGTTGTTCCGCAAGTCAGGCGAATCGGGCTTCGTTTCCTTCCGGTGAGCCATATGACACAGCAGTGGCTGCTGGTACAGAGAATTCTGACCTCGAAGCCCAAATTTCTTGTTCCACCGGCGCGTCGGCTGATCGTCGGGCGGTATATCCGCGCAAATCCCGTCTGTGTGTGACAGAATGAAACTCAGGGGATACAAAAAAATTTGGATAGAGACAGGAGAACAAGCATTATGAGAAAAACAAAGATTATTTGTACCATCGGACCTGCAAGTGAAAGCGAATCTGTACTGACACAGATGTGTAAAGCCGGCATGAATGTAGCCAGATTAAACTTTTCCCATGGAAGCCATGAGGAACATCAGAAGAAGATTGATACGATCAAAAAAAGTGCGTAAGGCGTTAGGTCTTCCAATTGCGATCATGCTGGATACCAAAGGACCGGAGTACCGGATCAAAACCTTCGAAAACGGAAAGATCACGTTAAAAGATGGAGATACATTTACACTGACAACGGATGATATTGTGGGAAATCAGGAGAGAGTTTCCGTAACCTACAAGAATCTGATCGACAATCTGAAGGTGGGAGATCATGTCCTGATCAACAATGGTCTGATTATTCTGGAAGTAGAAAAGCTGAAAGCACCGGATGCCATCTGTAAGGTTCTTGTCGGAGGCGAGGTGTCGGATAAAAAGAGCATGAATTTTCCGAACAAGGTCATGGATCATGCATTTTTGAGTGAGCAGGATAAGAAAGACCTGCTGTTTGGTATCAAAAACGACGTGGATTTCGTTGCAGCATCTTTCGTCTCCGTAAAGAAAGATGTCGAGGATATGCGTAAATTCCTTGACGAGAACGGCGGCGAAGATATTGATATTATTGCAAAGATTGAGAACCGTTCGGGTGTGGAGCACATTGAAGAAATCTGTGAGATTGCCAATGGTGTCATGATTGCCCGTGGAGATCTCGGAGTCGAAATCCCGGGCATGGAAGTGCCTGCGGTTCAGAAGTATCTGATCAGTAAGTGCCGTATGCTCGGAAAACGTGTCATAACCGCGACCGAGATGCTCGAGTCCATGATTCACAATCCGCGTCCGACACGTGCAGAGCTTTCCGATGTGGCAAATGCGGTATACGATGGATCATCCGCGATCATGCTGTCCGGAGAATCGGCTGCCGGTAAATATCCGGTAGATGCCGTGCGGAACATGGCAGAGATTGCTGAGTATACAGAATCCCAGATCAAATATACCAAGCGTTTCCGCACTTCTGATTTTGAGACAAGAAGCATTCAGGATGCTATTTCGCATGCAACCTGTGCGATGGCAGTTGATGTCCAGGCAAAATGTATTGTCGCAAGTACACTCAGCGGAACTACCGCACGTATGGTCAGCCGTTTCCGTTGTCCGGTAGATATCATCGGAATGACGACTTCCGAGAAAGTATGGCGGAAATTGAACTTAAGCTGGGGGGTTACTCCGGTTCTCTGCGAGGAATTCAGTTCGATGGAAGTTATGTTCTACCATGCAATGAAAAAGGCAAAAGAAGTATTTTCATTACAGAGCGGAGATGCTGTTGTTCTGACCGGTGGTCTGATCAATGGCAAAGTAGGAAATACGAATGTGATTAAGGTAGAAACCGTAAAATAAAATAGAACATAAGCGAATGCTGTGTAGTTGGAAAGCGCATGTGACATCTCTGTTGCATGCGCTTTTCGTGTGTTTTTGTGAAAATTTACTACCTTTACGAGGAAAATAGTTTATGCTATAGTATATTTGTACAGAAATAATCAGACAATATTTACAGTTTACCAGGGAAAGGCAGGCCTATGGTAGAAAAAAACGATCAGAAGAAGTGCAGGGATATATCAATAGAGATTCAGGAGACTCTGGCAAAATGGGGAAAGTATTTTTTTACTATTATCCCAAAGAACGCAGAATCAGACCATCGGAGTTTGCAGCCCGTCACAAGGGAATCGTGGAGAATGTTGCGGATCTGGAGCATAGTATCCTCATGGACAGAATTATGGAAAAAGAAAAACTGTTAAAACTGTTTCAGAATATTGACCATGGCGCAAAGACGGTAAGTGCAAAGATTCAGTCTTCGGGAAAAGACATGGTATATCAGATCTCTATGGGTAGGATTCAGGGCGGTTCACAGAAACAACCGGAATATGTATTGGGTCTGATCGAACAGATCAGGGCAGACACACGCCAGAATGAGATTATTCAGGCACTGGGAAGCAATTTTAACAGTGTATATTATGTAGATGTGGATCATGATAAGGTATATGCATATAAGGTGAACTCCGCAGTGCGCTCTGTGCTCAATGATACGCTTAAGGAAATTCCGGGATATGAAGCTATCATGGCAGAATATGTGGGGAAGGTTGTCCTTACCGAAGATCGTGAGACAATGCTGTATGAGACCTCCATTGAAAATCTCCGTAAGCAGCTGAGCCTGAAAAAAGCATATCAGTATGATTACCGGATTGTGCGGGATGGGAAAGTAAAATACTGCCGTGCAAAATTTGTAAATACATCGGATGGAGGACAGCTGCACCGGATGGTAGCAGGATTTTCCGATATCAGTTCCGAAAAACAGAGGGAACTTGAGCGCATGGCATATGTGGACAGTGTAACCGGTGGAAATAATTACGAAAGTTTTAAGAAGAAAATCCGGGATTTCCGGCAACCGGGATATCTGGTGTCCATGGACATCCACTCCTTTAAAATTATCAATTCGATCTGTGGAATTATCAAAGGGGATGAAACACTCAAAGGAATCTGGAAGTGTATTCAGGGGATACTGGAAAAAGATGATCTGGCAGGACATATCAATGCAGACCGTTTTGTGATTTACAGTAGTGGAAAGGATCAGGAAAAGACGATCCGGCAGTTACAGCAGCTGGAGACCATACTGGCAGAATTGTCGGAAAGACTGAAGGTTCCGAAGCTGATCCCTTATTTTGGAGTGACGAAGTGGAAACCGGATTCCAAAGTGGAAGAGGTATACAGCGAAGCAAATTTTGCCAAGAATCAGATCAAGGATCGCAAAGATATCAGTTTTACAGCCATGAAGATACGATCCGCATGCTTGAAGATAAAGCCATGGAGGATGAATTTAAACATTCTCTGGAAAATAACTGTTTTGAGGTGTGGTATCAGCCGAAATATGATCCGGAAACAGAGCGGATGGTAGGGGCAGAAGGTCTGATCCGCTGGAGAGATGAAAAGGGAAATGTTATTCCACCCGGCAAATTCATTCCGTTGTTTGAGAGAGACGGACTGATAAAAGTTCTGGATGAGTATGTTTTCCGAAAAGTATGTATGCAGCAGTTAGAATGGCAGAAACAGGGAAAGGAGATTATTCCGGTATCCATCAATCTGTCCAGGGCGAGTCTGTATTTTGACAGTGTGGTCAGCCGGTATCAGCAGATCGCTGATGAAATCGGAGTAAAAACCCATCTGGTTCCGATTGAGATTACAGAGAGCGCAGCAATTGACAATGACAATATCAAGGGGCTGGCAGATAAGTTCCATGACAATGGTTTTCCATTGCTTGTAGATGATTTTGGATCGGGGTATTCTTCCCTTGCAACACTGAACATGAAATGTTTCGATACGTTAAAAATTGACAAAAGTCTGATTGATTACATCGGGGATTTCAGTGGGGAACGATTGCTGGAACATACGATTTTACTTGCAAAGGAACTTGGATTGTGCGTTACGGCAGAAGGTGTTGAGAGAGAAGAACAGGTGGATTTCCTCAAACAGATGAAGTGTGACAGTATTCAGGGATATTACTATTCGAGACCGCTTCCAAAAGAAGAGTTTGAAAAACTTTTGCTGACAGCTTAAATGATAAGAAAACAGGGAAAACTTTTATGGAATCATAGAAGTTTTCCCTGTTTTATTTATTGACCGAGAAGGGAATCTACATAATTGCGTATTGCATAATTGTCTTCCGGCATCTGACATCCCACAATATATACACCTTCATCATCCGAGCACCGGATAACATGTCCTTCCAGATGGGACTGATCCGAAAGGGCAAAATTTTGGATATCGATAGCAACATCTGCATGTTTGTGATCCATGAAAAACGGATCCCGGATCAGAAATGCAAATCCATTGGCACTGATATTGTCAAGCTGACCGGAGAACGTTGTGTCGGAATCTTTCAGCGTGATGGTACATGGATTGGACACATCTGCCCGTGGGTATTTCCGGCGGTTTTTAATCTCCGGACGTGCGGAAAGCTGCAATGCATAGACGTGGGAACCGGACGCCGTGTCAGCTTGTATCTGCGCCTGATCCCAACAGTAGAGAACATTGTCAACCGTGACCTGAACCTTACATGTTTCGGATCCGTTTAACTGTGGATCGTCAGACAAAATCAGGGAAATACTATTTTCCGCAACAGATCTGACTTCTCCGTGATACTCCATGCGTTCCAGATGTTTTGGAAGAATAACTTTTGCTTTCATACCGGCATGAATATCATCCAGACCCATGAAACCACCGATGCCCAGTTCACACATCAGCTCCTGAATTACATTTTCTATGTTATTGATGTTGGAAGCACTTTCCTCATATTTGCTGAGCATGCGTTTGCTTGTTTCATCGGAATCACTGATGCATGTGGTCATGGTTTCCACGATGGAAGATACCTGTTCCATATTTTCCACCAGCTGACGATTGGAAGATTCCACTTCTTTCATGGCAGAATCAATTGTCTGGATGTGTTCACCCAGAAGAGAAGAATCCTGTGTAATTTTATTTACATTTTCACCGGTCTGGGTTACTTTTTCCAGAGTGGCCTGAATAAGTTTTAAGGTTTCTTCAATGGAAGAAGTCATTTTTCCTGAAATTTCATCCAGCCGCGAGAGTGCTTCGCTGATCTGTCCGGAAGAATCTTTGGTTTCGGTACTCAGCTTGCGGATCTGTTCTGCAACGACGGAGAATCCTTTTCCGGCTTCCCCTGCGCGGGCAGCTTCAATGGAAGCATTAAGTGCCAGCAGATTGGTCTGGCTGGAAATACTGTCAATGGTTCCGGTTTCCTGTTTTACGGTTTCAAATTCTGCCTTGAAAGCGTCCAGAATATGTTCTACCTCATTGGACAGATCTGCCATCGTTCCAGCAGTCTGTACCAGACTCTCCAGATCAACGGAACTTGTCTTTGCGTGTTTGCCGGATTCCGCAGTCAGGGATACCATATCATTGATCATGGAAGCAACATTCTGTACCTGGGAATTGATATCTCCCGTCATTTCCTGTGAGGAGGCTGTCCGGGACTGCAGCTGATCGTTATTGTCGGTCAGTTTGTTCATTCCGTCTACGACGATGTCTGAACCATGTTTGTTTTCCGTGGCAAGTTCGCGGACAACGGTGATTCCGTCCATGATGGTATTGCTGGCGGTTTTAACCTGTTCAACGGTTGTAATAACCCGTTTTAAATCTGCTTTGATACTGTCTGTCAGGGCACCGTCGGATTCGATGAGGTGGCGGATAGACATGATATAGCCGATATAACAGAGCAGGAGACAGGCAACCTGCAGCTGATAATTTTTCTGGTCCGTTGCAGTATTCTGACCGAGAACGACCAGATGATAAAAGACACTGACAATGACACTGGCGATATTGGCGATTGCACATCCCACCATAAATTTCTGGTCTTTGTAAAGAACCAGAAGACTGACAACCGGAAGAATATAGGTAAAGGCAATCGGTGAATCGGTGGTGCAGATCAGGAACGTGTAAAAAATACCGTAACCGATGACAAGTGCATACCGATAGCGGTCATCGGCCTTTCCCCTGATGCGCAAAAGAAGATCACCGGCAAAAAAGGAACCCAGCACAGTATTAAAAAATGATGTAATTTGTGGAAGGATACCCACCCTGGGATACATCTGAGCCGTAGTTTGCACTAAGAAGAAGGGCAAATACAAGCCAGATGCGTCTGGCTTTGATATTGGCCTTGGCCTTAAATTCATTTTCATTATAATCCATAATACGTTTCTCCTATGTGAATGTTAGTTCTATTGTATGACGGGATGAACGTTTTTTCAAGTAAAATGCTTTGTTTTTGGTGCATAATTTTTCCGGGATTCCGGCATACTACCCATACAACATGAATATGGAAAGTAATCTGGAAAACAGGAGGAAATTTATCATATGAAAGCAACTGGAATTGTGCGCAGAATCGATGATCTGGGAAGAATTGTGGTTCCGAAAGAAATTCGCAGGACACTGCGCATCCGGGAGGGGGATCCCCTAGAGATTTTTACAAGCCGGGAGGGCGAAATTATGCTCAAAAAATACTCACCGGTTGGGGAACTGGGCGAGTTTGCACGAAGTTATGCACAGGCACTGGCACAGACCACAGAGGCTCTGGTCTGCATTACGGATCGGGAATATGTGATCGCAGCAGCGGGAACCGGGAAAAAGGAAGTTGAGGGGGAACAGCTGAGCGAAGAAATGGAAGAAATGATTGAAAAGCGCAGCACAGTTGTGAAAACAGGAGAAGAACAGGCCTGCTCCATTACAAAAAAAACAATGTCAACCCTTCCGAAGGGAATTGTGCTTTCAAGTATTCTGTGCAATGGAGACTGTCAGGGTGCTGTGATTCTGGCAGATAACAGCGGCCAACACTGGAGCCAAAGCGATTACGGATATTACGAATGCCAAAGCCGGTGTAGCTACATCATTGAATGTGGCAGCACGGAGAATGCCACTACCATCGCCAAGTCGGACAAGTTTGCCGACATTACGGAAGCTTATACTCCGACCAAAGAGGGTGACTATATAATGGTAATCCTGAACAGTAAGGGTAACTTCTTGGAACTGGAACGTCAGGTAGGCGGTGTACGCAAGGTGAACGCTGCACTCCAGCCCAACATTCCTGGAGTCAGATAATTGGTTGTCTATAAGAACAGATTGTTTTCAGGTAGCGCGGGGCGGGTCCACTTAAGCCCGCTCCGTTTTTTATAACTTAAAAACTAAAATTGTATGAAAGCAAAAAGAAATTTCAAATCCTTTCCGTAAAGGGAACCAGGCTGCCCGTAAGATGCAGGTCCGGTTTTTTCCTTTCGCTGATGGTGCTTCTGGCACTCGTGTTTATTCTTGATATGGTCATGTCTCCCGGTTCTGTGCTGGGAATTTACGGATTTTCCGGTACCACACTGGCCGCCATGATGGTCATCGGTGACGTGGACGATGTATCCGACCGTAAGACGCACGGCTCGAATATAGCTCACAAGATTTACCTGGTGGATGTCGACCAGATAAATTCCGATGTCCCCTTTCCGCTTCCAAACCAGCAGCGTGAGATAAGCACCATCCCGATGAAAGCCGGACAATACATGAAGTACTTTGCGGCGCACGATATTCCCACCTACACTTCAACCGGTGAGAAAGGAGACATTACCACCAGCGGTACCAACACTTTTGTTGCCGTCATGGGCGGCATGCGTGACCAGCTGCTCGATTTCATTGAACAGCATGCCGGAGGCAAGTTCATCATCCTTTTCAAGGAAGTGGGCGATGCGCAGTGGTATATTCTCGGCAACTATGACCGTCCGATGGTACTCTCCTCCTTCGAGTCCAAAAATGACAAGGACGGGCGTTATGTAACCTATACCTTCACACGTACAAGCATTGACCAGTACTACAAGTATACGGGCGATATTGTCCGTGCTCCGGCAGCTGCTCACACGGCTGGCGCAACGGCACTTGCCATTAAATCCACCAACAACCGTTATACCATCCCCGATGGCAATGAAGGCACATACGCCATTTCCACTGTCAGCG
>ENA-OQAY01000090-OQAY01000090.1-human-gut-metagenome-genome-assembly--contig:-NODE-90-length-22497-cov-1.045239_pt1 | contig 22497 bp, 37 predicted proteins | sample MGYA00242740_ERZ504537 | MGnify/ENA primary metagenome ERZ504537 (study PRJEB26092, sample SAMD00036272) | human gut metagenome | host: Homo sapiens | study: EMG produced TPA metagenomics assembly of... | reverse complement strand
ATGCATCGCAAAAGCACTTTTGACAGACGTTCCGTCCATCAAAAGATGCCTTTGCGCCCTGCCGGGGGCTTCCGTCTGCGGACGGGGTTTCGCTGTACCTCGCCGCTGCCCGGTCCAACACCACCTTCCTGCGTGATTGCATTCACAGGAGCGTGACACGCTCCTGTACTTTGCCAATAGAGGGACTCACCAGCGGAAGCTTTCTGGCACGCCTCGTCTGTCCAGATACTCCTGCCGAGCCTGCTCCCGCTGTTCCTCGGTGGGTGCTGTCTTGTACTGGGCATACAGCTCATGCCGCAGCATCGCATCCAATTTTTGCTCCAGACCCTGCTCAATGACCTCTTCGTACTCATTTTCGCCGCTCAAATGATAATGCAGCAAGGCGACGAAAAGTTCCTGCGAAATCTGCACATTTTTCATCATTATCACCATCCCGTGTCGGTTGTGTCGATTGTGACGGTATTTTACATAGTAGCAAAAATACCGTCACAACCGTCACGAATCGTCACGTCCCAGAATTTTCCAGCGTTAATTTGACCACTCTGCCCTCATGGGTGCGCTTGCTTTCGTACCGAATTCCATAATCGTTGTAGAGCCTGTCGGCACTCACATTCAGCTTCCGGGTCAGGATGTTTGCCTGTATGCTCACACCCGGCAGACGTTCCAGCAGCTCCGTGGGCGTACCGCTCCACTCTGGCTGTTCCGGGGTGAGCATCTTTGCCACCGCTTCCAGAAGCGGGTCGGGCGGCAGCTTCCAAAGTTCCGTTTCGGCTCCTTGGAACTCCCAGACACAGCGTTCTCGGTTGAACTCCAATGTCAGCTCCTGATCCGGCTGGTCACGCCCCACGATGTCCAGTAGTGCGGTGTTGTCCGTGCGCCGCTTCTTCTGCATGATGAATGCGCCATCCGCTGCACCCAACAGACCGTTGGTGCCGGAGATCATATCAAAGCTGTCCTCGGCTTCCATCTTCCGGGTGTGATGAACCACCAGCAGGCAGATGCCGTACCTGTCGCTGAAAGTTTTCAGTTTGGTCACGATCTCGTAGTCGCTGGCGTAGCTGTATCGGTCACCGCCGATCTCCCGCACCTTCTGCAGGGTGTCGATGATGATGAGCCGTACATCCGGGTGCTCCCGGATGAATCCTTCCAACTGCTGGTCAAGTCCCTCGCTCACGGACTTAGCTTGCGTTGCGAAGTAGAGATTGCTGGTCTCCTCTACCCCGAACATCCGGGAGAGCCGCCGCTGCAGCCGGGCGTAATCATCCTCCAACGCCAGATAGAGGACGGTGCCTTGATGCACCTCGTACTCCCACAACGGAAGCCCCATCGCCACATGGTAGGCGAGCTGCCCCATGAAGAAGGACTTGCCCACCTTGGGTGCTCCTACAAAGAGGTAGGTGCCACTGTACAGCAGGTCGTTCACGATGGGCTTCCGGGGTGGATACACCGTGTCGTACAGCTCGGTCATTGATACCGTGTTCAGTCCGAAATTGTTTGACTTTTTCGCGGCTTGCAGATTGATTTGCTTGCCCGAATTTGTTATAATATTGGTGGTAATTTTATCAGACGACTGTACCGCATCTGCGCCAACAGATGTACCCGGTACGGTCGTTTTTCTATTGTCCGTCATTCGCATTCCTCCTTAAGTCCGTTCAACGTCAGGGCTACCATTTGCAAGGTCTCCAGCAAGTCCGGCGGGACTTCTTCATCCACGGCCAGCCGCTGTAATTCCTGATAGATCAGCTCCATCTGGCCTCGTAGGGCTTTGTAGACCCTTGGGTTGCCTACCACGGTGATTTCCCGGTCGGTCAAGCGGCGGATGATATACTCCTGTTTGGTCAGCCCGGAGAGCTTTACTTTGGCTTCCAGAACCTCGTCCTCTTCCGGGGACATTCGGAAGGCTACCACCTTGTTCCGCCAGCGGCCTTGCTGGTCGAGCACTCGTTCCATCTTCATCCTTCCTTTCGTTCCATGTCCAGCTTCTGCGCCATCTCCTGCTGCTTTGAGGGGAAGAGGTGGGCGTACTTATAGGTGATGTCCACACTCTCATGCCCTACCCGGTCAGCGATTGCCAAAGCCGAGAAGCCCATTTCAATCAGCAGCGACACATGGGAGTGCCGTAGGTCGTGGATTCGTATCCGCTTCACCCCGGTCTCCTTGGCTCCCCTGTCCATCTCGTGGTGCAGGTAGCTCTTGGTCACCTCAAAGATCCGCTGATCCGGCTGGACTTTGTAGAAGGATTTCAGATAGTCCCTGATCTCGTCCGTCAGAAACTGCGGCATCTGGATGACCCGGACGCTCTTGGGTGTTTTCGGGTCGGTGATCACATCCCGGCCTTTCAGCCTTTGATAGGATTTGGTGATGGAGAGCAGCCCCTTGTCCAAGTCGAAGTCTGCCGGAGTCAGAGCCAGCAGCTCGCCCTCCCGGATGCCACACCAGTAGAGGACCTCAAAAGCGTAATAGGACTGCGGCTTGTCCATCATCGCTTCCGCGAACTTGAGGTACTCCTCCTTTGTCCAGAAGAGCATCTCCTTGTGCTTTTCCGACCCCATGCACCCGGCTGTGGCCGCTGCGTTTGATTTCAGCCCGTAGAACCGGACGGCGTGGTTCAGAATGGCACTGAGCTGTCCATGGAGCGTCTTGAGGTAGGTCGGCGAGTAGGCCTTGCCGTTTTTGTCCCGGTAGTTCAGCATCTCGTTCTGCCATGCGATCACATCCCGCGGCTTGATCTCGCTGAGCCGCTTTTCTTTGAAGTACGGTAAGATTTTCGTTCGGATGATATGCTCCTTGACAGACCAGGTGTTTTCCCGGAGTCGCTTTTTCTTGTCCGTGATATAAATTTCCACGAAGGCTTCAAAGGTCATGGTCAGGTCTGCCGCCTGCTGAAGAAGGAACTCCCGCTCCCACGCCAGAGCGTCCTTCTTGGTGGCAAACCCCCGTTTCAGCTTCTTCTGCTTCACACCTTGCCAGTTCTCGAAGTAGAAGGAAGCGTACCATGTGCCTTGCCTGCTGTCTTTGTAGGCTGGCATCTTATCACTCCTCTCCTGCCCCGTAGATCTTCTCCTGATAGTACCTCCTGCTTACACGGCCTCCCACGGTCGTGTAGCCCTTGGCCCTCAGTTCCTCGTTCCACTGGGCAATCATCTTGTACGCCAGACCCTGCGAGATGTCCAGCTCCTTTGCCAGCTCGTCTGCCTTGATAAAAATGCTATTTGCCATTTTTTGTCCTTTCCTTGTCGGTTTCGTTTCGGTGCCGCTTCATCCTCGCTGACTTCCGGCAGGCATATCCCCTTTGCGGTGCTGTGCCGTCCCCTTACGGAGCGCTCGCTTCCTTTCGGAAGGTCTTGGCGGTTTGGGTCAGTTTGGCGGTCATTCAATTTTACTAAGCATTTTTGCTTATCTTTTTGCATTCTCATTATACTAAACATATTTCGTTAAGTCAAGAGGCTTTTGGGTAAAATCTTAAACTTTTTTGTTTATTTTCTATTGCACCTCCTGTTTTTCTGTGCTATACTGGGTTCAACAAATATGTTTAAGTCAGGAGGCAATCGCATGGCAGTCGGTGACCGCATCAAACGTGCCCGTAACCTCCGAGGTATGACCCAGAAAGAACTGGGCATTGCCATCGGGTTTGAGGAGAAGAGCGCAGACATCCGTATCGCACAATACGAAAGCAACACCCGCACACCCAAGGAAGAGTTGCTCCGCAAGATTGCGGAGGTGCTGGACGTGAACTACCGTTCCCTCTATGAGCCGACCCTGTACGCCGCAGAGGATGTGATGTACACTCTGTTCGAGCTGGACGAGCACTACCCCGGCACCCGGCTCTACGAGGTCACAGACACCACCGACCCAGATTTCCCGGAAAAGCACATGGCAGTCAGCTTCCGCTATCGCCTGCTGGATGAGTTCTTAAAGGAGTGGCAGCTCCGCAAGAAGCAGCTCCGGGAGGGCGAGATCACCAAGGAAGAGTATCTGGAATGGAAGCTCAACTGGCCTCAGACTGCCGACGGCTGCGGCCGGTACGAGCCGAAGAAAAAGTGGCGTAAAGAATAAAAGACACAAAAATGCCCTCTGAAAAACTTACCGTTTCTCAGAGGGCATTTTCATGTCTCTCTTTATGAATAATCGTCTGATAGTATCAAAGCAGTATCAGAGCACCTTTTGGTTCTCAAAATATCGCATTGTATCAATACTTTTCAGGTTTTGCAGATTACTCGAGCTCTATGGTGGGCAGTTATCTTCTGTTCGCATTGGTTATTTTCTATTCTTTCCAATGCTTGTATTTCCTGTATTTCCTCGGTTCTCGTTGGCTTCTGGGTGCTCCTGTTACTTTGGTGTTACTTCGGTGTTACTTTCCGGCTCCACCAAACCCAGCTCCACAAGGTAGCGGTTCACGGCCTCGTTGATGAAGTCGCTGCGGCTCATGCGGCCGGTTTCAACATTCTTTTCCCGGTCGTCAATATAGTTATCGATAATGTCCAGGGTGCCGGTGGGGATGTGTACCGTTGTGGGCACTCTCCGGCTGGCGCCCTTCATAGGCCTTCCGTATGGCATTGCTTTTCCTCCTGTTACTTGTTGCGGTGGCTCTCTGCTGCTGCGGCCAGAATGTCCAGATCTTGCCGCAGCCCAGGGGCCAGGGCGTCCACCCAGCGCGCCGGAACGGCCGAGAAGCCAAACCAGGCGCCTGCCAGGCCGCCGGTAATGGCTGCGTTGGTGTCGGTATCACCACCCAGGTTTGCGGCCGCGCAGACGGCCTCCTCGAAGGTCTGGGCGTGTGCGAGGCAGCTCACGGCAGTGCTCATGCTGTCCACCACATAGCCGCCAGCTGCATACGTCGCAGCCGCTTCCACGGAGCCGTCGTAAAACGTCCCCTTCAAGCACTCGTGCAGAAAGTCCGCCACGTCGCCGTCCTGGAAGTTACCAACCGATTCCGTTAATAAATATACCATTCTCGTGTACAAAACGCAAGCCTCGGTGGACTTGTCCCCGCGGTGCGTCATTTCTGCAAACGCCCTGGCCTGCATCTCCGCAGCGCCCTTTGTCTTGCAGTAAAGGCCAGGGTATACGGTGCGCATCAGAGCGCCGTTGCCTTCCACAGGGCGGCCGCCGTCGCGCCTGGTCTGTCGCGCGGCCTCCATCCAGTCCGCAGCCGTCGGAACGCCCTGCCAGCGAATGCGGCCCAGTCCCTTTGCAATGGCAATGCTGTGCGAGCAGGCGCCGCCGATGTCCTTCGGTTTGCTGTCAGCCCATGCAATGAACTGCTGGCCGACGGAGGCTACCAGGTCCAGGCCGTTGTCCCCTTCCAGGGCATCCAGGATGCCGCGGGCAACGCAAAGGGTCATCTGTGTATCGTCCGTAACCTCGCCGGGCTTCAAGTTCAGCCATCCGCCGCCGATCATGTCGGTAACGCGACCGTATGCGTCGCGGATCTGCTGGTCACTCATAAATTCCAGGGGGCCGCCCAGGGCGTCGCCAACGGCCACGCCGTACAAGGCACCACGGATTCGGTCAAGTTGCTTTTCGTTGATCTTCTTCATTTCTGTTCCTCCCGTCCAGGCATTCGGCCTGTAATCACTCGGCCGTTTGGTCCAAAAGCGTGTAGCCGCACAACTGTGCGAAGATTTTCGCCGTCTCCTCCGGCTCGTACAGCAGAACCGCCGAAAGGTCTTCCGCCGGGTACTCTCCCGGCACCTTCACCACCTGGGCATAATAGCTGCCGCCCATGCCCAGGTCGAAAAGCTCCCGGATTATGTCGTTCTGGTCGATTTTCTGCTTCTTGGTCTTTCCGTCAAAGCAGAAGGCCGCTCCTTCCGGTACGTTCTCGACCAGCTTCAAATGATCGCCTATCATGCGCCCGCTTCCTTTACGCATGAACCGCAGGGTTGAAGCCCTGGGCCTTTATGTTCTTCGCCCAGGCCGTCACCATGGCGGCAAGGTCCTTTTTCATGGCCGGATAGTATTTTGTGGGCTTTCCGTCCACGAAGTCTTTGTAAACTTCCCAATAACGGCCGATGTAGTCGTTCTGGTAGGTCAATGGCTCCACAGTCCCGGCCTCACGGTCAACTCCCATCGTCACGTCCGGATCTCGCATAAGGTCACCATTCTGCTCTCCGTAGTGGGCCACGGAATACACCGGGCGGCCCTCGTGGTCATTGTAGCCCAGAGCCTCGATGCACAGGTCCATATATCCGTCAGCTTTGAACTTCAAGGCCTTCTCCTCGCTGGCGTCCACCGCATCGAAGAACGGGGCCAGGGTCTTGTAAACCGTCTTTGTACTCATGCTTCTTCCTCCTTTATCAAAATTTCGGCATCGTGCGCAACCTTCCGCAGTGCAGTGAGCCTTCCAGCTGTCTGGGCCAGTGAAAGAGCGGTAACGGCCACATCGTCGGCCCAGTTTGTCGGGTCGTCCCCCGGCGGAAAGCCGCCGGATTGTTTCGGCCATGCGTTCTGCGTCCATCTCGCACAGAACAATTTCGCTGTTCAGTTGCATTTTGAAAAATTTTGCCTTGTCCATTTGCTGCTCCTCTCTGCGGTGTGGTTCCCGCGACCTTGCCCGGCTGGCTGCCGGGTGGTTTCGGCCCTTTCCTCGGGCCATCGTCAGGCGGGGTTATTCAGGGCGAGTATTCCACGCTTCAATAGTTCGTTGCCTGCCCAATTCCCCGCGATGTTCATAAAAATCGCGGGTAAATGTGATATTGCATTTCGGACATCTAATCCGAATGCCCTCAGTATTAGATTCAGTGATGGTCGTATGCTCCTGCCCGCAGAAAGGGCACGGTTTCAGCATTTCCTTTTTCATCGTTCACGCCTCCTTCACTTCCACGCTCTTAATGCTGTTCTCAACGTAACTGCGACCACGGAGGTGCTCGCAGCTCCAGCAGAAGCCAATTCCGCGCTCTCTCAGAAAATACCCTGCCTTGGTGTTGTCCTTTCCACTAAAGGCAGATTGAAGTGCCCAGGCTGGCGTCCTCCACCAGGATCATTGCGCAGGCCTCGCCGCGCTCGCCGTTCTGGATAGTGTCGTAGGTGAAAATAACGTTCTTCATGGTTTAGTCCTCCTCTGGTGCAATAAAACGCGGCTGCGGCTCGATGCCGTGGGCCTTACAATATGCGGAAGCCTCTTTCTTTGCCTTGCAGCTGTAAACCAGCTTGCCTTCCGGGAGGTCGCCGCTCGGGCATCGGTGCGAATACTCGTGCACTTCCCAACGTGATTCCATCGAGCCGCTTCCGAAGTAGTGCCGCCTTTCCATGGTGTAGATCATCGCGCCGCCCTCCTCAGTGTACCTTAATCAGCGTCCCGCTGTTCAGAATGTACCATTCTTCGCCGTTCTTAACGGTCGTCTTGCAGCCCTGTGCTTTAAGCAGCATCCGCATTTTTGCCAGCTGCTTTTCGGTGCACTGCATCCAGAAGAATCCTGCGTAATTGAACCACTCGTTGCTCTGGATGTTCACGGAACGGGCATTCTCAAAAATGCGGTTGAAGGTACTGGTTTTCATGGTTTAGCCCTCCTTGCCTTCGGCTTTCTGCTCGATTTCGAGCAGCTCGTTGTAAATTCTTTCGGCCTCGTCGCCGGTCAAGTTGAACTGTTCGATCAGGTCGGAAATTGCATCGGACCGCCAACCGCCTTCGTACAGGGACGCCGCAGAATACTGGGCGTCGTATTCCTCCCGGCCGCCGCAGCGGAGGTCGTCGCGCCAGTTCTCGTAATCGGTCTCTGTCATGCTCAACATCATAATTTAGCCCTCCTTAGTAACAAACCGTGGATTCATTGATGCGGATGAACTTCCCGTACTTCTTGCCGAGCCGCTCTGCGCAGACGTAATTGTAAACGTCCAGCCGGTTTCTAAACTTCGGGTCCCGGTCGGTGAATACCAGGGTAGTTTCCCGGAACACAACCTCGAACCGTGTATACCGAACCTTCATTTTTCGTTCCTCCACTTGTGTGCTGCTGTTCTCTACGCCTTTATTATAAACCGCTTCGGTTTATAAGTCAAGAGGGAATTTTGCGAAACACGATTATTTTTAGGCAAAAAGAAAAAGCCCCACTTTCAGCGTATTGCTGAAAGTGGGGCTTTCGTATGCTCTTAGGTGGGGTTTGTGTGTGGCGTTACTGCTGCGCAGCCTTGGCCGTCTTGTTGCGGTCGATCTGGGCCTGGATGCGCGTGGTCAGATAGCCCACGGTGTCGCCGCCGGAAATTCCCTTGATGTAGTCCAGAGCGTCGCTGCTCAGGCTCTTAATTGCGGCGGAAATTGCGCCATTCAATGCCTTGGCCTGGGCGGCCTTATCGAAAGAGCCGGTCTTTTTCAGGTCGTTTACATAGGTCTGGTTCATGGCTGCCACGGCATCCGCCACGGCGTCGGTGATCTCGCAGCAAATGCGCTGAATGGTCTCGTTCTTGATCTTCTCGGCCGTGGAGGCGTTGATGGCAGCAGCCGCCTTGTAAACGTATGCGGTTGCCAGGGGTGTGCAGATGGTCAGGACGGAAAAAAGAAGCTGGGTCAGAATCTCTTTCATGGTGTTCTCCTTTCAATTTTAGCGGATAGAAGAAAGCCCGGCCCTCTGAATGATGGCCGGGTAATTTTTATAGGCGTGGTTCAGGTCCACGTCGCCGGTGATGCCGGGGACGGTTCCCTCGCTGGTATACTGCCAGATACCGTGCTTGCGGGAGGGCCGCTTGCCGCGGTAGTCCGCGATCCACAGGTCAAACGCTTTCAGGGCGTCCATGTCCAGCTCCGTGTTTGCGTAGCTGGTATAGGTGTAGACCATGGCATAGAGGCCCCAGGCCTCGATCTGTTTAGCAGCGCCCGCCACAAGGGCGGAAAGTTCCTTGGCCGGGATGGGTTTCAGCTTGTTGTCCTCCACATCGACGGCAACGGGGAGTTGGAAGGTCTTGCCGGTCAATGCCTGGCGCACCTTCACAAGCTCCACGGCCCGGGCTGCCTCATTCTGGGCGTAGGTGTAGTAATAGGCGCCCACAGGGATGCCCAGGCGGGTGCATTCCGAATAGTTGCGCTCAAACTGGGGGTCAATGTAGACGCCGCCGAAGCTCTTGTTGGTGGAAACCGTTTTCAGGATGGCACCGTCAATTTTCCCGCTGCGCTTCACCGCGTCCCAGTCGATTTTCCCCTGGTAGCGGCTGGCGTCCAGGTACTTATAAATCATTTCGAGTCCTCCTTAAAGAAAGTCGTGCTTTTCCAGGCGTTCATCATAGCAACGCTCAATATTCGCAATAGCATGGGTGCACTTGTTGTTTTTATACTCCTCGTGCGACTTGCAATACGTTCTGTAATCGTCAATGATGCATAAAATCTCGTCGAAGTCCTCTTGGGTGTGCTCGATGCCGCGGACAAGCTCATTGTTAAACCGAAGAATCCGGCTCCGCAAAAGGTCCGCGTTGCGCTCGTCGTCTGTGCGGACGTGGTCGTCCAGGAGGCGCCGGGTTTCCTCCTGGTAGTGCTTGAGTTCCTCCCACTTCTGGTCCTGGCTTTTTTGCGCGGCCTCCATTTTCTCGGAAAGCTCCGCAGTCAGGGCGCGGCCGATGGCCCGCACGATGGTCTTCCATGGGTTGATTTCGATTTTTTTAATCTGAAAATTCTTGTGGCCGCCATAAGCCCGGCGGCCACAAGTCCGGCTGCTGCAAGTAAGTCTTGGGTGCTCATGTTCCCTTCTTTCTGCACTTTGCGCCACTATAAGAAAGCGGCAATCATAGGCTACCACCTCCTTTCCTGCTGCTTCCATCAAAGCGGAAACGGGAGCTCGTCCGCGCCCAAAAGCTGGCCGATCTGACTGTCCACACTGACAATCTGTTCTTCTGCGCATACCGCGCCAACCTGCGCTAAGGCGTCCGCCTGGATGCGGATGATCTCGCTCTGCTTGCTCACAATGTCGGTTAAGGCTTCGATAATCTGTAAATTACTCAAATCACGCTGCCCTCCGAAATTTTAGGCCGTATAGTCTTCGCCCGTGATGTTCTTGTAGTCGTCGGCGGTAATTTCACCGCTTTCCACGCGCTCGGCAAGAACTTTCTTCACGCCAACGCGGCGGGATGCGGGCATCTCTGCCCAAGTCTTAGTGCCTGCAATCAGGCGGTTTGCCCAGATAATGTTCATGGTGATACCTCCTTATTCCTTGTTCAGCGCTGCGTCCAGCTCACACAGCGCGGTTTCGATGGCGGTCAGACGCTCCTCGTTGGCCGCGTCCTGCTCGCACATTGCGTCCTCGACCTCGGCCACGCGGTCAGGCAGGCGGTCTTTCTCGGCCTGCTCCTTGGCCTTGGCTTCCTTCTGTGCCCGCGTGGGCAGATCGTGTTTCTTCCAGTTCAGTGCCATTGTCCTGCACCTCCTTATTCAAAAGCGCCGCTGACGGCTTCGATGTAGCCGCCCTCGCCGCTTGCGCCGCGCTCCACGCTGACGCGGAAATTGAATGCAGCGCCAGCCGTGGCGGTCTTATTCTCAAAGACGATGTTCACGCCTTTTTTACCTCGGTCGTGGCATCCTGCCACACCGGGGCCGCGTCCTTGGCGTTGTTGGTCACCTCAGCTTGAACTTTGCATCATCCGGGATGGAGCCGGTCACCTGAAGCACGGCAACGGTAATGTCGCCCTCAACGGCCAGCGGTTCAGCCAGCGTCACGCTTGCGGCGTGGACGGCCTTGGTAAAGGTCGCGGACGTGCTGATGGTTTCCTTGCCGTCGCTCACCTCAACGGTGATGGTGTGGTTGCCGTTCAGGATTTTCTGGAATCCGGCAGCGCTGGCCGTCTGCTCAAAGGTCAGGGCCGTGCCGCTGGCAACGCCGGTGCGGGTCTTGGTGGTCTTGCCGTCCAGCTTTTCGGTGACGGTCAAGGTGTCGCCGTCGGCATCCCTGACGGTGTACTTCCACGCAAAGGCCGCGTTCTTCTGCCCCAGAGCTGCGCCGTCCGTGCTGACGGTAGGTGCAGTGTTGACACTGACCGTGCCATCGTCAGAGACCACGAGTGTAGAGGGAAGAATGAAAGCGGGGCGAACACCCCAGGAGTAGTAGCACCAGTAGAGGCCGCTGGAGCCACCGGTGTCGACGCGCCAGACGTAGTTGTCATCGTAGGTGCGCGGAGAGCGCAGCCACCAAACGGCAGCGGAGCTGCCATTGTATGCAATACGCTTGCTGTTACCGCCGGAGCTATTGCCAAAGTATGCCAGCCTCACACCGTCCTCGGGAAATAGCCGTTGTCGCTGGTCGTCCAGCCAACCTCATAACCAGACAGCAGGAACACTTTGGTGCTCAGGCCGTTGGAGCCGGTGGCAAGGCTGCCGCCGGAACCAGTGCCGTTCTGGTACGGGATTTTCACCTGCTTAATAGCTGCACGGATGTTGCTGTCGATGAGGTTGTAGAACGTCCCGTTCAGGTATGTGTGGATGCTGGAATCCTTGTAGGAGTTATTGTTGCCGAACGTGGACGTTGTGTAGATGTCCTTCATCAACAGCCACGTTCCGGCGCAACTCGAATCATAGGTGCTGGTATTCGGATTGCCCTGCTGCACAACAATAAAATCTTTGGACGCGCCGTTGACTTTGATTTTGACAATGCTGCCAACGGCTTTCGTGCCCAGTTTTACGTTTGCCATTGTTACCTCCTTGTTTTCGTTCAGGCCCACGGCATGATCTCCGCAGGCCGCGTGTTCTGCGATTCAGAGAGGGACAGGGCTTTGTGCTGCTTCTTGTAGATGCAGCGGCATTGCCTCGCCCGCCGTCTGTCACGCGCGAGTTTGTTCGAGTTGATTTTTCGATGGATAGGGATTTTACAGTCAAGCAATTTTTCGAGCCGGTCAGCGTACTTGCGGCGTAAAGAGTAGGTTTCACCATGGGCGGCATGGGCATCCCACGCATCAAAGCTCCGCAGGATTTCCTGCTTGGTTACTTCGCCTGCGGGGTATGCTGTTTCCCAATACTTGATCTTGTTCTTCATCCGCTTGGAGCTATCCCGGCGCAGCTTTTGGATGACCGCGCCGGTGTCGGTCAGGTAGCTATGGAATCCCAGAAAATCTATACCGTTCCGCAGCGGGAAGATGGCGGTTTTCTGGTTCAGCTCAAGGCCGTAACTGTCCATAAGCGCCCGCACATCCCGGAGAATGCACTGCAATTTACGCTTGTCCGAACAGATGATATAGAAATCGTCCATGTATCGGCCATAGTATTTGATGCGGTACTTCTCTTTGATGATGTGGTCGAACTCATCCAAAAACATCAGCGCAAAGAGCTGGCTCGTCTGGTAGCCCAGCGGCAAGCCGTCCTCCATCACGTCGATGTAGATGCAAAGCAGCTCATAGACACGCAGGTCAACGCCGCGCTTGTCCAGCACGGCCTTGAGCTTGCGTTTTAACTTCCGGTGGTCGATGCTGGCAAAGAAATGCCGCACATCGCCTTTCAGCACCCAGCCGTCCGCGCCGTGGCCCTCACGGCGGTAATAGTCCACCATGTGGGTTTTCAGGCGCATCAGGCCGTCGTCTGTGCCTTTGCCGGTCTGGCTTGCGTGGCTGTCCCGGATAAAGCTCTTTGTCAGAGCATCATACAGGATGTTATCGACCAGCGCGTGCAGCACCACCTTGTCCACAAATGCGGGGGCGTGTACCATGCGGCGCTTCGGCTCGTAGACGGCAAAGACCTCAAACTTGCTCGGCACATAGCATATCTGCTGCCGGATGTCGCCGCCCGGCTGGCGCACATTGCGCACGGCCAGCTTGCGGGACAGCTTTTCCGTACAGGCCAGCGCCTGCGCCTCGTACTCGATTGTTTTGCTTTTACTGCGCTTTCCCTTCCGGGCTTCAAGGTAGGCTTTGTAAAGCACCTCGAAGCTGCACAGTTCTTCGTATGTCAAAATTACCCTCCGCTGGTTCGCGTTACGGTAGTGGGCTGCATCCGGCAGGGATGGCCCACCTCAGCGGGATGTATTTATCACTTGCCTGCATCGGCAAGCGACAGGATGCGGTTTCCTTTGATGGGCGCACTGCTTTCAGCTTATGCCTACTCGTCACACGGTTCCATCAGAGCGGGGCGAACACCCCAGGAGTTGTAGCACCAGTTGAGGCTGCTGGAGCCATCGGTGTCGACGTGCCAGACGTTGTTGTTATTGTTGGTGTTCGGAGAGCGCAGCCACCAAATGGCAGCGTCAGACAAACAAACCGCACCCTTTATGCAAAGCGGTTGCCCGCTGTGCGTTTACGGTTCCGGGTAAAGGGCAGCTTTCAGGGCGGCAGCCTGTTCGGTCAGCCGTTTCCGTTCCGCTTCTGTCCGGAGTTTTTCGGCACGTCCGCGTTCCGACGTGAGCCACTTCATCGCCGGGTATTTTACGTCCGTGACCTTCTTTGTCCAGATACCGGCTTTCTTTGCGCTGATGATACCTTCCTCCGTGCAGATGGTCAGGTATTCCAGTAGCAGAGAGCAGCCGTCCACAACTGCGCCGATCTTCTCAATGCGCTTGTCGTAGTCGGTCTGGAAATTGACGTTGTTCGCCGCGTGTGCATCCAGCAGGATTTGCCGGGCAGTCAGCCGGATGCCCTCACCGTACAGACGGAAAGTGCTTTTGGAAAAGCCCTCCCTGTCCCGTGTGTCGAGTGCATGGACGGCAGTGCCGCACACCTTCTGGATGTCGCGCACATCTTCGAGCGCCGCGACTTTCTGGATGATCTTCCGGGCATCGCTCCGGCTGATGTCGTCGGTGACAATGCGGGTTGCCCTCTGGGTGTACCGCAGCAGCTCCCGCGCATTCGCGCCGACCTTGAATGTTTCAGCCATCAGAACTCAACCCTCGCCTGTTCTGCGTTCCACACGCCGGTCACGGTCAGGCCGTCCAGACTGCCGAACGTGGCAGAAAAAGGATTCTTGTTGACGTTCGTGCCGAACTTCAACTCGATTGCCTTAATGCTGGCGTTCATCGCGGCCACGCTGGCGCGGATGTCGCCGTGTGCATTCTCTGCGGAGTTGTGGGCATCCACCGCCGCGCTGATGCGCTGGTCGGTCTCGGCCTTTTTGTAGCCGTCCACTTCCCACCGCTGGCTCTCGGTCAGGTGGCCGTTTGCATCCAGCGTGGCAATGCCGCCCGGCACGCCGATCTGGTCAGTGCGGACAACATCTTCGTCCGGCGCCTTGCCGGGGCCTGCGTTAAAAGAACCGTATGCCATTTAGGTTCCCCCTTCCTGTGCATCCGTGTATTTCACGGTGCTTGTAATGTGATACTGTGCAGAAATTTTCTCGGTCGGAGCTTTGGCGGCCCTCAGCCGCAGCTTTCCTTCGAGGCTTTCGGTCGCAATAAAGCCCACCGCACCCGCCACATCGTAAAATTCCGGCAGTACCGTAACATCCACAATGTCGGTAGCCAACAGGCCCGCAATGGGGATGTCACAATAAAAATAGCCGGGGGAGGAATCATCCTCGCCCCAGCCATCGACCGGAATCGTAAAAGACACCGCAGCCGTGACATCCTGCTTTTCGTGCAGGATGTCATCGGTTTCCTCGAATCCGTTTGCCGTTGCTTCGGAAAGGTCTCCGATTGCGGTGTTGCACTGCTTGATGTGGCTGCAAAGCGCGGCAAGCCCTGTGCCCAAAAGCGTTTTGACCTTCGCTTTTGCCATAGAGCTTACCTCCTCATGTCTTAGTCAGCGTCAGCCAGCAGAGCGGCGATCTCCTCTGCGGAGAAGTCCTCCACGTCCTCGTCGTGCAGAACATTCTCCGGCTCGGTGTACACGACGACTTCCTTGCCGTCGATGTTCACATTGCCGTTGGTGGAGCTGGCGGCAGTCTTGGTTGCGCCCTCAGAGACACCGGCCAGCTTTTCGCCCTCGGCATCGCTCATCAGGCGCTTGCCAGCCTCGGCGCCCACGAAGTCTGCGGGCTTCTTGCCGCTGTCGGTCAGATTGCCCTCGCCATCCAGCGCAGCAAAGTTGCCGGTGGTGGCACCGGTGACCTTATCGGCCTTGCCGGAGATGTCCACTTTCTCAGGGGTGGGAACATACAGACCATCGTCCTTCAGGGTCAGGATGTTGCCAGCGGCAGCGGAAACATTGACCTTGACATCAACCTCATAACCAGCGATGGTAACGGTGGTGGATGCATCCTTGCCGGTAGCCTTGGCCTTATAGGTATCGACCAGAGCGGCCATGCTCAAGAAGGAGTAGGTGCAGGAGTCCGGGTTATCGCCCTTGACGGCCAGCACCATGACCGGCTTGCCTTCCAGCTTGGGGTCGGTAGCGCCGGGATAGGTGGCGGCATCGAACTTGAACTTTGCCACAAAGGTGGTCTTGGTCTGGTCGAGGAACAGCTCAGAGGGGAAGTCAACGGAGAATGCAGCGGAGCCAGTCTTGTCAGTGCTGGTGTAGAAGTTCACAGTGTTGCCGTCCACAGCCAGAGACTTGATAGCGGCGTTGGCGGCGGTCTGAACCGGAGTAAAGGCATCCTTCTTGACGAAGGTCTTCTTGATCTCGGCGGTCAGGTTGCGGATGGTGGTCTTGGTAGAAATCTGCTTAGACATAGTAGTGTCCTCCTAAAATTATTTCAGCATATCAACGATTTCCTGCTGCGTTTCTTCCTCGTTCAGCAGGTCTTCGCTCGTCATAACGGTTTCTTTGCGGACAGTCAGCGCGTTTGCGCTGTCAAAGTCAAGGCCTTCGCCAATGCGGACGGCAATAGCGCCGCTCGCGTCACGCTTCAAGCCCTGACCGATGCTTACGCTACCGGTTTCACCCGAACCACCTCCTTTCCCGAACAGGGTCACGGTCGCCTGAATATTATCGGACGGGATGCGCTGTGAAAAGAATCTGATGAAGCCATCATGCGTTTCGCACCCGTTCAGGACGCCCGCTTTGGTCGTAGTATAGAAGCTGCCGGGAGATACAACGCCAACGGGTACAAGCTCGCTGGTGCTGTCCGACAGTTCTGCATCATAAATGCACTGGTAGTAATCCATACCGCCAGCGTTTTCGTAATCATCCTCGCTGCGAGCGGGCTTCCACCCGTCAGCCGCAAGGGTGAGTTCGTAGGAGCCATAGTAGCCGCCGCCTGTGCCGCCGTCCACCTGCTCCTTGATAAGAGCCTTTACCTGTTCTTCGTTCAGGATTTCCCCGGATTCAGACAGGTTCTTCACGGCTGCGCTGACCGCTGCCGTGATTGTCGCCGCATGGGCGTCGGCATTGGCATTGTGCTTCTCGATCTCGGCTTTGACCAGCTTCATCAACGCCTGCACCTGAGGGTCAACGGCGATGGACATGTTGGCTTCTGCCGAAACAGCCAGCAGAACGGCGATTTCAAACGAAAACTCGGAGTTCGTGCTTGCGGCAGGGACTTCAATGCCGCGTTCATCCTGCATGATAAACAGGAGCGTTTCTGCGCCATCGTTCAAGACACCGAAAACGCCGATCTGGTGCATAACGTAGGTATCTGCTGCACCGGTGGCCTGAATGCTGACCTTGCGGGCGGTTTTGCCGTCGTCCGTGACGGTTTCAATGCCCAGCAAGGACAGTTCGTGTGTGTCTCCGCTGACTGCGGTTTCTGCCGACAGGTCGGTGTCAACAGAGCCGGTGCCGCTCGCGGCGCGGGTAATGGTCAGTGCGCCGCCGGAGAGAGATTCCGACAGCAGGGCGGCACCGGCTTTCGTGTAACTGGATTTTTCCCAACTCACGTTGTCTGTCCTCCAATCGTAATGGTTATGGTTTCATGTGTGTGTGCAAGCCTGCCTGCGGCATAGGCTTGCGCGGAAACGGATTTCGGGGTGATGATTCCGGGGATTTCGACTTCCGCCATCATCCTTGCCGAAGCGGCGGCACCGGCAGTGTATGCCGTGGCTCCAACAGCTCGCGGCTTGATTACACCCGGCAGCCGGATGGTGCAGGATGCATTAACATTGTATAATTTCCCGGAAATATACGCGAGCTTCGTTTTCGGCTGATACAGCAGAGATAGGCGATATGTCAAATGCGACGGTTTAATTTTCTTTATCTGCTTTACAATGCGAAGAACATTTACTTCCTCCGCATCATCTGCTTTCAGATAAACGCCAAAAGTATACGGTGCGATATACTCTCTAATTTCCACGTCACATTGCGTTGTTGCTTCAAGAATCCTTTTGAAACGTTCCGGGTTCATCGGAGCACGGGCGCCGCGGCGGGCGATTATGTCCGCCCGGCGGGCTGCCAGGCTCCGGCTCTCGTCCACCTCGATGCCGTAACGCTGCTCCCAGTAGCGCAGGGCCCAAGTTGCCGTTTCCGGGTTTGCCTGCTCCCGCAGTTCCGAGAAGCGGATCTCCGCGTCGTCCACCTCCTGGCCCATGACCTCATAAAGCCACTTCGCCACATAGGACCGCTCATAGATAGGCGAAACGCGGGAGATCATGCGCTGGGAAACGCGGTTTTCGGGGAATTTTTCAAGGTCGAAGTTCTTCCGGGTGCTCATTCGCTGGTCGCCTCCGTGTCCTTGATGCCGTAGATTTCACCGGTGCAGGGGTAGTCTGCCGGGTCCAGCGGAATGTCTTTCACGTCGCCGTTTACAAGGACCTTGGAGAAGTTCTTCACGCCCTCGGTGCGGGTCAGTGCCGCGTGGATCTCGTTATACTTCACCAGGCTGTCAGCCTTGGCGGTGATGTAATACTCAATCAGCGCAGAACGGAAGGTTTCTTCCACCTCCGTTGCGGTCTTGGCGCCGTCCAGCTGCAAACCCTCGACGGAAATGTTCACCACTTCGCCCTCGGGGGCCTGCACCAGAAGGATTGCGCCCACAGGTGCCTTGCGTTCAATCCGGTTGTCATCCCTCATAATGTGGTCATACACGTTTTGGATAATAGAGCCGTTGGCGGGCTCGCCGGAAGAATCCAGAATAATAAGGCGCACCCAGTTGGGATGCGTCTTTTCATACTGGGCATCAACCAGTACCGTGCCCACGCCGGAAACCTCTTTGGCCCAGCGGATATAGTCCGCGTCGCAGCCCACAAAGGATTCGCCCGAAGTTTCGTCATACTCCGCAATGCGCAGGCGGAGGGATTCGTCGTCTTCCTCCTCTGCGCCGCCGGTGATCTTGTCGGCGTTGTTCACAAGGGTAACGCCTGCAATCGGGTCCATCATAATTGTAATGACTCCCGCGCCCACGTTGCCGGTGGGGCCGGGCTCTACGGCCGTTACAGCAACGTCAACGGTGCCGTCCTCCCCGTCGGTCGCCTCGCCAATGTAGGCCGCGGAATCCGTGGCGTATTCAATGGCGGGCACTCCGCCGCAAGAAGGCGCACAGACCACAGTCCCCTCCGGGATCTGTGTGCCAGGCGTACCGGTGAAGGTAACGATACCGGCCGCAGCGTTCGCCGGGCGTCTGGAAAGGCCGTCAGCCCTGGCGTGGCCGTCAAGGTATGCACCATAGGACCACGCCGGAAACATCAGCTTCAAGGTTTCCACAAGGTGGAAATTCAGAAGTTCGTCCTTTTCAAGCGCTGTCGGATAGGTAAAGTCCCAAGGGAAACCGCCTTCGGTGTCGTCAATGTCGGGCGGGAGGCTTTCCATCATGCGCGCCTGGATCTGCTCTGCCGTTTCGGTTTTCAGCCAGTCAGGCGGAGAAAATGCCGGAATTGTGGCCATGCTCTCACCTCCTTACTTTGAAAAGTTCAGGTTGACGGTCTGGATCTCGTCATAGCCGCGGCCCTTTATGTTAAATGCACAATCGCAGCTGTCCGGCCCGTTCCATGTAAACGTGAAGTCGCGGCAATACTCTGTTTTGGGGTTTGCCATGATGGCCTCAATAATAGTCCGTTCCAGACTAGCTTCCACGCTGGCGTGGTCGCTCTGTGCAAGCGAGATTTCAAGCTCTGCGCCGTACTTGGTCGAATACGCCAGAAAGGCGTCCCGCTCCGTCATAACGGTTTTCATGCACCACTGCATATAGGCTTCGCGGCCGCTGGCTCCTGCCATGCGTCCGGCGCCGTCAAGGCGAAAATCGCCGGTCGCGTAGTCAAAATAAACAGAGGGTTTATATTGCTGCTTCCGGCTCTCCTCGTTCTTCTTTGTGACGAAGTCGGGGACTTCAAAAACGGGGTAAAGCTGCTTTTCAGCCATGGGAAAGTCCTTCCTTTCGTCTGGTTATTTTTTCAGGTCCTCCGCCGGGCAGATAATATCCACCACAACGGCCTCCGACTGCACCCAGGCCACCAGAACACGGTCCCCGGGTTTCAGGCGGCGCATTTTCTCGGGAATCAAAACGTGGTGCTGGTGGGCGCCCTCCGGTCCTCCGCTTCCCGCGTTGCTCTGCGGCGGGTCTGGCGGGTCTGGTTGAGCACTGGCTGCCACGCCAATCGATCCGGTGCAAGGCTTTCCGAGAGAATCCTTTAACTTTGAAACAACATTGTGTTCATGCTCTCCGCTGCCCGGAGAGCCAACGGCCTGGGTCTTCGCCAGAATGTCCCCGGTTTTGCCAAGGGTCAGCTGACGGCAGACGTGGTAATCTTCTACCGGAATCGGAATGGAAAAGGTGTTCGTTTGGAGGCTGTAATCATCCATGATCTCGCCAAAATCAAGGACAAGAGCGGAATTTCGGTCATGGTCCTTTTTGCTCTGACCGGCCAAAACCTGGGCCAGGTGGTTCACACCCTTGTTGCCAGAACTCGGGTTCACTGTTTCCTCCTTCCGTTATTTTGAAAAGGCACCTTCATCCACCCAGCCGTAAACGTGCGTTTCGGCCCAGTTCTGATAGATCAGATGGTACGGGTGTTTTGCACCTTTCTTTATGATGGTTATTTTAGCCTTGCCGGGCGAAAGGTTAGTGCTTGCGGCCTTTGTATCGGTGGAAGCCTTGTAATGGCTGCCACCGGCAAAGTTCACAATATCGCCCACCTTGTACTCGTCAGAGTCCTTCTTGTTCCCGGCCGGGTCTTCGTCCAAAACCTTAACGGTCATGGTCATTGTGCGGTTTGCGGCATCGTGCTGCACTCCCAGCACAGTGCAAAAGCCGTTCACGGTCCTGGCCGCAGCCCGGATTTTGTCGCCCTTGCGGATGAACGGAAGATCTGCGCCTTTCAGGGTGGTTTTCCGTGTAGGTTCTCCCTTTTCGTCAAGGGTCTTCTGTGCGGCGGACTTGGCCTGCGCGGCCGTATCGTCCGAACTGCGGGTATAGATCCGCTGCCGGATGCCGTACTCCGTTTTCCCGTCCAGGGTGGCTTCCACAGACCGCTTCTGGGTCTTCTTTTCAAGGCCTATCACCTTAACGCGGGTCACAAGGTCGGCCGTGCTGATCTTGTCTCCGCTCGTCGTCAGGTTGTCGTCCTCGTCAAAGTGGTAAACTGTTTCGTTGGCGTTGATGGGCAGAACGTTCACCTTGCCACCGCTCATTCTTATAACGTAGTTGTCCGCGCCGTGCTTTTCGGCATCGTCCAGAAGCTCCGTTATAATGTCCCCCAGATATTCCGCTTTGAAAAGCGTTTTTGCGTGGGGCTTGTCCGGGCCCTTGTATTCTCCGGCCGGGATTCCCCAATCGGAAAAGATGGCGTTCAGGGCGGATTTCGTGCCGGTTCCAGCTTGATATAGCGGTCGTCCTGGCTCTTTTGGAGGTTGTAAAGGTCGTCGTAGCACACCACGGAAAAGTCCTTCATGGCGGCCCCGTCCTGCGGGTTCCACTCGATTACTTTCCCGCTGGCAACTTCCTGTTCATCGCCTCCGGCCGATGCCGTTACCACAATGGCGGTGTTCGGCTTTATGGTCGAAGAAAGCGGGCTCCCGTTATAGTCCACGTTTGCAACAGTGAACGAAAAACGGGAACTCAACTCGCTCTCTCCTTCCTCCCAGCCCAGATCCATGACTGCTGGGGTCACGTTCAGCCGGGTGCCGTCTTGCAGGACCGCATAAACATTGTATGCTACCTTGGAAACGTCGATCATGCGGTCCTCCTCACCCCGGAATGGTCAAAACCTGGCCCGGCTTAATCAAATTCGGGTTGCTCCCGATTACGGCCTTGTTGGAGTTGTAGATCTCCGAATACCGCGAACCGTTGCCAAGGTACTTCTTGGAAATGGACCACAGCGTGTCCCCAGGCTTCACAGTGTAGGTTTTGCCGGTCGCCTGTGTGGAAGCTGCGGCCGCTGCGCTTGCCGGGCGCTCGTCCAGGCTTCCGCCATCCGTTTTCCCGTCTGCCTCGTCCGTGGTTTTAATCAGAATGTCCTTTGCTTGCACAAAGGAAATGCTGTATTCTGCCCGGTCGAAGTATTCATGGGTAACGGTGAAGTTCTGGATATAAACGTCGTGGTTTATGGCCGTGCCGGTCACAAGAAGCCGAAGTTTCTTCCGGTTCTTCTTCCAGCCGTCAAGAATGCCGATCATCACGCGGGGCGGCTTCCAGTCGAAAAGCGAAACGATACCCATGCCCAGCATGGAAACGCCGGGGAGAATACCGTTCCAGGAAAATTGCGCCAGCTTCTCGCCGTTCGGGATCTTCACCTCGCCAACATTCAGGATGTTGTAGGAAATGAAATTCCCCTCCCGTTTGTCGGAAACCTTCTCGGGTGTAAGGGGGAGCGCAATTCTGGTTCCCGTGTCGAGCTGGGTAAGGTACACAATCTCGGGTAACATTTTGCCCTCCTTTCCTTATGCGGGCATATTCGCAAGGACACGGGCCAGGCGTTCGGCCATCTCGTCGCTTATGTCGTCCACCATTTCGCGGATGCGGGATTTCACGGTTGCGATAATCTCGTCCGGGCTCATGCCTGCGGTGCCCTGGATGATAAACTGCGGGTTCAGCCCAATTTCTACCGGAATAGAAATGGGCTGCGCTACGGCTCCTGCGGGCGCCTGCGGCGCCGGTGCCGGGTACACGACGGGGGGAGAACGTGGGCACGTTTTCGGGCGTGTCGTCGTCCGAATCGCCCGAATAGTCGGCGCCAAGAATCGATCCCGTTTGATTCCAAAGATCAAGCGCTCTAGTTCGGCGGCTGCCGCCAAGCGGAATAATCGCTTCCGGGCCGTCTTCTGCCACAAGGCCAACGTGCGGGCTCGTCATAATGCCGCCCATAGCGTGCGGAGTAACACGGCCGCCTCCGCCGCCGCCGCTCGTGCCTCCGCCGGTCGTAAACGATCCGGCAGAGAGGCCAGAACTAAAGGCGTTTTTGGCGTTGGTGAAAAATCCGCTGATCTTGTCGCCCACGCCAGACCAGAAGCCGGTCCACTTCGCCGGAAGCGTCACGGTGAAGAAGTTTGCCGCGCTCGTCACGCTGCTTTCAACCCATGCCGGGACTTCCTTTGTCCAGAAGTCGCCAACGCCGGTCCAGAAGTCCGTCCACTTGGTCGGAAGCGTTTCGGTGAAGAACGTGACGGCCTTTTCGCCGGTGCTCTCCACCCATGCAGGGACGTCCTCGGTCCAGAACTCCCCTACACCATCCCAGAAGGCGGTCCAGTGTTCCGGCAGCGTGTTGGTAAAGAAAACCTTCGTTTTGCCCAGGGCGTAGCGATTGCATAGGGGATTGTTTCGGAAAACGTGGTGCCCACGCCATCCCAGAAACTCGTCCA
>ENA-OQAY01000089-OQAY01000089.1-human-gut-metagenome-genome-assembly--contig:-NODE-89-length-22498-cov-1.141970_pt1 | contig 22498 bp, 20 predicted proteins | sample MGYA00242740_ERZ504537 | MGnify/ENA primary metagenome ERZ504537 (study PRJEB26092, sample SAMD00036272) | human gut metagenome | host: Homo sapiens | study: EMG produced TPA metagenomics assembly of... | reverse complement strand
TTCACAGGGGGCCACATGTTCGCTGCAGATCGGCGTGAACCATCCCGACCTGTTTGGCACCATGATTCCCACCGACAGCGAAATCAAACCGACCAACGGCAGCCGACAGGAAATGATCGACCGGTTCTTCGACGGCGACACCACAGCCTATGAGAACCAAGTGCCGGTCAACGCCATCCGCAACCACGCGCCCACCCATCAGATGCTCATCATAGGCGCGGGGGAGAAGGCACCACCTCAATACGCAACGTCAAAACAATCGCGCCGGTCGCGGCGAAAGCCGGCATGCGCGTCGCCGCCGTCGAATCGTCCGGCAACGCACACGACTGGCACGCCGTGCAGGACGTGCTGCGTTACGGGCTCGCCGTATTCGGCCACGACACCGGACTGGATGGTGCGAACCCGAACCTATCCGACTATCCGAATCTCAAACGCATCACGATATGACGATCCTGAACACAAACCCGCAAGCCTGAGAATCCCAGAAAAGGAAAGAAATGACTCAAACGCAAACCGCACTTGCTAAACCAGCCGAGGCATCACCCGCGAAACCACTGTTCGGCTTCTGCGCGCTGCTCGCCGATCTGGCCGGATGGATCAGACGACACCTGCTCACCGTCTGCCTCGTGCTGTTCGTCATCCTCATCAACGTGGGCACGCAGATCGTGTGCGCGCTCATACGTCAGCCGTTCCCGCCGAGCCTGGCCAAAGTAAGTTTCGAAGCGCTCGCACGCGGCCGCTGGTACACCGCGCCGATATCCATGCTGTACGTGCCGAATCTGGGCCGTCTGCTCATCGACGTTCCGCTCATGCTGGTTGCGTTCGGCCTGGCCGAATCGGTGATCGGCAAAATCAAAACCGCATGGGTGTCCGTCATCACCACACTGGGTGGCGTGGCCTTGGGCATGGGACTGTGCTCCCTATCCGACGGGCGCAGCCCCCAATGGCATGCGATCTCGCATGATGGCGCCATCCTTGGTCCGCTGATTCTCGTCGCCGGCACCCTTATGTGCGCCAGCGCGTTCACAACCATGCTGTGGCGCCGCCGTATCCGCGTGATCGGCTATGCGGTCGTGCTCATCATGTTCCTCTACCGAGGCGAGGCGAGCGACTACTGCCTGCTTGCCACTTCGGTGATTGGCCACGTGCTCGGCTATCTGATGGCCTCCTGCACGCATGGCGACGAATACCGGCATGGCGCCATCTACGAAATGCGTCGGCTTATCGGCATCGTCGCGGGCGTGCAGGCCATCGGTTCGCTCGTCGCCGTCTCGTCACGCCAATCGTTCGGCCTGCTGTCCATGTTCGGACTGTTGACCGGCTCCACCGACTTCGACACCGGACATGTGGTCGACTGCCTCAGCGGCGCCTCGCATACGGACTGCTTCACGCAATACCGCATGATGCGTTTCACCATGCCCGGCAACTGGCTGGTATCCATCATGCCGACGCTGATGCTGCTGCTCATCGCCTGGGGTCTGTATCGAGGCCGTCATCTCGCAGCCACGCTCAGCATCGTGTTCAACACATGCACCATTGCGCTATCGACGGTGTTCTATGTGGCTATTCCGCTGTCCTACGTGGACGGCTCCGACGCCGGTGCATACATGGATGCGATATCCGCATTGCAACGGCACGGCGCATTCCACGCGATGCTGGCCACGATGGCGTTGCCGCTGCTGTGCATCGTCATCATCATCCTGTTCCGCGCATGTTTCACCATTCGCACGAAAAGCGAGACCGTGCTGCGCGGTATCGCCATCACGTTCGCCGCATTCGTATTACTGGGATTGCTGTACGTCGGCTACGGCCTGTCCATGCCGTCCGGCTTCAACGAAACGCCGCTGCTGGTCGATCTGATCGCAGACTACGTGCAGCGTTTGCTGCCGATTGGCCTGCTAAGTGGCGTGGAACCGGCGTTCGTGCCGGTCGGATTGCTTTCCGAAATCGTCTACCAGTGCGTCGGACCGATGTTTTGGCTGGTCGCGCTGTGCTGCACATGGGATGGCCTGCGTGACCGTTCCATGATCAACGACGCGTACCGCCACCGCGTGGACGAGATCATCGGACTCGGCGGCGAATCCATGTCGTTCATGGCCACTTGGAAAGGCAACGATTACTGGTTCTCCGCCACCGGCCGTTCCGCCATCGCCTACCGCGTGTCGTATGGCATCGCATTGACCGTCACCGGACCTTTCGGCGACCCCGACGAATATGAGGACGATCTGCATGCGTTCGCCGGCTTCTGCACCCAACGTTCCCTGACGCCGGTGTTCTACAGCGTGCACGCCGAACAACGTGACGCGTTGGTCTCCGCCGGCTGGAACGCGCTCGACGTCGGCACCGAAATGGTGATCGACCCGGCCGCATGGCAGACGCGCGGCAAGAAATGGCAGGACGTACGCACCGCCATCAACAAAGCCAAGCGCGACGGCATCACCGACGTGCTCACCACATTCAAGGAATCGCCGTTCTCCGTGCAGACGCAGATCCGTGAGATCTCCACGCAATGGGCCGGCGAGAAGGCCCTGCCTGAAATGGGCTTCACCCTGGGTGGCGTGGACGAGCTGGTCGATCCACGCGTCAAACTGCTGTACGCGGTGGACACGGACGGTAAGGTGCTGGGCGTCACCAGCTGGCTGCCGACCTATGAGAACGGCAAAGTGGTCGGATGGACGCTCGACTTCATGCGTCACCGTACCGACAGCGTCAACGGCATCATGGAATTCCTCATCGCCCGCATGGCCGAACGGCTGCGCGACGAAGGCGAAGTGCGATTCATGAGCCTGTCCGCGGCGCCACTTGCCGGCATGAGCGGCGAAGGCCACGAACAGGGGGAGAGCGCCGTACTCGACCACGTGCTGCAGATGGTGGCCGACATCATGGAACCGGCTTACGGATTCCACTCCCTGTTCCGCTTCAAACTCAAGTTCCATCCGGATGAAGCCAAAGTGTACATCTGCTATCCGGATCCGGCGAAACTGCCGCAGATCTCGCTTGCCGTCGCGCAGGCCTACGTGCCGTCGCTCACCCCAGCCGAAGCCATGCGATTCGTACGCACCATCGTGCCTACGAAAACGAACTGAAACCATGCGACCGGTTGACGGCCCGTCATCCCTGAGATGGGCCGTCGCTTTGGGTGCGCTCGGGGCTACACTGGGGAAGGTTCATAAAAAGTACTACGTTTCTCCATGAAAGGGAACAGTATGTCAGCTGAAGCAAACGTCGGCGTCGTCGGTCTGGCTGCCATGGGCGGCAGCCTCGCACGCAATCTCGCTCACCACGGCAACAAGGTGGCCGTGTTCAACCGCACCTACGCCCGTACCGAAAAGCTCATGAACGAGCATGGCGGCGAAGGCGAGTTCTATCCGGCGAAGACGCTTGAGGAATTCGTGGACAGCCTCGTCAAGCCGCGCACCGCCATCATCATGGTCAAGGCCGGTGAGCCGACCGACGCCATGATCAACGCGCTCGCCGACCTGATGGAGCCGGGTGACATCATCGTCGACGCCGGCAACGCCTACTTCCCGGACACCATCCGCCGCGAAAAGGAAATCAGCGCCCGCGGCCTGCACTTCGTCGGCTGCGGCGTGTCCGGTGGCGAGGAAGGCGCCCTGCTTGGTCCGTCCATGATGCCGGGTGGTTCCGAGGAATCCTGGAAGACCCTCAAGCCGATCTTCGAATCCATCGCGGCCAAGGCCGAAGGCGAACCGTGCGTCACCCACATCGGACTCAACGGTGCCGGCCACTTCGTCAAGATGGTGCACAACGGCATCGAATACTCCGACATGCAGCTCATCGCCGAAAGCTACGACCTCATGCGCCGCGGCCTGGGCATGACCCCGGCCGAGATCGGCGACGTGTTCGAGGAGTGGAACAAGACCGAACTCGACTCCTACCTCATTGAAATCACCGCCGAAGTGCTGCACCAGGTCGACAAGAAGACCGGCAAGCCGCTCGTCGACCTCATCGTCGACCACGCCGGCATGAAGGGCACCGGCACCTGGACCGTGCAGACCGCACTGTCCCTCGCCGTGCGGTCACCGGCATCGCCGAAGCCGTGTTCGCCCGCGGCCTGTCCTCCGAAGCCGACCTGCGTGAGGAAGCCCAGAAGCAGGGCTTCGCCGGCCCCGACGGCAAGCTCAACCTGAACGACGACGAGAAGAAGGCCTTCATCGAAGACATCCGTCAGGCCCTCTACGCTTCCAAGATCGTCGCCTACGCACAGGGCTTCAACGAGATCACCACCGCCGCCAAGGAATACGGCTGGGACATCGACCTCGCCGCCGTGGCACGCATCTGGCGTGGCGGCTGCATCATCCGCGCGAAGTTCCTCAACCGCATTTCCGAAGCGTTCGAATCCGGCGAGGCCAACGTGTCACTGCTGTTCGCCCCGTACTTCAAGAACGCCATCGAAAACGCCGAGAAGTCCTGGCGCAACGTGGTCGCCCAGGCCGCCATCAACGGTCTGCCGACCCCGGCGTTCGCCTCGTCGCTGTCCTACTTCGACGGCCTGCGTTCCAAGCGTCTGCCGGCCGCCCTCATCCAGGGCCAGCGCGACTACTTCGGCGCCCACACCTACCAGCGCGTGGACCAGCCGGGCGCGTTCCACACCCTGTGGGCCGAGCCGGGCCGTGAGGAAATCGAAGCCTGATTCCCCTTGAGCCTGAAGCATAAGGCATCCGAAACATAGATGAAGCCCCGCAACACGATATGTTGCGGGGCTTCATCGTTATACCGGTTATACCGTTGCTTTATCGGCGTGCAGGAACCGCATCACAGCTTGGATGCCGCTCCTTCATCGATAAGCCACAACAGCTCTTCGCCGTCGGCATAGGAGCTTGGCGCATGCGGATTGTCGCGCTGGGCGAACGCCGCCTTCACCGCGTCGGCCTTGCGCGTCTCGGACGTGAACACCCATGTGTGCTTCGAACGGGCGATCATCGGCACGGTCAACGTCACACGCAGCGGCGGCGGTTTCGGCGAATCACGCACGCCGGCCACCAGCACATGCGGATCGTCGATTTCGACTTCGCCATGGTCGGGGAACAGGGACGCGAAATGCGCGTCCGGACCCACGCCGAACATCGCGATGTCAAGCGCTGGCTCGCTGCCCAACTGCTCGACAAGCTCCCGCTGGTATTCCGCGGCAGCGGCCGCCAGCACGGCATCCGTCTGTTCTGGGGAAGCGGACGCGATCTCATCCGCGTCACGTCCGTCAGCCGGCATTTCGTGGATGTTTCCAGCCGGCATGAGGCCATCCTCGATAAGCTTGCCGAACCAAGCCTCGCGCGCCTGCTTGGCGTTGCGGTCGTCATCATCGGCCGCAACGAAACGCTCATCGCCCCACCACACGTGCACACGGCGCCAATCGACGGCATCGGCCAACGGGCTTTCACCCATCACCTTAAGCACGTAAATGCCATCGGTGCCGCCGGTCACGGCAATGTCCACACGCTGCCGGTCCGGCTCGGCCAGCAGGTCGATGATGGTCAGCAATGTGCGCGCGGCCACGGCCTGCGCCAATACTTCGGGATTCGGATACACAATGGTCTTACGTTCTGCCATATTCGCTCCTTATACGATGCCGCCCCACCGATTCACGGCAGGGCGACTGGTTGTCGTTTGACGGTTCAGCGCTTCGGATTGATCAGATCCCCAGCCCTGCGTCACCACTTCCGCATAGATCTCATCCGGGTAGAGTCGGCCCAGCTCCTCGCTTAGGCATTCCTCCAACGTGCGCGCCGGCACGCTGATGGTCTGCGGCGACTGTCCCGGCACGTTCAGCACGGCGATGCCGTCATCCGTGGAGGGACGTTCCAGGCTCATCACGCCGTCGGAACGGCTAAGATACACGCCGGTCACCGCGGTGGCGTTCGGATCGTCCTCCACCACCACCGGCACGTTGAGCCGTAGCCTCAGCCATGCGGCCAGCAGGTCCATCGGCAGGTAATCCTTCTTGCCGGTCACACGCACGCCGCTCACCGGCAGGTGCGGCGGCTGGTCGAGCATGGAAGCCAGCATCGCACGCCAAACGGTCAGACGCGTCCATGACATGTCCACGTTCTTCGACGACCAGTTACGGCGCAGATCGTCCATCGTGCGTCGTGGATTCGACGAATGCATCGCATCCGTGATACGGCTGCGCGCCATCGAGCCCAACAAATCGGTGGACAGGTTCGCCGGCGCCTCGTTCGGCCACCAGGCCACCACCGGCGCGTCCGGCACCAGCAGTGGAATCACCAACGTATCCGCGTGATACACCAGACCGCCGAGCGGACGCAGCACGATGATCTCGCCCGCGCCGGCGTCGGAACCGAATCGCACTTCCGCGTCGAGGAACGTGTGCGGCTGACCGTCATCGGTATCGGCATCCATCTTGCGCGAATTCGGTGCGATGGCGATCACCCGGCAGGGGTGTTCGCGGCTGGCGCTGTTCGCCACTTCGAGGTCGTGCTCCAGCGACGCCTCGTTCGTGGAGATCAGCAGCGTGAGCACACGGCCCAAGGCGGCCTCGCCACGCTCTTCGTGCAGTTCGTCGATTTTCGCCGAAATCTCACGGGTTTCGGTGTTCTTCATGGTAATGATCACGGCATCCTCCAACGGTGTCCATCGCGGGCCAGCATCTCGGTGGCCTCCTGCGGTCCCCAAGTTCCGGAACGGTATGGCTGCGGCTGGCCGAGTGTGGACCAGAATTCCTCGATCGGGTCGAGGATCTGCCAGCTTAGCTCCACCTCACGTGTGGTTGGGAACAGTGGCGGATCGCCCAGCAATACGTCAAGAATCAGACGCTCGTAGGCTTCTGGAGACGATTCGGTGAATGAACGGCCATAGCCGAAATCCATGGACACGTCACGTACTTCCATCGACGTGCCGCCCGGCACTTTCGCGCCGAATCGCATGGTCACGCCCTCATCAGGCTGTACACGAATTACGATGGCGTTCTTGCCGAGTTCCTTCGTGGCGGTCGTTTCGAATGGCAGATGTGGCGCGCGTTTGAAAATCACTGCGATTTCCGTGACGCGTTTGCCAAGACGTTTGCCGGTGCGTAGGTAGAACGGCACGCCGGCCCAACGGCGTGTGTCCACGTCCAGTCGAATCGCGGCATACGTTTCGGTGGTCGACGCCGGATCGATGCCTTTCTCGTCCAGATAGCCGACCACTTCGTGCGAGCCCTGCCATCCGGCCGCGTACTGGCCTCGTGCCGTATGTGCCGCCAAATCCTTCGGCAGACGCACGGCGGACAGCACCTTCGTCTTTTCAGCCGTCAAATCGGCGGCGGAGAAGGAGACCGGTTCCTCCATGGCGGTCAATGCCATGAGCTGCAGCAGATGGTTCTGGATGATGTCGCGCGCTGCGCCGATACCGTCGTAATAGCCGGCACGACCAGCCACGCCGATGTCCTCGGCCATGGTGATCTGCACATGGTCGACGTAATTGTTGTTCCAGATCGGCTCGTACATGGCGTTCGCGAAACGCAACGCCAGCATGTTCTGCACGGTCTCCTTGCCAAGATAATGGTCGATGCGGAACACGCTCGACGGGTCGAACACTTCGGAGACCACGCGATCGAGCTCCTTGGCGCTGGCCAGATCATGACCGAACGGCTTTTCGATGATCACACGACGCCAAGCGCCCTTGTCGCTTTTCGCCAGACCACAGTCGGCCAGCTGACGGGACACCTGCGGGAACGCGCGCGGCGGCACCGACATGTAGAACGCGTGATTGCCGCGCGTGCCACGGTCGCGGTCAAGCTCGGCGACCGTGTCGGACAGACGCTCGAACGCTTTCGGATCATCGAACGTGCCCTGTACGAAACGGATACCGGCCGCAAGCTGCTTCCAAGTCGACTCCTTGAACGGCGTACGGCAATGCGCCTGCACGTTCTCCTTGACGAAGTCCTTGAAATGGTCCTCGGTCCAGTCGCGGCGTGCGAAGCCTGTCAGACCGAAGCTTGGCGGCAACAAGCCACGGTTGGCCAGATCGTAGATGGCGGGGAGCAGCTTCTTACGGGACAGATCGCCGGTCACGCCGAAAATCACGATGCTGCATGGGCCTGCGATGCGGGGAAGTCTCAGATCGCGCGGGTCGCGCAGCGGATTCGTCCATGCGTCGGCCGCGTTGGATGCGGTTGAAACGGTTTCACTCATGCCTTTCATACTAACGCGCGGGCTCCACTCGCCACCAAAGGGAATTCGAAAACGTCATGGCCCTTTTTTAGAGCATCCTACAAAACGGCATGGCGGTTCCCTCGTTTGGTGCCGCCACTACAATGCCTCGGAAGAGAACGACGAGCCGGCTGCGGCTGGCGGAGGCAAAAAACATGGTGCACAACAAGCAGGGCATAGACATGCTGCACGGGCGCATATGGACGAAAGTCCTGCGATTCGCGCTCCCCGTGGCGGCGACCGGCATTCTGGAACAACTCTTCAACGCATCCGGCATCATGATCGTCGGCAACTTCTCCCAATCCGACGGCACCGCCGCGGTCGCGGCCGTCGGCTCCAACGCGCCCGTCACCGGACTCATCCTCAACCTGTTCATCGGCATCGCTCTCGGCGCGAACGTCGTCATCGCCAACGCCATCGGACGAGGCAGCCGCGAAGCGGTGCGCAACGCCGTGCACACGTCCATCGTCACCGCCCTGATCGGCGGCGTGATCGTCGCCATCATCGGAGAATTGCTCGCCGGACCGCTTCTCGGCATGCTCAACGTGACCGCCGACGTGTTCCCCCTGGCGCTCGCATACCTGCGCATCTACCTCATCGGCATGCCCGTCATCCTGCTATACAATTTCGAAACAGCCATCTTCCGCAGCATCGGCGACACCCAGGCTCCGCTCGCCGTACTCGCCATTTCCGGCGTGCTCAACGTGACCGTGGGACTGATTTTCGTCGTACTGTTCCATTGGGGTGTTTCGGGCGTCGCGACGGCCACCGTCATCGCGAACGTCGTCAGCTCCATGATTCTGCTGTATCGACTGGTTCATACTGACGCAGCCATCCATGTTGATTTGCGCGAGCTCGGCATCGACTGGTTCACCCTGCGTCAGATCCTGCGCATCGGACTGCCCGCCGGCGTGCAAAGCGCGGTGTTCGCCGTGGCCAACATCATCATCCAAGCCGCCATCAACAGTCTCGGCACCGTTGTCATGGCCGCCTCCAGCGCCGCGTTCAACATCGAAATCATCGCCTACTACGTGCTCAACTCGTTCAGCCAGGCCTGCGCCACCTTCACCGGGCAAAACTATGGAGCCAAACGGATCGGACGCTGCAAGCGCGTGCTTGGCATCTGCATTCTGGAGGATTTCATCGCCACCGCGGTCACCATCGCCGTCGTGCTGTTCTTCGGCCATAGTCTGCTGGCGTTGTTCGATGCGACACCGGAGGTCATTTCCGTCGGCTACACCAGACTCGTCATGGTGTTCTCCGCCTACACGTTCAGCATGCTGTACGAGGTCATGTCCGGATATCTGCGCGGCTTCGGCATCTCACTGGTGCCGGCGCTGCTCACCGTAATCGGCGTGGTCGGCGTGCGCATCACCTGGATCGCGTTCGTGTTCCCCGCGCATCGCACGTTCGAGGCCATCATGATCGTCTACCCGATCAGCCTCGCCGCAACCGCCGTACTCATCGGCATCGCTCTGCTCTGCTACCGTCCGTCCAAGCGATTTGCCGTTAAACCTTAAGCGTGTGCGGCTTGCCGCCGTTCATGAACGCGGCGATTCGCCGGGTCAGAGCGCGGGGAAGAACCCGTTCCGCGAGCGCGCCCGCCTTGGTGAGCGGACCATGGTAGGCGAGGGTTGAGCCGCGCATCATCCTGCGGTAGGCGTACGTGGCAAGCTGACGTGCGGTGGCCGGTTTGGTCATGGGTGAAGAAGTTGCGGCCACTCATATTCGCAGCCTTCTGAAAGCCGGTCGTGGTCGGACCGGGACATACGCAGGTCACCGTCACGCCCGTGCCGCGCAATTCGTGGGCCACGGCCTCGGATAGCGAGCGCACGAATGCCTTCGACGCGAAATACATCGCCATGTATGGGCCTGCCATCATCGAGGCGACGGACGAAATATTCAAAATCCTGCCATGCCCGTTGGCGCGCATGTCTCGGCCATACCGATACGTCAACTCAGCGAGCGCATGCATGTTGAGCTGCATCATCTCGTTTTGCCGGTTCCAGTCGGCGTCGAGAAAATCCGTCCAGTCAGCGAAGCCTGCGTTATTAACGAGATGGTCGACCGCAATACCTTGTGATGTGGTGAAATCATGGAGTTTCTTCGGTGCGTTGGCTTCGCTCAGATCTATGGCGAACGTCACCACATGCACGCCAAAACGCTGCTCGAGCTTGGTTTTTATCATGTCAAGCCGTTCCTGGCTGCGGGCGGTGATCACCAGGTCATGTCCGTCCGCTGCGAACAGCGCCGCCAGTTCGCGTCCGATGCCGCCGGACGCTCCCGTGATGAGTGCGTATCCCATGCCAACTCCTTCGTTTTGGTCCTATCTCGCCTATGAATGGCGGATTTGCGGGTCTGCCTGATGCTATCTCCACTATAGATGGCGGATGTTTTTCGACTTATACCCCCTGAGATAGCGTATGGGGGTAAAAAGCGCGGCTTTTCACTTTGCCGTCCGCCATCTATAAGCGAGATAACATGTGTCGAAAGACGAAATCCGCCATCCATAGGCGAGATAGGTGTTTTGTGGAGGGATGGAGGACAGTGGTGAAAACAAAGTCGCATTACGATTCGCCGCTTGGCGGCATCACGCTGATCACCGACGAAACGGCATTGCTCGGCCTGTGGTTCGATTGGCAGCCAGGCTATGCGGACGATGATTCCGCGGTTTTGGGTGATTCGCCGACGATTGGCGCCGCGAAACGATGGCTGGACGAATACTTTGCAGGTTGCATACCTCGGACCGAAGTGCCGTTGCGGCTGGAAGGCACGCCGTTTCGCAAGGAAGCATGGGCATTGCTGCGGAAAGTGCCATACGGCGAAACGGTTTCATACGGCGGACTCGCACGTCGATTGGAGTTGAAACGTGCGGACGGGCGTAGGGTATCCGCACGCGCCATCGGGGGAGCGGTGCACCGCAATCCGATCGCGCTTATCGTGCCCTGCCATCGGGTCGTCGGCGCTGACGGCAGTCTCACCGGTTATGCGGGAGGCATTGAAACCAAAATCCGTCTGCTCCAACTCGAAGGCGTGCTGAAGCAGACGGAACGGATGGATGTGGATTGCGAATCTATAGACCGGATTTGGCGATCCACCCGCTGACGGCTTCGGCGGCTTTACTTGCGTTGTTCTGTGCGTCGGTCCCCATGACCGCAAGCCCCGGCTTCACCGTCGTCTTGGTAATTGCGGTGATACGTTCCGGAGTCCGTCCAAGCCCGCTGCCGCCGTGCGTGCAGAACGGATAAATGGTTTTGCCGGACCAGTCGCGGCTTTCCAGAAAAGCGTACACGGGCATCGGCATATCGCCGCACCAAATCGGATAGCTAAGGAACACGGTATCGGACGAATCGAGCGCATCGACATCGCCGCTGAGCGTGAACGGCGGACGCGCGTTGACACGCTGCTCCTCCTGCACCATTTCTGAGGTCGCGGCGTACCGTTCCGGATAAGGCTCGGTACGTGTGATTTCAATCATCGGCGAATCGGTCCGCCGGGCCACCTCTTGGGCAAGCTTCGCGGTATTGCCGACCGTCACCTCGCCCACTTCGTAGTTTTCGCCGGCGCGGGAGAAAAACACCACCACCATGTTGCGTCCTTTCATAGTCCTTGAAGAGGCCGTTGCCGCATCCGTCATGCGTCAGTCCAAGGGTTTATCAGTCCATCTTTGGAAACGATTGTGCTCGATACGCGAGCAGACCGTCGATGAACCGTGCAAGACCCTCGATCATGCGTGCACGCGGACAGGCCACGTTGATACGCACGAAATCATGACCGTTGCCACCATATTCGGAACCCTCGGAGAACATCACCTTATGCTCGCGCTTGAGATAATCGCACAACGCATCCGTGTCATGCGTGATGGCCGAACAGTCGACCCACAACAGGTAGGTGGCATGTCCTTCGACCATGATGATGCGCCGGTCGGCCGGCACCGAAGCGTTGTATTTGTCGAACATCGCACGCGCGGTCGCCTTGTTGCCGGCCAGATAGGCTCGTAATTCGTTCAGCCACGGTTCGCCCTCATTGAACGCGGCCAGGGTGGCGTCCATGGCGAAGGCGTTCGGCTCCGCCACCTCATCGGTGTTCAAAGCTCGCCACACCTTATGACGCAACACCGGATTCGGAATCATCACGGCCGCGGAATTCAGTCCTGCGATGTTGAACGTTTTGGTCGGAGCCATGCAGGTCACCGAATTCATCGCGCAATGCTCACCCACCGAGGCGAACGGCACGTAATCGAAACCCGGATCGGTCAGATCGCAGTGAATCTCATCGCTGACCACCGTCACATGATGCTTCCAGCACAGTTCGCCGATACGTTCCAAAGTCTCACAATCCCAAATACGGTCGATCGGATTATGCGGGTTGCACAGAATCATCAGCGTGGTCTGCGGGTCGGCGAGTTTCGTTTCGAAATCAGCCCAATCGATCTCGTAATGTCCTTCGCCGTCATAGGCGAGCGGCGATTCAAGCACACGGCAGCCATTGTTGAGAATCGAATTGAAGAAGATGTTGTAGACCGGCGTCATGATCACGACGTTCTCGTTCGGCGTGGTGAGTTTCCTGACCATGCTGGAGATCGCCGGCACCACACCGGTGCAGAACACCAGCGAATCCGGGTCGATGGCAAGCCCATGACGGCGTCCCCACCAATCCACGTACGCCTGATTCCATTCTGGCGGCACGATCGAATAGCCGAAAACGCCATGCTCGACGCGCCGACGCAACGCCTCGCGGATTACGGGCGCGGTCTGGAAATCCATATCCGCCACCCACATGGGCAGCGCGTCGCCAGCCTCCTCCCATTTGAGCGAGTACGTGCCGGAACGGTCGATCGGAGTATCGAAATCGTAAGTCATACCGCCAATCCTACCTACTGTTATGCGGCGTCGGCTGTCACGATCGTCGTGGCCGTCGGATCGATTTTCGCCGGATCGAGCGTCATCTCGTTGATATGGTCGGCGCGAATCGTGCCGGACGAAGGATTGAACACGCTGTCGATCGTGCCGCGCACGTCGGCATCGACGGAGGAATATTCGAACGCGAGCGTCGTATTGACGAGCCGGCAGTCACGCAACACCAGATGGTCCACGTAGCACAGGCCCTGCAGGCTTTCGATCGTGCAATGCTCGAACGTCACGTTACGCGAGTTCCACGCCAGATACTCGCCGGAAATGAACGAATCGCGCACCGTCACGTTCTCGCAGTTCCAGAAACAATCCTTCGAAATCAGACGGGAATTGGAAATCTCCACGTTCCTTGCGCCATCGAACGGATAATTGCCCACCAAACGTAGGTTGTCGGCTTTCACATCCGCGCAATTCATCGCCAGATAGTCGCCATGCGCGCTCACATTGTCCAACGTCACGCCGGAACAGGCCCACAACGTCTCCTCGGCGTTGACGAAATCCACGTTGCGTAACGTCACGTCATGGCAGCGGCGGAAATTCTTCGGCGCCTCGATCGTTGAATCCTCCACCGTGATATGGTCCGTGTACCATACGCCCGCACGTGCCATCTCAAACCACGTGCAGTCCTTCGCATCGATATCCGAGCAATACCACAGCGGATACTTCCATTTGAACGAGCTCGACCTCAGTTCGATGTCATGGGCATGCTTCAACGGCGATTCGCCATCGTCGAAAATCGTATCGACGTACCGGCGGTCATGCGCGAAGAACTCCGCGCGCTCGCCGGTGAGGAACGCCTGGCGGGTTTCGGACATGTCCTGCTCCGCAGCGGATGTAAATGTATCTGGAGTGTTATTCACCGTATGCTCCTTCATGCTCTGTTGGAAGAGAATAGGAACTTCAAGTACTTGAAGTCAAACAGGGAGCCACGTTCGTCTGGAACGAACACGGCTCCCTGCGGAAAATCGGGAAATGCGCGCCGAAACAGGCAGAGGAATCAGCCGATCAGCGCTGCCGGATACTTCGCCACGGCGGCGTCGATCTGCTCATCGGTGGACGTGGCGACGCCTTGGATGAGGAACGGCTTCAGATATGTGGCATGCGTATGACGGAACGTGGTCTCGAACGGGGAAAGCAGCTCCTCCATGGTGCGCACATGGCTGCCTTCACGCGTGTAGGAGTCCGCCGGAGAGCCGGTGGACACGGCCAACATGAACTCCTTGCCTTCGAGCGCCCGCCCGCCGCCGTAGGCCCAGCCGGCCTTGATCACGTCATCCTCCCACTGCTTGAGCAGCGCGGGGGAGCTGTACCAGTAGAACGGGAACTGCAGCACGATGCGGTCATGCGTTTCGATGAGCTCCTGCTCATGTTCGACGTTGATTTTGAAGTCGGGATATGCGGCGTACTCGTCCACCACGGTCACGTCGCCGGTCTCGTTGGCCGCGTCCATGAGCTTGCGGTTGACCTGCGATTTTTCCAGATGCGGGTGGAACACCAGTACCAGTGTCTTCATTCATGCTCCTTGTCCAAAGGTTTTTCGTTACGTTCCAGTATGCAGCATGATAATCTCGTCGCGCATGCTTTGTACGTAATCCGTCGATGTCCACGCGCCGATACGGTTGCGCATGGTTTGTCGGGGTCGGCGATAGTATGTTGGCCGTCGTTGTGGCGCGTCGGGGTATATCAGGGCGCGGCAAGAGAAGGCATGAGAAGAGAAGCATGGGAACGGACGGAAGAAGGGCTGATATTTAATGGTGCGGACGCAGAACAGGAACGCCGTCATGGGCAAGGCGTTCAGAACGGCATTGCCGCGGACGTCGCCGGTCTGCATCAGCTTTTTCCTTCTGGCGTTGTCGTACGGCGTGCTGATGGGCACGCGCGGCTTTTCGTTCCTGTGGCCCATGTGCATGAGCGCGTTCATCTTCACCGGTTCCATGGAATTCGTCACCGTGAATCTGCTGGTGTCCGCGTTCAACCCGTTCGTCACGTTCATGCTGGCCGTCATGCTCGGTACCCGTCATCTGTTCTACGGCATCTCCATGCTCGGCCGGTTCAAGAACATGGGCGCCAAGAAGCCGTATCTCATTTTCTCGTTGTGCGACGAGACCTTCGCCATCGACAACGGCACCATCATTGCGGCCGACGTCGATCGCGGATGGTTCTACTTCTTCGTCGGCCTGCTCAACCAGTCATCATGGGTGGCCGGCGCCACGCTTGGCGGCCTTCTCGGAGAACGCATCACCTTCAACACCTCCGGTCTCGACTTCATCATGACCGCCATGTTCGCCGTCATTTTCGTGGATCAATGGCTGACCACGAAACGCAAAAGCCACATGGCCGCGCTTACCGGCATAGCGGTGCCCGCGATCTGTCTGGGGGTGTTCGGCGCCGACAATTTCATGATCCCATCCCTGGTCGCCATGCTCGTCATGTTCATTCTGCTGCGGCCATACCTGGACGACCTGAAGATCGACAAGACGGACGGGGAGAACGAAACGAACAACGCGGACAAGGAGACGAACGCATGATGATCATGACCACGTGGCAAGGCGTCATCACCATCATCATGGCGATGCTCGGCACCATGCTGACACGTTTCCTGCCGTTCCTGCTGTTCCCCGAATCGAAGGAACCGCCGCGTTTCATCACCTACCTGGCACCGTCCTGCCGTATGCCATGACAGGCCTGCTTGTCGTGTACTCGCTCAAAGGAGTGCGCCTGACGTCAGGCAGCCACGGCATTCCCGAATTGTTGGCGATTATCGCAATCGCCCTGCTGCACATATGGAAAAGGAACATGCTGCTGTCGATCGCCGGCGGCACCGCCGTCTATATGCTGCTGGTACAGCTGGTTTTCTCGTAAGACGGCTTCCGCCTGTGCTTGGCATTGCGATTACCTGGCGAGCCCCATCTCGTATTTGAGCGTCATCACACGAATGGCGGATTGCTGCACCTTCCGCGCGAACGTCGCATCGCCGGCCGCTTTGGCGTTCAATCCGTCCAACACCGGCTGCACGTAGGAAGAGGCGCCGATACATGCCAAATCGCCGCCGGCTTCGACCAGCCGCACACCCAAATCACTCGGCTGCACGCCACTCAAAGCCGTTGCGGACAGGGAATCGGAAGTGACGACGCCTTGGAAGCCGATTTTCCCGCGCAGATAGCCGGTGACCAGCGTTGATGAGAACACGGCCGGATTATTCGGATCGATCGCCTGATATGTGGCCAAAGACATCATCACCATCGAAGGGCTTGCCTCCAACGTGCCGTTGAACGCGCTGATTTCCGGACCATCCAACGTGGTGGTGGTGTCGAGGATGCCGTTCGCGGTGAAATCGGTATTGCCGGTCACCGATCCCAAACCCGGATAATGTTTGATGGCGCTGCCTACCCCCGAATCGGACATGCCCTGTATGAACGCCTTCGCATGGTCCGCATTGCCGGCCGGATCAAGACCGAAATCACGGTACAGCGCGCCAATCGGGGCGTTCGACGAACGGTCCACGGTCACCGTGCCGACGACGGGCGCCAGATCGACATTGATGCCCGCAGCTTTGAGCTGCGTGCCCCATGCGGATGCCGATTGCCTCAACTGGCTGACATCCATTGCGCCCTGCTGGATGGCCGAAGGCATGGTATCGAACCCGGCCCCCTTGAGATGCTGGACCAGACCACCCTCCTGATCGGTGGACATCAACAGCTGGTTGTCGCCCGGAGCATACGATTGCAGCGTGGATGTGGCGGCCGCGACCCCGGCGATCCCCGAAGTCCAGTTGCCGATGATCAAAACCGAACCAACATGCCTGTTCGCAATGAGGTCATACAACGATGACGGATCGGAACCAGCGAACAATGGTGCCATAACCAGCTGCCCGACCCGTTCCTCGACACTCATGGACTCCACGGCCCGCACCGCCTTGGCATGCGGCGAATCGTCGCGGACGGACGGCACTTGCGCCTTGTCGAGGGAATCATGCGTGACCGTCGGCCGGCGAGTGGAAAAAGCTGCGGTGGCGGCGTCCGATGGGGAAGCGTCGCCGGAACATGCGGCCAACGTGACCGGCAGCATCGCCACGCAGCAGGCAGCCACCAATCGTGTGAAAAACCCATGAGCCTTCTTCATACCGCCATTATGGCATGCCGGCATTCCCCATATGTTCTCTTCATACGGACATGCCACGGAACAGCCGATTCAGCCCACGGCCAGATCCGTTCGGCTGGCGGCTTAACGGCGTTCCTCGCCTGTCGCTAGGCTATTAGCATGTCTTTCTTTGATATGTTTGGTCCCATGTTCGATCCCGAAGGCGGCTCGAACCGTGCCGGCAGGCAGAATCCGCGCAAACCCAGCAACGACGATCCGATCATCCTCAACGTCGAAACCGACGGAGGGGACGGTCCGCAACCATCGTCGAACGTTCCCCCGAAACGACCTTCGGGCCCCCGCATCACCAGCAAGCCGAACCGTCCGCGCAAACCGTCGAACGGCAGCAAGATCTTCATCGGCGTGGTGCTGGCGCTCGCCATCGTCATCGGACTGTTCTTCGCGCTCGCGCAGTTCGTCACCGATGTCATGTGGTACAGCCAGCTCGGCTTCCAAAGCGTGATTTGGACGCAGCTGGGCACCAGGGTCGGCCTCTGGCTGGCGTACGCGGTGCTCATCGCCGCAGTCGGCTTCATCTCCGCCACGCTGGCGATATGGGCGCGTCCCGACGCTGCGGACGGCTCCACCATCCGCGTGAACGGCGACACCATCGAAATCGGCAAGAGCGTGAGCTCCAAGAGCGCTCGACGCATCGCCGTGGTCATCTCCCTGATTGTCGGACTGGTGTTCGGCTCCCAGTTCAACGCGAACTGGTCCGAAATCCTGCTCATGTTCAACTCGCAAAGCTTCGGCACCAAGGATCCGCAGTTCGGCATCGACAACGGCTTCTACGTGTTCGTGCTGCCCGGACTGAAACTCATCATGTCCGCTGTCTCGCTGTTGCTGCTCGCTGGCATCATCTTCTCCATCGTCACCCACGTGCTTATGGGCGGCATCCGCATCACCATGCCGGTGAACGGCCATGGCCTGTTCCGCATCACCAAACGCGCCCGCCGCCAGATCGGCATCTGGCTGATGCTCAACATGTTCGCCTGGGCCGCCAATCAGGTTCTGGGAGTGTTCTCGCACCTGACCGAGGAAGGCAGCAGAATCACCGGTGCCACCTACACCACGGTGAACGCCACCATCCCCGTCACGTTCATCATGGCCGCCATCACCGCCATCCTTGGCGTGATACTGGGCCTGTGGATTATGAAATCCCATACGTTGGAAGGTTCCGCACCCATCGCGGCACGTGCTTCCGAAGCGCTCAAGGCGTGGAAGGTGCCGACCGTGGCCATCGCCTCCGCCATCGTGGTGAGCCTGGTGCTTACTGTGGCCTGGCCGGTGCTGCTGCAGCGCTTCCGCGTCAATCCGAACGCGCAGGAAATGGAATCCACCTATATCCAGCGCAACATCGACGCCACCCGCGCCGCGTACGGCTTGGACAAGGTGAAGGCCGAACAGTACAAGGCCACCACCGAAGGCGAGGAAGGCGCATTGGCTGATTCCGCGGAATCCACCGCTCAGATCCGCCTGCTCGACCCGCAGATCATCTCCCCGACGTTCAAACAGCTGCAGCAGTCCAAGCAGTACTACACGTTCGCCGACACCGTCGCGGTCGACAAATACGACGTCGACGGCGTCAGCCAGGACACGGTGATCGCCGCGCGCGAACTCGATCTGGACGGTCTCGACAACCGCAACTGGGTCAACGACCACACCGTGTACACGCACGGCTATGGCGTTGTGGCCGCCTACGGCAACAAGGTGACCGCCGACGGCCAGCCGAAGTTCTTCGAAGCGGGCATCCCCACCCAAGGCAAGCTCACCGATTCCGAAAAGTACGAGCCTCGCATCTACTTCTCTCCGAACGCCACCGAATATTCGATCGTAGGCGCTCCGGAAGGCACCAAATCCTGGGAATTCGACTATCCGACCGGTTCGGAAGGCGCCACCAACACCTTCAAGGGCGATGGCGGTCCGAAGATCGGCAACATCTTCTCCAGACTGCTGTACGCCATCCGCTTCGGCTCCGACCAGATCCTGTTCTCCAACCGTGTGAACTCCAATTCGCAGATTCTCTACGACCGTTCCCCGAAGGAACGTGTGGCCAAAGTCGCGCCGTATCTGACGCTTGACGGCCGCGTATACCCGGCCGTGGTGGACGGACGGGTCAAGTGGATCGTGGACGGCTACACCACTTCGGACGCCTACCCATACTCTCAGATGACCGACTTGGGCGAGGCCACCAAGGACTCCACCACGGAATCCTCCGACACGGTAAGCAGCCTGAACTCGAAGAACGCCAACTACATCCGCAATTCCGTGAAAGCCACCGTGGACGCATACGACGGTTCCGTGGACCTGTATGTATGGGACCAGTCCGACCCGGTCATCAAAGCCTGGGAGAAGATCTTCCCCGGCCAGTACCACCAGCTGTCGGAAATCTCCGGCGACCTGATGAGCCACATGCGTTATCCGGAAAGCCTGTTCAAGGTGCAGCGCGAACTGCTGGCCAAATACCACGTGTCCAGCGCCAACCAGTTCTTCTCCGGAGAGGATTTCTGGCAGACCCCCGTCGACCCGACCGAATCGCAGCAGGCGCAACAGCGAGACATCCTGCAGCCGCCGTACTATCTGACGCTGCAGACCGGCGGCTCCAGCGAACCGGTGTTCTCGCTGACCTCGTCGTACATTCCCGCAGGCTCGTCCACCAGGGAAATCCTGACCGGCTTCCTGTCGGTCGATTCCGACGCGGGCCACGAGAAAGGCAAAATCGGCTCGAGCTACGGCACCATACGATTGCAGGAACTGCCGAAGGATTCCAACGTGCCGGGCCCCGGCCAGGCGCAGAACAACTTCAACGCGTCCGCCGACGTGTCGAAGGAACTCAACCTGCTCGAATCCGGTTCGACCAATGTGCAGCGCGGCAACCTGCTCACCCTGCCTCTCGGCGGAGGCCTGGTCTACGTGCAGCCGGTGTACGTCAAATCGTCCGGCTCCACCAGCTTCCCGCTGCTGAAGAAGGTGCTCGTCGCATTCGGCGACCAGGTCGGCTTCGCCGACACGCTGGACGAGGCTCTCGACCAGGTGTTCGGCGGCGATTCCGGCGCGTCCGCAGGCGACGCCGAAAACGTGGGCGACACCACCGATGACAAGCAGGATGCTAAGAACGACGATTCCGCCGATGGCAAGACCAACACTGACGGCAAGCAGGACACGCCATCCAATACCGACGGTAAGACCGGCGGCAATAATGGCGATTCGTCCGGCACGATGAGCGCCGACCTGAAGAAGGCACTCGACGATGCCGCACAGGCCATGAAGGATTCCGATGCCGCCATGAAGAAGGGCGATTGGTCCGCCTACGGCGACGCTCAGAAGCAGCTTCAGGAAGCACTGAACAAGGCCATCGAACTCGAACAGTGATTCCCCGTCCGATTCCCTTCATGAAATACGCAGGGGCCGGCTCCTTCCAAAGGAACCGGCCCCTGTTGTCGTTCGCCGCCGGGTATGCTGGGCGCATGGTCGACTATTCTTTCCGCATCGCGACGCAAGACGATATCCAAGCGATCACCGACATCTACAACGCGGCAGTCATCCGCGGCGGCTCGTCCGCCGACACCACGCCACGTACCTACGCGCAACGCAAGGCATGGGTGGAATCGCACCACGATCCATATGCGGTGTTCGTCACCACCGTGCCTGCCACGGATGCAGCCACGGAAGGCGGCGAACGGATCATCGGCTTCTCCGCGCTGTCCGTGTTCTACGACCGCGCCGGCTACGACGGCGTCACCGACCTCGCCTACTACATCGCCCCCGAATGGCAGGGCAGGGGAGCGGGCACCTTCACACTGGCCAGACTGCTTGACGAATGCCGAAACCGCCACATGCGCAAAGCCTGCGGCATCATCTTCGCCGACAACCGCGGATCCATCGCACTGATGAAACATTTCGGATTCACCCAATTCGGACTCATGCCCCAAGCCGCCACCGACTCCACCGGAACCATGCGCGACATGAGCTACTGGCATCTCGACCTGTAAGCACCTGACAGTAGAATCTGTGCGGTTAAACAAGACGAGAGCACGCAAGAACACAGAGGAATGGACGATTATTATGGCATCTGATTTCTGGCTGATCGCAGGACTGGGCAACCCCCGGCTCCAAATATGAGGGCACCCGCCACAACATGGGCTTCATGACCGCCGACGTGCTGGCCGAACGCTGGTCCGTCAACTTCTCCGACCACAAGGGACTCGCCATGCTCGGCAAAGGCGTGATGAACCTATCCGGCCGCAACGTCAAATTCTTCCTCGCCAAGCCACTCACCTACATGAACGAATCCGGCAACGCGGTCGCCTCCATCAGCGCCTACTACCAGATCGAACCGGACCATATCGTGGTTATCCACGACGACATGGACCTCGACTTCGGCAGAATCAAAGTCAAAGCCGGCGGCTCCGCAGGCGGGCACAACGGCATCAAATCCATCGACCGTTCGCTCGGCACCTCGAAATACGCGCGCGTGCGCATGGGCGTCGGCCACGCCCAACGCGGAGCCCACGCGCACGACAACACCGTGAACTGGGTGCTGGGCGGCTTCGGACCGGACCAACGCAAGCAGCTCCCCGAATTCCTCGCCGACGGTGCCGACGCGGCCGAAACCATCATCTTCGACGGTCTCGCCAAAGCCCAGGAGCGATTCAATGGCCGCTGAACCGACGTCTCCGGCGCAACCACCGCAACTGCCGACCGCAGGCTCGCTTGCCGGCATCCTCGACGTGCTGGAAACCGATGACGATTTCCGCGCGCTCATCGCCGGGGAAATCGAAGAACCGGAATCAGACATCGACCCCAGCATCACCGTCGGTGTGCCGGACGGCCTACGCCCGGCGCTCGCAGCCGGCGCTGCGGGCAAACAGCCGGTCGTGCTCGTCGTCGCCTCCAGCCGCGAAGCGGAGGAAGCCGTGGAGTCCATCCGTTCCTGGTATGACGGAGACCCAAACGATGTGGCGCAGCTTGAAGCATGGGAGACCCTTCCCCATGAACGGCTTTCACCACGCGCGGACACTGTGGCAAGCCGCATGGCGGTGTTCCGCAGGCTGAAGCATCCCGAAGAGGGCAGCACGCTGTTCGGCCCCATCCGCATTCTGGTCATGCCGGTGCGCTCCCTCATCCAACCGGTGGTCGCAGGCTTGGGGGACGTCGAACCACTCGTGTTCTCCCAAGGCGAGGAACTGCCTCTTGACGAAGCATCCCGCAAACTGGTGGAAAACGCGTACACGCGCGTCGACTTGGTGATGGACCGTGGCGAATTCGCCGTCCGCG
>ENA-OQAY01000088-OQAY01000088.1-human-gut-metagenome-genome-assembly--contig:-NODE-88-length-22585-cov-0.982590_pt1 | contig 22585 bp, 18 predicted proteins | sample MGYA00242740_ERZ504537 | MGnify/ENA primary metagenome ERZ504537 (study PRJEB26092, sample SAMD00036272) | human gut metagenome | host: Homo sapiens | study: EMG produced TPA metagenomics assembly of... | reverse complement strand
CGTGCGCCGCATAGAGTTTGCGCTGTTCGCCTTCCAGTTTGACGGTGAGCACGTTCTCGAATTTGTCGGGCAGGTCGGTGAGCACGTCTTTTTTCAGACGGCGTTTGATGAACAGTCCCACCAATGCCTGCAGTTTGTCGGCCATGACGGAATGTTCCGGACCGGGAGCCATGATCGGCTGCTCGTATTTTTCGCGGAATTTCGTATAGGTGCCGAGCAGTCCGGGCATGAGGAAGTCGAAAATGCTCCACAGTTCGCTCAACCGGTTTTCGATTGGCGTGCCGGTCAGAGCGAAGCGATGGTCGGCCGTGACCTGTTTGACCGATTTGGCCACCTTTGTGGCATGGTTTTTGATGTATTGCGCCTCGTCGAGCGCCATCAGCGCGAAATGGCAGGCTGCGTAATCGTCCACGTCGCGACGCAGCAGATCGTAGGAGGTGATCACCACGTCGGTGCCGTCGTACGTCGTGGCGCCATTCGTCGTAGCACCGTCGTTCTCCTGCGATTGCGCGGCCACCGTCGCGATGGCCTTGCGTCGCTGCGCTTTCGTACCGGCGATGACCTCCACCGTCAGATCGCCCGCGAATTTCTCGCATTCCGCGGCCCAGTTGTAGACGAGCGATGCCGGGCAGACGATGAGTGACGGACCGTTTCCTTTGCGCGCTTCGATGAGCGAGAGCAGCTGCACGGATTTGCCGAGGCCCATCTCGTCGGCGAGGATGCCGCCGAAGCCCTTGTCCCACAGGGTGGACAGCCATTGGAAGCCCTCCACCTGGTATGGGCGGAGCACGGTTTTGAGCCGTTCGGGCACTTCGTAGCGTTTCGGATCGACGATCTTCACATCGTTGACATAGTCCACGAACGAGGCGCTCTTGTCCTCGTCATCGACCTGCGCGTCCAGCAGGAACGCTTGGTATCCGGGGATTTTGATGATGCCGGAGTCGAGCTGTTTTTCACTCAGGTCGAGGTCCGTGGACACTTGGTCGAGCTCATGCAGGTCGGCTTCCTTCAAATCCACGAACGTGCCGTTCTTGAGCCGATGGTAGCGGCGTTTTCTGCGGTAGGAGTCAAGCAGCGCGCCGACTTCGTTCATCGGCACCTCGTCGGCGATCGGTGAGATTTCAACGAGGTTCGAGTCGATGGACAAGCCGACCTTCACCGATGGCGGGTTGGGCTGCATCATGCCATCGAATGCCGCCGTGGAGAAGACCTGGCCCCACCGATTTGAGGATCTGCACACCGTCGGTGAGCATGAGCAGGATAGCCTGCTCATCCTCTTCTTTGACGCGTGCCACGTCGATGGAGCTCCATGTAGGGCACAGCTGGCGTACCACCTGCACGGCGAACGATTCCCGTGACAGGTCGCGTTTGACCTGCGAGGCTCTTGAACGTGAATCGGGGTTGATCACGCCGCGCAGTTCTTTGGCGGTGGGCACCAGTTGGAAGGTGAAGTCGCCGTATTTCGCCACCGCTTCGCAGGTGATGCCGTACAAATCGCGGTCCAGATAGAATTCGATCCGGCATTCGGTTCCCACCGCTTCGGTCACTTCCTGCGGAATGTCGAATCCGATGCCCGCTTCGGTGAGTTTCGGCACGATGGTTCGGGCGAACATGGGCCAGTCGTTTTCGGCGATGAACACGCCGTCCGGATCGTCGGAACACAGGTCAGGCAGCACCTGCAATGCCGGGCGCAGTTTATCGGTGCAGCGGAAGAGCCCGTCGATGCCTATCCTGTCCGTCGCCGTGGAATCGTCGGGACGTTCGCGGCTGAAAACGTAGAAGCCGTTGCGTCCGTTGATGACATCGGAGATGCTTTGGTTCGATGTGATGCGCACGCCCGACGCGGTGCCCTCATGCACGTAGGACGCCTTGAACGTGAAGGTGGGGTCGCCTTCGACAATGTCAAGGCCGAACGGCTCGCCTCCTTCGTTGGCCATGTGGATGCGGCTTGGCCCGGATTCCTTGGTGCGTTGGAAATCCTCGATAAGCAATCGTCTCAGCCCGTCACCGTCCGACGTGCGCAGGAAACCGCGGGCCTTCGACTCGTGTTCCTTGTATTCGTCCTGTGTCACGGCGTGGAACAGGTCGAGCAGGTCGCATGCCTCCCAATCGGTGAGGACGAGTTCACGGTCGACGCGTACCGCTTCGCCGTAATAGTATCCGTTTTGCAGTTGGGCCGCCGTTCTGGATGCGATCACCTGCTGCAGGAAGCGGTATAGCTTCAGCGAGAAGGGGTCGAGCATGTCCGGAGTGTGGGTGAACGCGAGTTTTTTGCCATATGACTCGTATGTTCCCGTCCGCATGTCGGCCACGAATCTTGAGATGTTTTTGAGCGCATAGTCGGCGTCGCCGCATCCGATGCGCAGGGACAGGCGCAGGGCGTCATGGCCGTTGATCAGCGTGGGCTCGAGGTACACGCTTCCCGGTTTGACGTCGACCGGCGCGCTTGATTTGCGTTTCGGTTTGGCGGCTCCCTGTCCGGAGGCGCCACGTTGTTCCTCGATCAATCGGCTTTTCGCGTTGATGATTCGTTTCAGCACGTCGAGTTGGGCGTTCTCGCCGGCGTTGTTGCTTTTCGCATCGAGGGAGCGCATGTAGTCGGCGAGGGCCCGGGGTGTTGCGGCTGCGGCGTGGAATCCCCGGAATCGTTCCGGCTGCTGCAGGAACAGCAGCAGCATGGCGGCTACGTGCTTGCACATGCCGGTGTACCGGCGGCTGGTGGAGGAAGCCGAGTCGTCATCATCGTTGACGTGGCCGTACGTGCTGCCGGAGCCGAAATCGTCGTAGTCGTCGACGTAATCGTAGTCGTCGTCATCGTCGAAGCTGCGGTATTTCGGACTGTTGTGGTAGTCGAGGTCCGGTAGGAACCGTAGCCGCGCTGCGAACCGCTGAATGCCGGGCAGGAGCAGTAGCGTGCCAGAAACAGCTCGTCGGCGAAATCAAGCGTGGCTTGCACTTCGTAACGGCTGGAGGGTGAGGTGGTGCCCCGTATGGTGGCATACAGGGTGATGCGGTTGGATGCGGTGTCGTTCAGGCAATGCAGGTCCTCCATTTTGGAACGCCATTGGTTGGCGATGCCGCGGGCGCGCTGCAGTACCGGCTGGCTGCATTCGCTGCGCAGCTCGTCGGAAAGCCATGCCAGAGTGTCCGCCACCTGAACCCCCATCGTTCGTACGTTTGTTCTCATGCAACCATACCAGCGCGGTGGAACAGCAAAAGCCGCGGCCCGATCCGGACCGCGGCATGTTATCGCCCGTGTTGCGTCAGCGGCAGCGTTTGGTCAGCGGCTGCCATGGGTCGAGTTCCACCGGCTCGGTTTCGAGCAGCGCTCGGGTGGCGTCGTCGAGGTATTCCTTGCGGATGATGATTTCGGTCACATAGCGGTCGAACCACTTGTCGGAGGCCACGTAGTAGCCGTCTTCGCCGTTGTCTTTGCCCCAGCTGTTCTCCACTTTCCAGCGGTTCGGCTTGCCTTGCTCGTCAAGGTTCACGCCGGTGAGGGTCATGGCATGGTTGCTTGGACTGTCGCCGTATTCGAGGCCGTGCGCCTTGTCGAAGTCGAAATCGGTGCCGAACAGCTGGTCCACGCGCACGCTGTCGCAGTCGAAATAGCCGGCCGCACGCAGCGAGAACTGGGTGCAGTCGCAGGCGAACCAGATCGGGTGTCCGGCGCTAATCTGGTCGACCGCGGCCTTTTTGAACACGTCGAGCGGCACGTTGACGAATTCCATATCCCCCGCTTCGGCCACATTGGCGGTGTAGCGGATGCGGTAACGCTTGTTGAACGGACGGGACGCCATCGGCACGTTGCACAACGTCACCAGATCGTCGACGTCCACCGGCACGTACTTCTTGTAGAATTCCATCGGCGTGATGCCGGTTTCGCGGATCTGTCTGCGCTCGTCCTTGCCGGTTTTCGGCTTGTCGGCCTCGTCTTCGCCGCTTTTCTTATCGTCCTTCTTGTCATCGTCGCTCACGCGGGCCAGGAAGTCGAACTTCTCCGGCGGCTCGCCCAACGAGATGGCGCACATGCGGTACACGGTGGACATGTCGTCGTCCTTGACCGCGCGCAGTTCATCGACCGTGGCGCCGGCTGCGTAACGTTCGCGCAGGTCGGCGGCGAACTGGCGCAGCCTGCTGTTGAGGTATTGTTTGAACGCGTCGGAGTCCTTGGAATTGGCGGATTCCGGGTAGGCGCTCTTCGGCACGAGACCATACTTGTCTACAAGGGCGGCGAACATCTGCCACCAACCGCCGTCATCGGCCGGCCCGTAGTTGATCTCCTGGAACAGGCGGCTGTCGGTCGGCTCGTCGAGCGTGGCGAACACGTTTTCGAGATACGTGTTGGATTTTCCATCGCATCCCAGAAGAACAGGTAGGTTTCGGAGAATTCGAAATCGTCGAGTCCCCACTGGTGCATGAGCTCGTAACGCAGGGTGTTGAGGGATGCGAACATCCAGCAGCGGCCGGATCGGCGCTGGTTGGTGATGGACCCCTGTTTCAGTTCGATGGAGAAGTCGCGTGGCAGCGCGCGCTGGCCTTTGTAGTCGGTGGCGGCTTCGAGCACGCCCGAGGACACCGCGGCGTTGGCGGCCACAAGGTTGGCCCGGTCGGCGTTGAAGTCTTTGGCGTATTGTGCGAGACGTTCCGGTTTGATTGCTGTGATGCTGTTGGTCATACGGCCGATTCTTGCCATACGTCTTGACGGATGCGAAATACTGGTTTCGGCATGCCGAAAAATCTGCCGTAAATAAGCGATTCGAATTCGTTCCGGGGATATTCTTGTACTACTTGAGGGGTTTTAGGGTGAGGAGCGTATCATGCGTCGTCATGGTTCGATGATGGTTGTTTTGTCCGGATTGCTGGCTGCGAGTCTGGCCATCGGACTGCCGGTCGGTTCGGCGTATGCGGACGAGCCGACGGATGGCACCGGGGCCGGCACGTCCGCCACGGAGGTGTTGGATTCGTTGGAGGTCAAGGGCCGCGCGCCGAAAACCTGGTACAAGCGCACTCAATTCGGCAAGGCGTGGGCCGACGTGGACCACAACGGCTGCGACACCCGCAATGATATCCTCAACCGCGATCTGACCGGCGTGAGGCACAAGTGGCGTACGCACAATTGCGTGGTGAAGTCCGGAAAACTGCATGATCCATACACTGGCAAGGACATCAAGTTCAAGAAGGGCAAGAAGACTTCCACCGCGGTGCAGATCGACCATGTGGTGGCGTTGAGCGATGCGTGGCAGAAGGGCGCGCAGAAGCTCAGCGAGGAGCGCCGCACCGCATTGGCGAACGATCCGTACAATCTGCTGGCCGTGCAGGGGCGTGCCAACCAGAAGAAGTCCGATGGCGATGCGGCCACGTGGCTGCCGTCCAACAAGGGGTTCCGTTGCGAATACGTGGCGCGTCAGATCGGCGTGAAGCACAAATACTCACTGTGGGTCACGCAGGCCGAAAAGGAAGCCATGGCCAAGGTGCTGTCCTCCTGCCCGACGCAAACCGTGCCCGACTACACGGGGGTCAAGGATTCCACAGCCGAGAAGACCACCGAGTCCGAGCAGACCGAACAGACGCAAACCGAACAGACGCAAACCGAACAGTCAGCTGAGCAGGCCCAGCAGACTCAACAAACGACACAGGCACCTGCGCTCGAACCCGCTCCGGCTCCGGCCTCCCGCGCCCCAACCAGCGCCACAGCAGGACGTCTACTACCAGAACTGCACCGCGGCACGAGCCGCTGGCGCCGCGCCTATCTACCAGGGCCAGCCGGGCTACCGTTCACAACTGGACCGCGACCATGACGGAGTCGCCTGCGAATAAATCCAATACAGCGTCTCCGCCTTTCCGGTTGTAAGACGTATGACGGTGAGGCATAGGAAAAGCGCCGGGTTATTCATCCGGCGCTTTTCCTATGCCTCAGCCTCTTTCCGCATTTTCCGCAGTGCAGTCATGAGAACCGCTATGGTCTGCGCAGCCGCGCGATGTCGTCACGCAGCTGGTTGACGGTGTCCGTCAGTTCCCGCACATTGTGGCGCAACTGTTCCGTTTCCGATTCCGCCTCGTCCGCGCGCTTGTCGGTTTCGTCACGGACACGATCGACTATCCATGAGGCCAGTGTCGCGGTGACGATGCCGATCAGGGCCACGCCGGTTATCATCAGCCCGATGGCGATGCTTCTTCCCTGCCATGTCACCGGAGACAAATCGCCATAGCCGACTGTGGTGACGGTCACGAACGACCACCATATCGCCTCGCCGAAATCGGTGATGGAAGCGCCTGGAACCCCACGTTCCACATCCAATTCGGCAAGGGCGCCGATATACATCAGCAGTGTCACGCTGCAGCATGTGTACAGTGTGATACGTCCACGCACCGCCATGCCACCGGTACGGTTGAGCACGTTGAGCACCGCCACCAATCGCAGCAGCCTCAATGGTCTGAAGATGGGCAAGGCGATGGACACCAGCATCAGCAGATTCTCTTTGAACCAGGCTTTCTTGTCCTTCGCCAGCAGAATCGAAACGACGTAGTCGACGATGAACGCCATCCAGATGATGTTGATCACCGTTTCGCACAATACGATATGCGTTCTCGCCAGCACTTCCCACGAATACGCGAACAGGAACACCAACGCCAATGCGGTCATGAACCACTCGGTCATCCGCTGCCATTTGTCCAATGTCATATCTCCCGCCTTTCTCCCCATGGCTGCCATCATACGGGTTTGCCCGTTTTTGTGACGTATTCCGGGCGCGGTGCATGTGCCTTCAGACCAGATAGACCTCCTCATGTGGTTCGTTTCAGAGTTCATCTCGGAGGCCGTCCGATTCGGACCATTCAGCCGACGACCGAAGGAGCGGATACCCACTTTTAATGAACGTCAGCCCTTGAGAGGCATGCAGTTGTCGAGCGATTGTCCGTTGGCGTAGCAGCGCACGTTGCCCAATGCGATGGCGATGATGCGCCGTTCGGTGGACTCCAAGTGGTTGCCGCCCGCCACATGCGGGGTGATCAGGCATTTCGGCTCGCTCCATAATGGCGATGCCGCCGGCAGCGGCTCCGGTTCGGTCACGTCGAGGCCAGCGCCGCGGATCATGCCGTTGGCGAGCGCGTCGGCGAGCGCCTGCGTGTCTATGGCGTCACCGCGGCCCGCGTTGATGACGATGGCGTCGGTTTTGAGTTTTGCGATGCGTTCCGCGTTAAGCAGGTGGTGTGTGGATGGCGTGGATGGCACGCACATGGCGATCACGTCGGCGTATTGCAGCACGTCGTCGAGCGATTCGAATCCGACCATGTGGTCGATGCCCGGCGCTTCGACGGTGGGGTTGCGGCGGATGCCGATGGTCGACATGCCGACGCTCTTGCATAGGCGTGCGAAATGCGATCCGATGTCGCCGGTGCCGATGATGAGCGCGGTTTTGCCGTCGGGGCTGATGACGCGGCCGGCGTCCTGCCATGCGGCGTTCGGGTTGCCGACGGCGTAGATGTGCAGGTTTTTCATGATGGACCACATCATGGCGAACATGTGTTCGGACACGCTTTGTCCGTAGGCGCCGGTGGCGTTGGTGAGCATGGAGCCGGGGTGGAGCACGCCAGGCCGCTGGTATTTGTCGACGCCGGCGCTCCAGGTCTGCAGCCATTCGAGTCTGGGGCATTGCGCGCATGTTTCGGGCGTGATGTTGCCGATGACCGCGGTTGCATACGCTTTGAGTTCGTCCGGTATTTCGGCGGTCCAGTTCATGGAGCCTCGTTGTGCCGGGTCGCCGACGAATTCCTGCGGCATGCCTTTTGCGGCGCGTGTGAACTGCGCACGTTCGGATTCGGTCAACGGCAGGCAGTTGACGATCAGTTTGCGGTCGTTCCATATTCCCATGCGTTTTACCCTATGGCAATCGTCGGATATAGGGTTTCACGTTGGGTTTTGGGTCAGACGCCAAGTTCGTCGGTGTCAAGGATGATGGTGACCGGACCGTCGTTGGCGAGCCGCACGCGCATGTGGGAGCCGAATCGTCCTTCTTTTACTTCGAGTCCTTGCGCGCGCAGGGCGTCGTTGAATCCGTTCCATACCTGTTCGGCATGGTCGGGCGCGCCTGCTTTCACGAAGCTTGGCCGGTTGCCTTTGCGTACGTCCGCATACAGCGTGAACTGGGATATCGACAGCACGCTGCCGTCCACGTCGTGGATGGAACGGTTCATTTTGCCGTTCTCGTCTTCGAAAACGCGCAGGTTGGCGATTTTGTGGGCGAGCCAGTCGATTTGTTTCGCTCCGTCCGTATCTTCCACTCCGACAAGCAGCACATAGCCGATGCCTATATGCTGTGGTTCGAATGTGGTGTCGACTTCTCCGCTTGTCTCGTCGACCACGTCGACGGATCCTTCGCTGACCTTCTGCAATACGATGCGCATATTCCGTCCCGTTCTTTTCAGCCGGCGTAGTCGACGATGGCCTGCGTGACCTGTTTCAGATAGTCGAGCGATGTCTGCCAATCGTCCGGCACTTCGATGGAATGATTGGCACCAGCATACGTGCGCACATGGTCGGTGAGCAGATGCGCTTTGGCGTCATCGTAGTATGGGTCGGCGTCACCTGCGCAGATTAGCGGCATCGGGCTGCCGGCAGTTCCCGGCAGCGGCGCGGGAATGACCGACTTGTGCTTGTCGAATGGCGGCGGATTCAATACCGGAGTGAGCAGCACCACGCGCAATCCTAGCTTTGCGGAATGCGGATATGAGAGTGTGGAGAGCGATTTGGTGACGACCAGCAACTGCGGCTCCTCACCCGATTCGGCAGCATGTTCGAGCGCCGCCTTGCGCCATTCGTCGACCACGCGTTCCATGCAGGCGATCATTTCCGGAAACTCGACGCTTTCCGTCAGTTTCAGGTCGAGCCGGTCCACGAACCATCCGTTGGCCGCAAGCGCCTGCGCTGCCCAGTACAGCAGCGGTCGGTCTACGGTGTATCCAATGCCCGGCATGATGAGCACGTGATTGCCGGTTTCGGTGTTCTTCACACGGTTCTTGCCCCATGGCGTGACCGCGGGCGTCACATTCTTCGTTTTCGTTGACTTTGCGCTGTTTTCGTTGATTTTGCCCATGCCCTGCCGAATGTCTTTCGATGTCTTCGTATGGTTCGACCACCGTCTCGGTTTTCCGAAGACCGGTTTCCTTCAACGCATCATAGGGCACATAGGCTACATGGGCCCATATCCTTCCATATTGCGTTCATTCCGTTCGGAGAATACGGAAGAACCGTCACGAACGGTCGGTCGCCACGCGTCTGGTGGTGTCACGCAACATCAGCGTGGCCTCCTGCGATTCATAGGATGCGTCTGGCGTCTGTCCACGCAGAAGGGACAACGTCTTACGGGCGGCGTTGCGTCCCATTTCCAGCGGATTCTGTCGAACGGTGGTCAGATTCGCCGCCTGTGCGATGTCGGCATCATCGAACCCTATGACGGAGATATCTTCAGGAACATGCAATTGTTGCTTGCCGAGTTCCTTGATGACTGCGATTGCCACTTGATCGGTTTCGGCACAGATGGCGGTTGGCATGTGTGGCAATGACAGTAATTTCGCCACCAGTTGCGCAGCAAGGTCCGCTTTCGACAATGGCGCATCATGCTCGTCCGCGGTTATGACGTAGGCATACTCATCGTCGTAACCGTTTTGTTCAGCCGCTTCCAAGAACGCTTCCATACGCTGGCTGGTGCTGTAGACCATGTCGTCGGGAATGTAATCAACGACGAAAGCGATGCGCCGGTGTCCAAGCGATTTGAGCAGACGCACCGCCTTGGACATGCCATCGTAGTTGTCAACACCGATGGCTGCGTCGCAGAACGATTCGGCTGGAATGTTCACACCGACCGTCGGCATATCGGTGACACGCAGTTTCTCACGTGCGGATTCGTCGAGTTGGAACGACGAAATGATGATCGCGTCAGCATTGCGATTTTTAGGCAATTTTGCGAAGTAACGCTCCGTCTCCTGTCTGCCTGTGACAAATGTGGGCGACACGTCGTAGCCTTCCGGTTCCAACACTTCGCACACGCCCTGCAACACGTTGGCGTTGAACCATTCGTTGAGTTTGCCGGAAAACAGCAGGACAACCCGCATGGTTTTCCCGGACGCCAAAGACGATGCGCTTTTAGATAAGGTAAAGCCCAACCGGTCCGCAGCTGCCTCAACTTTGGCACGCGTTTTCGGAGCGACCTTGCCAACACCTCGCAATGCCCGCGAAACCGTCGCCTGAGATACTCCCGCCAGTTCCGCTACTTCGGCGATGGTGGCTCGTGTCATATCCACTCCAGTTTCCCATTGTTTATCCAGCGCTTTCATATTAGCAGAATCGTTGATTTCACAAGCAGACACGCCATAACAAAACAATTATTGCATTCACAGAATGAAAGCGCTATCATTTTAAGCAATACGAAGACGAGAACGAAGTGATTCTAATCGTCAAAACAGAGCGTTCTCACCAGAATGAACTAGTGAAAACGCTTCCATAAAAAGCCATAACAAAATCACAATGCATCCAATGAAGGAAGACAACCCAATGAGCAACGAAGCCAACGAGCGGCACATCGCTGACGATCCATCACTCTGGTGGAAGCAGGCGGTCGTCTATCAGGTCTACCCGCGTTCGTTCAAAGACACAACCGGGTCGGGCCTCGGAGACATCGCAGGAGTCGCACAACAAATCCCATATCTAAAAAGACTCGGCGTGGACGCCATCTGGCTCAGCCCGTTCTATCCGTCTCAACTGGCAGACGGCGGATACGATGTGGACGACTACCGCAACGTCGACCCGAAACTCGGCACCATGGACGACTTCGACCATCTCACCAAAACCGCACATGCGGCAGGCATCAAAATAGTCGTCGACATCGTACCGAACCACTCGTCCAACCAGCATGAATGGTTCAAGGCCGCGCTTGCCGCAGGCCCCGGCTCACCGGAACGAGACCGTTATATTTTCCGTGACGGCAAAGGACCGAACGGCGACGAGCCACCCACCAACTGGATTGCCAGCTTCGGTGGATCCGCTTGGACTCGAGTGCCCGACGGACAATGGTATCTGCACATGTTTACCGTCGAACAGCCCGATTGGAATTGGAAGAATCCGGACGTGCGCGCCGATTTCATCAAGACCTTGCACTTCTGGCTCGACCATGGAGCGGACGGCTTCCGCGTGGATGTGGCGCACGGCCTGGCTAAGGATCTCGACCGTGACGATCTCGATGATTTCAAAATCATCGGAGGCGAGATGCATTGCGCCGACGGCACGCATCCGCTGTATGACAGGAACGAAGTGCACGACATCTATCGCGAATGGCGCAAGGTGTTCAACGAGTATGATCCGCCGGCATTCGCCGTCGCCGAAGCCTGGGTACCTCCGGAGCATCAATACCGGTATGCCTCGCCCGAAGAACTCGGCCAAGTGTTCAACTTCGAATTCGCCAAGAAAGACTGGATTCGCAACGACATGCACCTCGCCATCGAAGAAGGCATCGCCGCTGCGGAACGCTCCGGCTCCACCTCCACATGGGTAATGAGCAACCACGACATCCCCCGCCACGTCAGCCGCTATGGGCTGCCGCAGGTGCCGGCTGCAGCCCACCACCAACTTGCCAAGGATTGGCTGCTGCGCAACGGTACCTCTTACCATGAGGATCGCGAGCTCGGCACGAAGCGTGCGCGTGCGGCCATCCTGATGGAGCTCGCGCTACCAGGTTCCGCTTATATCTACCAGGGTGAGGAGCTTGGCCTGCCAGAGGTCGCCGACATCCCGTGGGACGAGTTGGAGGATCCGACCGCGTTCAACCGCGTCCGAGACCAGATCGAAAAGGGCCGCGACGGCTGCCGCGTCCCGCTGCCTTGGAAGGCCGGGACGCCGACCTTCGGCTTCTCCCCCGCCACCAAGCATGAAGGCGCCGGCGTGGACGCGAGCCAGGCGGGCGATCCGTGCGAGAAGCCGCATCTTCCGCAACCGCAATGGTTCGCCGACTACGCCGTAGACAGGGAGGACACGGACTCCGGCTCCATGCTCAACCTATACCGCAAGGCGCTCGGACTGCGTCACGAATGGATGACGGCCGACACGACCCTAACCTGGCTCGACTGCGACCGGTCCTCCGGCAAGCCGGACGGCGCCGAGGGGCACACCGGCGGCACCATCGCCTTCCGTAGGGCCAACGGCTGGGCCAGCGTCACCAACTTCGGTGCGGAACCGGCCGAACTGCCGGCAGGCGATATCCTGCTCGTCTCCGGACCCCTCACCGACGACGGCCGTCTGCCGCAGGACACCACCGCGTGGATCGCGCTCGGCTGACCGGACCCCATCAACCGCAATTCGCATTCAACAACCAAGCAAAGGAGCACATCATGAACCGCAACATCACACGAATCGTCGCCATCGCGGCGACGCTCGCCATGGGAACATCGCTGGCGGCCTGCGGCGGCAGCAGCGCCGATTCCAGCAAGGGCCACGTGTATTTCATGAACAACAAGGCCGAGGTCGTGGACCAGTACAAGGAACTGGCCAGCATGTACACCAAGAAGACCGGCGTGCAGGTGGACATCCAGACCGGAGCCGCCGGCACATACGATGCCACCATGAAGTCTGAGCTGGCCAAGGACAACGCACCAACCATGTTCAACGTCGCCGGCTTCGACCAGTTCGCCAAGTATCAGAAGTACGTCGAACCGCTGCAGGACACCGACGTGTTCAAACTGCTCAACGATACCGGCAAGGCTTACTCGTACACCATCGACGGCAATTCGTACACCCTGCCGTACGCCGCCGAATGGTACGGCATCATCTACAACAAGAAGATCATCAAGGATTATTGCGCCAAAAGTTATGCGGTGATCAAGTCCGCCGATGACATCAAGGACTACAAGACCTTGAAGCAGGTGGCAGAATCCATCGAGCAGCACAAGGACGACCTCGGCGTCGACGGCGCGTTCGCCACCCCGGGCTTGGATACCTCCGACACGTACCGATTCGCTGCGCATATGACGCGTCTGCCGCTCTACTACGAGTATCGGGACGCGAACACCACGTTCTCGAAGACCATCAAGGGCACGTATCTCAAGAACTACAAGGACATGTTCGACCTGCAGCTCAAGACCAGCCCAACCGAGGCAAGCATGGTGAGCTCCAAGACCTACGATGACGTGACCTCCGAATTCGCGCTCGGCCAGGTGGCGTTCTACCCGAACGGCGTGTGGGCGTATTCGCAGATCAAGGGCAATGACGTGGCCGATGAGGACCTGGGCATGCTCCCCTACTACATGGGCATCAAGGGCGAGGAGGATTGCGGCCCCGTAGGAGTGTATGACGCGAGCTGGGCGGTGAACAAGAACGCCTCCGAAAAGGACAAGAAGGCCACGCTCGACTTCATCAAGTGGATGATCACCGACAACGAAGCCAAGAAGATCCTGTCCAAGGACATGGGATTCTCCGTGCCATTCACCACGTTCACCGATGACTACCAGCCGGACAATCCTCTGACCGAGGCCGCCCGAGCCTACAGCAATGACGGCAAGACCGAAGTGCGCAGCTTCACCATTCCGGATCAGCAGTGGCAGGACGACATCGCCTCCGCGCTGGTCGAATACACACAGGGCACCGGCAAGTGGGACAAGGTGCAAAGCGCGTTCGTGGACGGCTGGTCCACCGAATGGAACAACAACGAGGAATCGCTGGGCTCCGTGCCGGAAGCGCAGAAGTTCGACGCAAAGAGCTGACGCCATCCGACTCGTGAAAAAACGGCTGGACACCGGTAGATAACACCCCAATCTACCGGTGTCCAGCCGTTTTTTCCATGCGACGGTCGTCCGATCCGCTGCCGTACACTTGGTCGTTATGAAAGTTTCCCTGCAACGCGTGACCGAAGCGAGCGCCATCGTATTGAACGAGTTAGGCACACCGGATCCGACATTCGACATGGCACAGATCGGGCCCGGATTGGTGCTGACCATTGAAGTGGAACCTGATGATGATGAGGGAACGCTTGCACGGATGGCGCATCGTGTGCTCACGTTACGCTGTTTCGATGGTCCGCAGGGCAGACTGTCGCTGTCTGTTCAGGAGATGCACGGCGAGATTCTGTCGATTCCACAGCCACTCACCATACTGCGGCGTCCCGCGGTCGGCAGGCCGCAGCTGGTATCTCATGATGCCGATGATGAGCATGCGAATCTGATATGGATTCGTTTCAATGAAGCGTTGCGCTCAGGTAATGTTCCTGTGCGTGAGGGCCGGTTCGGCGCCCGCATGCGCGTCGGTTCCGTGGAGGACGGTCCCTTCCAATTCACGTTGCAGGAATGACCGCAACGCTTGCCAGCATGGATTCCAAAACGTTGATCACCCTTTCCCGAAGTATAAATGCGATATTACGAACGTAGAAGATTCCGCTATACGGAATGTGCTCCCGTATGGCATGATCTAGTGTATAGACAACAGCATGACATTCGCACTACAATTGCTTGTAGCTGTTACCTGCATATGATTAGGAGCAACCATGAGCGACACTGCGACGATTAGTTTCCGTACCGATCCGACAATCAAGCGAGAGGCAAAGGAACTTTATGCCGATATGGGCATGGATTTATCGACGGCAATCAACATTTTTCTACGCCAATCGATTCGAGAAAACGGCATGCCTTTCAAGATCACCAGGGACAATCCGTCCAGCATTGAGGCACGCCGCCAAGCGGAAACCCATGACGGAGAATCCTTCACCAGCACGGATGCGTTGATGAAGGATCTGTTGGATGCTTAAGTCGGTTTTTCGCACAACGCAATTCAAAAAGGATTTCAAGGCTCTGCTTAAAAAGCATTACAATCCCGATAAGCTTAGACAGGCCATCGACACGCTCATGGCCCAGGACAAACAGTTGCTCAGCACAAAATACCGCGACCATCAGCTGACCGGAAGCTGGAGGGGATACCGCGAAATCCACATCGAGGGTGACTGGCTCGTCATTTACCGTGTGGAGAAGCAGGAGCTGCAACTCGTGCTCACACGCACCGGATCGCATGATGATTTGTTCTAGCGATTACCCGATTACCGACTACTTGAACAGGTCGAACAGGCTGAACGTGGTCTTCTTGTAGATGGCGTTGTACAGTTTGCGCTTGGGATGCAGCCACCCCATGCCCTTCTTGCCGTAGCCGGGGATCAGCGCCCGCTTGACCGCACGGATGGCGCGTCCCTTCGTGCGCGCGGGCAGGCTCTTCTTCCAGCTGGGTTTTCTCATTCCGTATTTCATGGCGGCCTCTTTTCGGACGGTTATGTATCGCTCAACATTGCATACGCATCGGCTGGATAAACTCAAAGATGAACATAGACGAACATCAAGTACAGTCAAGCAATTACTTACTGGCAGCTTCTTTGAGAGCGGCCTGCAGTTCAGGATCAACGGCGAATAAATACAATCCATGCACACCGCGTTTGAGCAGAACATTCAGTTCATTACGCAGATTGGATTGCGCGTAGCTGATTGAGCCGTTCCTCTTACTCACTGCACGTTTATTACAACTTGCCTTTTCGTTAAAAACGATTTTCCCTTCGCGATAGGTAACCGACGGTCCAATGATGACACCTACATAATTAAGATCAAACCCTTGAATAGAGAACGTTGATCCTACTTCATTAAGCGTATGCGGACTTTCCGCCCAGACAGCATCTAGGGAAAGACCCTTATCCCCTACCTTGATTTCGTAATTCCATGGATGACAGAAATAATCAGCTCTTCCATCAGGATTAAACGCATCGTATCCTCTCGGCATTCCCTGAGCCGCTCCCATGCGCCATACTCCCTGTGCATCGCGATGCATCTCAACATTCCAAAGACCATCGGGACTGGAATCGTTGATTTTGCCGCCCTTATACTCCCAATCATACGTAGCAACCACACGAGAAAGCCCGCATCCGTCAACGCCTGAAGCCTTTAGATATGCCTTCTCCTTTATGGCTTTAAACAGTCCAACCGGCGAATCGAATACTCTGATTTCAAATGGCTCGCGGACATATTCGCCTGTTTTTCTATCCTTCTCCCCAATGTCTTGAGGAATACGACCTATTCTCTTACCATCAGCGAAATCATCAATCCATCGAATCGTCGCATCATCCGCAGCAATGCGAAATTGCCTATGCAAGCATATGCGACTTAGCAAATAGTGATCACCCCACATATTCAATGGCACAAATCGCTCCAACTGCCCGCTATAGCCAGCAGCAGTTTTTTGCACGTCGCTTTCTGCTTGCTGCGGAAAGGGCATGTCCTGATCCTCTTCGCTCCAACGCTGCGAAGTTTGCAAAATCTGATTCGGGTCGAATACCGCAATAACCACTTTCGCACGACGCAATAAATCGTGCAGCATGTTCTTGCCCGAGTATCCTTGGTCACCCTGCGTCAACAGCAGATGAGCTTCATCAACAAGCACTACATCGGCTTTGCCTCGGGGCTTGTCCGCAATAGCTCGATTACTTGTTGTTTTCTCACTAAATCGATTGATGAATTGACTCGGTTTAAGAGCCACCTCGCCAAAATGTTTCTGCAAACCTAATTTGCTTGCAATTTGGTTATAAACGTGCATTTGCTGGTTATGGTTGACAAGGATATATGCTTGGGGCTGCGGACATTTTCTTGGAGACCGGACGAAAGGATTATCATATGTTCAGCCCCGAGGAACGACAGCGCGCGGTGGACTTGTATTTCACCACGCCGACGACCACGGCCCAGGTGGTGGAGTATCTGGGATACCCGACCAGACAGTGCCTGGAACGCTGGCTGGCGAAGGATCCCAGGTATGCTGGCCATATGGCGAAACCCATCATCCCCTTGGAGACAAGAACGAAGGCGATCGAACTGGTGCTGGGCGGCATGCAGCAGAAGCAGGCCGCCCGACGGCTCGGCGTGAGCATTGGAGCTGTCCACAACTGGGTCAAGGCGTACCGGGAGGGCGGCATGGCCGCGTTGCAGGCCAGGAACAGGAACGCCGCGCAGAACGGCAAGACCGCGTCCGCACCGTGTCGAAGCCGGGATGCCGGGGACGGCAACGACGACACGGAGACGCTGCGCCGCAGGGTCGAGGAGTTGGAATTGGAGAACGCGTTGATGAGGGAGGTGGTGGAGGTCGTAAAAAAAGACCCCGGCGCCGACCTGCGGCGCCTGTCGAACAGGGAGAAGACGCTGCTGATCGACCGTCTGAGGCCGGCGTATTCACTCAACTCGATGATATGCTTGCTCGGCATCGCGCCGAGCAGCTACCACTATCACCACACCAGACTCGGGGTTGACAAATACTCCGGATTCAGAACGGAGGTGGCCGAGGCGTTCGCCGCGTCCAAGGGCAGGTACGGGTACCGCAGAATCAAGGCCATGCTCAGGACCGGCGTCTCGGAGAAGATGATCCGCAGGATCATGGCCGAGGACGGACTCGTCGCGCATGTGCCCAAACGACGCAGATACAGCTCATACGAGGGCGAAACGACTCCCGCGCCCGGCAACCTCGTCAAACGGGATTTCACCGCCGAAGCGCCGAACGAGAAGTGGCTCACGGACATCACCGAGATCAAGGCCCGGGACGGGAAGGTGTACCTCTCGCCGATGATCGACTGCCACGACGGCAGGATCGTCGCGTACACGGCCGGTTTCAGTCCCAACGCGGAGCTCGCCAACGGGATGCTCGTCAAGGCCGCGGAGACGCTGCCGGAGGGGGCGAGGCCCCTGGTGCATTCCGACCGCGGGTGCCATTACCGGTGGCCCGGATGGCTGGAGCTCATGAACCATTACGGGCTGACGCGGTCGATGAGCGCCAAAGGCTGTTCGCCGGACAACGCCGCCGCGGAGGGGTTCTTCGGGCGTATGAAGACGGAGTCCGTCTATCCCGAGCACTGGGAGGAGCGTACCCGTGACGAGGTGCTCGTCCTGATCGACGAGTACATCCGCTGGTACAACCACGAGCGCATCAAGCAATCACTCGGTTGGATGAGTCCGGTACAATACCGTCAAAGCCAGGGAATGGCTGCATGATCATCTCCAAGAAAACGTCCGCAGCCCCATCCGGCGAAGTTCGACGAATTCAAAGCACGCTACATAGAGCAGCTCAATTCACGCCCCGAAGCGGCGCAATTCGCAGACGACGTACGCAATCTGCTACACGACGCCAACATCACCCTGCTGTACGCGGCACGCGATCCGCGCGTCAACCACGTCGTCATCCTACGTGACTGGCTGTTGGAACGGCTCACCTGACACGTACGCTCACATACTCGCTCACGCACGTTTTGCATCACGTCCATTACAACGATTACCAGCTATTACGAAACACGCGTTTTCGTAGGATGAAACTTTCGTTACACGTCTGCCCTATGCCATCACGCGATGGGCGCCATGGCGTTGGCGTTCAAACGTTCGATGCATACTTTCAGGTCCATCAGTTCCTTACCAAACACCAGGAACAAGGGCTTCGGCCGGTCGAACGGCGGTCGGGCAAGGTCTTCCGGCTGGACGTATCCGTTCTGTTCGACGTAGTCGATGATTCTGTTCATCAGCGCGTTCTGCGCGGGACTGAGCGAATGGTTGTTGATGAATTCGCCAAACGCCTTCATTGTCGCCTGATGGTCGAGTTTAATGATACGGCGCACCGACAGTCCGAGAGGAACGTCTCCGAACGCCTTCTGGTATTCCTCTCTGGAACCAAGCTCATGAATCATGATGTTTTCAAGGTTCGAGAAGTCCTTGCCGGAAAGTGGCTCGTTGTAGTGGAGTTTACGGATGACTTCATCGTTGCTGTGCTCGTTGATGTATCGGTTGAGCTTCTGCTTGTAGTCTTCGTAATGCTCGGCTGTGTCGAATTCCCGTCCTTCCGATCGGTTGATGACAGGGTCCTTCAGGTCCGTGATGACCATTTTCCTGGCAGTGGAGTCCGCAATGAAGCGAATCAGATCGCGCAGTGTCATACGAATCCGCTCCAGTTCCTCAAGGGAGGCCCCATCGAGGTAATCCGGATTGTCGGCGACCAATTTGATTTCCGTTTCCCGCTCTTTGACTTGAGGAATGGTCATGCGTTCCTTGAGCCTCGTGGCAATGGCACGAATTTTCGTCTTATGTCTCGCGGCGGTCCGTCCTCTGACGGAAGCACCATAAGGCCGTACATCAGCGCGTCGAAACGTAACGCATACTCGTCTTCGCCGTCGTAATGCGTAAGAGAAGCGACTTCACCGGTCAGATCGTGCACGTCAATGTCGCTTAAATGTTCGAACGTTTTAATGTTCCGGTATTTTTCCACGTATTCGCGCCGCAATCGCACTGATACCTTGGATTCGTCCAAGGATGCGACTTGTCCGTGAATGTCGTTGACGAGTTCGTCACGCCATGCCATGAGGTTTTCGTCGGAAGTGAATTCGCTCGACTGTAATGCATGGACCAGTTCGGTTTTGCGTGAGAATATCCTCTCACTGAGGGACGCGACCGGCTTCTCATCGGCATCGTTCTTCTGCTCGCGGAAGAATTCGAAATTACCGCAATAGTCGAAAATGTAGAAACGCTTCTTGTCCACGTATTCGCCGTCGATGCCGTCCACGCAGTCAAGTCCTTCACATAGGCGTGTGCCACGACCGATCATCTGCCAGAATTTGATACGCGAACGAACTTTTTTGAAGAACACGAGATTCACGACTTCCGGCACGTCCACGCCGGTGTCCATCATGTCCACCGAAACGGTGATGACGGGCATGGTTTTGCGTTTGAAATCCTGGATGATCGCGTGCGAGTAGTCTTCGCTGTGCACCACGACCTTGATGAAGCCGCCACGAGCAAGCTTGGGATATAGTGCGCCGAATCGTTCCACGATGAAACGCGCGTGTTTTTGGCTCTGCGCGAAAATGATGGTTTTGCCTATCTGTTCTCCGCCCATGGTTTTGATGCCATGTTCCATGAGGTCTTGCAATACGGCGTCTACCGTGCCGGCGTTCATGACGAATCTGTTCAATGCGTCCGCGTCGATATGGTCGGGTACTTCGACTCCGCCCTCGCCATCGTCTTCGCCGAAATCATCTTCGTAACGTTCCTTGTCCTCTTCGGACAGGTCATCGTATGTGATGCCTTCGTCGGTGAATTTGGTTTTTGCTTCGATGTTGTAGAACGGTACGAGATAGTGGTCTCGTTCCACGGCGGTTTTGTATTCGTACAGATACGTTGGCACGCCATGTTCCGCTTGGAAGAAGTCATAGGTGTTGCGGTCCACTTCATCGCGTGGTGTGGCGGTCAAGCCTACGACCAACGCGTCGAAATGGTCGAAAATATCCTTGTATTTTTTGAAGATAGACCGGTGTGCTTCGTCCACGATGATCAGGTCGAAATGTCCCGGAGAAAACGCAGGCTTTCCGTCGGATGCTGTTTCGGTGTCGATTGCACCGATCATCGTCTGGTAGGTGGAGAACACCACCCGGGCGTCGACGTCGTGCTTGTTGTCGCACAGATTGCATAGCGACCAGTCGGGATAGTATTCGCCGTAAGCGCTTTTCGCCTGCTTGACCAGTTCGACACGATCGGCAAGGAACAGCACGTTTTTCACAAGCCGCGCGCGCATGAGCACGTCGGTAAGTGCGGCGGATACGCGGGTTTTGCCTGTTCCCGTGGCCATGACAAGCAGTCCACGACGCTTGCCTTTCCACAGGTTATCGCAGAACGCTTTGATCGCTTCGATTTGATAGTAGCGTCCGGCGACTTTCTCGTTAACCGGAACAGTCCGCGGGTCGATGGCTTCCCTGCGCCGGTTCATAATGCGTTGCAGGTCATCCTGCGAGAACACTCCCCCGACCGGACGGGATGGACCGTTCTCGTCATCCACGAATTCCGTGGCGTATCCGTTGCTCAGGAAAATCAGCGGACGGTATCCGAATTCGCGTTCCAGACATTTCGCGTACTGTCTGGATTGTTCCAGTCCTTTCTTCGGATCATACGAGGTTCGTTTCGCCTCGATGATCGCCAGCGGCATGCCGTCTCTGCCTTTGAGGTAGTAGTCGACATAGCCGACCTGCCCCTCATGGTCTTCCATACCGGTGACCTTGCGTTCTTTGACGACCTCAGCCTCGGAATCAACATCCCATCCGGCGAGCCGCAAATCAAGGTCGATGAACCGTTGCCGCGTCTCGTATTCGCTGATATCCATCTCGCTGTCCGGCATGGGTGGACGCGGAGCCTTCTGCACGGACAGCGCGGCACGGGATTCCTCAAGCTGACGTTCGAGCTCCTGGATACGTTCGGTTTTGGCGCTCAGTTCCTTGGCGAGTTCCTGTTTCGCGGCGTCTTCTTTGGCTTGGACTTCCTTACGGGAGAGCGCTTGTTGGACGCACGGCACTTGTTTCGGATCGAAGACGCGCTTTTCGTACCATTTGCCGTACGAGTAGTCGATCCATTGGATGAACACGAACAGGAGTTTCAGATCGAACATCGCGTCCTTGGGACTGATGCGCGTCTTGCCATGGACGGTGATGTTTCCGGCTTTGACGATGTATTGGAACGAATCCAACATTTTCTGGTTGCCGATCGCGCGTTCGAAAGTGGGTTCGTGGATTAGCGATTGGAGATTGTCACGATACGGCATTTGGATGGAACGGTCCGCCGCGTACACCCATTTCACCGCCAGTTCGAACGCTTTGCGCGTGGCCATGGCGCACATGGTCGGAGAAATGGAGAACACTTTTTCGGCTTCGACGCATGGAATGGCGAACTGCTCGTAATCATCCTGACCCAGCAGGAACGAGAAATTGCTCATGATATGCCCCTCCAGCCCCATCACACCGCGGAAAACACCATATGAGTTCATCATATCGCTTCCACGGCTTGCATAGGGTGTTATTCCAGTGTTTTCCAATCGTTTCTAGTCTGTGTCAGCCACAGAAAAGAAGCTTGCATGCATAATTCCAGAGAGGCTGTTGAGAAGGTGGAGCATTCCGCCAAATCGCGATTTATCGACCTGCGCGACGAAAGCAGCAAATTTGTATTGAAGGCTTAACGGAGGAAGGGGAACTGTCATCGTCTCTAAGTCGTCTTTTGTAATTGCTTCTCTAGTTGCACCAGCATTCTTGAATGTTCAAGAAGGAAACGCTGATATGAATCACTTGTAAAAATAGAATTTAAGACACGCGGCAACATTCTATTTGGATCACAACGCACAATAGAAACATGTTGATTGACACGGCCTCCTGCCAAATAATCAGGAAGAAGACAGGAACGGGCAACTGATGCACCAGTGATATTCAAAAGAACGTCTCCCTTATGCAAGGTAACATTATCCAGCTTTTTTGCTTGAATTTCATCGATATAAGCTAAATCTTTTGATTCAAAATAGCCATTATGAACATTCATGCTTCTAATCAATGGAATACCTGATGTTTTATAAGCAGCTTTACCGCCACGAGGCGTAGCGCCAGAGCCGAGTTTAGTGCAAAGAGAAGCTAATGTGATGCGCGCCCATCTGTTCTCTTCGACTGGGTCTCCGAACATTTCGATAAACCGGGATTTGACGAGAGCATCAAGGTCCATAAGATGCGATTCCGCTATCGTC